>JAABUT010002459.1_pt1 | contig 17854 bp, 18 predicted proteins | sample 5559281 | NCBI WGS metagenome assembly JAABUT01 (sample SAMN10711880, study PRJNA513359) | rock metagenome | isolation source: Antarctica rocks | place: Antarctica: Victoria Land, Ricker Hills nord | collected 2016-01-04 | reverse complement strand
AGCCGCAGTGGGTGCAGCGGAAGCCGTCAGGCCACCGCAACCAGTCGAGATAGTCCAGGCAGGCCGCATCGTCCGGGAACCACGAGCGCACCGCGGCGAGGTCGCCGGGGTAGTGCGCTCCGGCCTTAGGTGAGCTCATCGGCATGCCCTACAACTTACTGCCGTCATCCGGATAGCCCTCTCGCGATATGCACGAGGACGTCGTCGGACAGCTCCAGCCCTGCGAGCCAGCGCTGGACCTCGGACTCGCTCTACTCGACCAACGTCCGCAACGGCAGGCACACGACGAGCCAATGCGGAGTCGCGGAGCGCACCTCCAGATCAGCATGAAAGCGCCGGCGGTGCAGCCACGGAAGCGCCACCCCGGCCGTCTTGCCGGCCCCGGTCTCGACGGCGATGAGTTCCGGCAAGCCCTCGTCGGCAACACGCTGCTGCCACGGATAAGGACCGCGGCCAGTGGCTGCGCGCACCATCGCCTCGAACGACGTCACCGGACCTGCCCCTCGTTGCGTGGAAGTGCGGTGGCACCCCGTTGACCGTCGGGCCACGCTGACCGGGTCACCTTGGCAGGTGACTCCGACAATTTCGGTGACCTCAGCAAGGGCGGCGCGCAGGCTCGGCACCTGCAGGTGACCGTTCACATGTCGGAACTTCTTGCCGACCTCGACCATCGCGGCTACACACCACCAGGGTCCCGTCGCCGGCGCTTCACGTTCGCCGACCGCCGCCGAAAGACCCCGATCATGGATTTGATGGCGTTGGTCGATCTCAGTGTGTGCGCCACCCTGCAGGGCGGCGATCTGCTCGTCGACGCCTGCGCGGCGGCGCTCCACCAGGCCGTCGCTGTTGCCTCGGACACGCAGACGGTTCGGCGTGCGAGGCTGGCCAAATGACCCTCAGGCTGCCAGGGTCCCTAGCTCAGGCTGACCCGACGCGAGCGGTCGAGCTGCTGGAGCGCTGAGCCCTCAACTGCTCGCATCGTCATCTGCTGCCGCGGCTGGGCCTGGCTGATACAAGATCGGACGGTGGGGCCTGCCGCCACGCCGCCCTCGGCCGGCTCACCACGATCGAAGCCGAGACACTGACCATGCACGCGCTCTGATGCAATCTGCCCGGAGCGAACGAAGTCGCGGAAGACTGGCAACAGGCTCAGTCACCCGCTAAGTTAGTCAGACGTCCGATTAAACAAGGGGACTCTCGTGACGCTGCTTGCTGTACGCACGACGACGGGTCGCTCCCAGGACGGCGCTTTGACGGCGCGTGCGCGGGCCGTCATCCCCGGCGGGATGCATGGGCACCTGAACCGCGCGAACTTCCCCGCCAGCTACCCCCAGTTCTTCGCCAAGGGCGAAGGTGTCCGACTGCAGGACGTCGACGGCAACGAGTACGTCGACCTGATGTGTGCCTGGGGCCCCATGATTTTGGGTTACCGGCACGCCGGCGTGGAGGCTGCTCATGCCAAGCAGCTTGCCAGGGGAGACTGCTTGAACGGCCCCGGGCCTGTGATGGTGGAGCTCGCCGAGCTGCTGGTGGACACGATCGCGCATGCGGACTGGGCGATGTTCTCGAAGAACGGGACCGACGCGACGACGACATGCCTGACGATCGCTCGGGCTGCGACAGGTCGGAGGAAGGTGCTCAAAGCTAGCCGCTCTTACCACGGCGCGGCTCCATGGTGCAGCCCTTCGCTCGTTGGCATCACACCCGAGGACCGGGCGAACGTCATCGAGTTCGAGTTCAACAGCCTGGCTGATGCGGAGCGCGCCGCTGCACAGGGCGAAGGCGACGTTGCGGCGATCATCACAACGCCATACAGGCACGACGGCTTCGTTGACCAGGAGGCGGTGGACCCCACGTTCGCCCGAGGACTGCGCGCACTGGCCGACAAGCTGGGGGCGGCTCTGGTCCTGGACGACGTACGGTGCGGTTTCCGCTATGACGTCGCGGGCAGCTGGGAGCCCCTTGGAGTCCGACCGGATCTGAGCGCGTTCAGCAAGGCGATCGCGAATGGCTACCCGCTGGCGGCGGTAACCGGAAGTGAGCCGCTGCGGGCGGCTGCCGCCTCCGTCTTCAGCACTGGCTCATTCTGGTTCGCCGCGGCCGCGATGGCGGCTGCCGTGGCCACCATCACCGAGCTCCGGGACGGGCAGGGGCTGGCGGCGATGCGGGCGGCAGGTGAACGGCTGCGCGATGGGCTCGCGGAGCAGGCTCGTCAGCACGACCTCGTCATTCATCAGACGGGCCCCGTCCAGATGCCTTTCCTGCGATTCGCCGGGGACGACGACCGCGGCCTGGTGAACCTGTGGTGCACCGAAACGATCCAGCGCGGCGTCTACCTGCACCCCTGGCACAACTGGTTCTTGTCCGCGGCGCACACGACGGGTGACATCGACGAAGCGCTGCGAGCCACCGATGCGGCGTTCGCCGTCGTTGCCGCGTCTCGCTAGCGCGACATGCCTCCAGCGTACGGATCAGACGGGGATCTCTACCGTCGCAAGGAAGCCGAGCTGATCCACGAGTGCCGGCAGCTCGCTGATCGCGGCCTGGTCGTGGCAGCTGCCGGCAACGCCAGCGCACGCGTCGGAGAGCACATCCTGGTGACCTGCTCTGGGGCTGCCTTCGCGAGGCTGACACCGGAGGATCTCAGCCTGGTCGACAGCAGCGGTGACGTCGTCTCGGGAAGCCGCCGGCCCACCTCTGAGCTTGCCCTGCATCTGTTGGCTCATCAGCGCCCGGACGTTGCGGCCGTCATGCACACCCATGGACGGCATGCGGTGGCCCTGTCCACGGTGGCCGCCGAGGTGCCTGCCGTCCACTACTACATCGTTGACCTCGGGGGAGCTGTGCCCGTCGCCCCGTATCGGCAGTACGGGACCAGTGATCTCGCGATGGTCACGACGCAAGCGCTGGGCTCCGGCAGCGCGGTCGTCATGTCGCATCACGGCAGCTTGACGATCGGAACGTGCCTTGCCCAAGCCGCCGCCAGAGCTGAGCTCCTGGAGTGGCTCTGTCAGGTGGCTCTTCTGGCGCTCGGGGCGGGGGCACCGGCCACGCTGACCCCTGCAGAGCTGACTGAGGTCCACACCGCGATGCAGGCCAGCCGTCGCCGGGCCGCGTCACCCGGCGAAGCACGGTGACGGTCTTCACTGCCCTCGGCGCGCACATCGTTGATGTCCTCGGTCGACCCGTCTCAGAGATCCCCGCGGGGCAGGGAAGTGCTCGACTCACCGAGATCCGGATGACCGCCGCCGGCGCGGCGGGCGGTACGGCCGTCGACCTGGCCAGGTTGGGCGGCACGGTACGAAGCCTCGGTGCTGTCGGGGCGGACAACCTGGGCCGCTTTCTGCTTGACCAGCTGGTGTCGGTGGGGATCGACATCACAAGAATGGTGGTGGTCCCCGAGATCCAGACGTCGGCGACGATCCTGCCGATCCGGGCCAACGGCGAGCGCCCAGCCCTGCACGTGCCAGGAGCCACCGCAGCCCTGTCCGCAGCGCACGTACCCACATCGCAGATCGAGGGCACCGACTTCCTGCACGTTGGTGGCCCCGACGCCCTTGGATCCTTCTCCGCGGACGTGCTCCCAGGCCTTCTGCGTTCGGCGCGGGCGGCCGGGACGGTCACGAGCGCGGATCTGCTATCCACGGTACGGGCAGGGGCCCGACAGGCCCTGTCCGAGGTCCTCGCCCAGGTGGAGCACCTGCTGATCAATGCCGAGCAGGCGAGCGCGCTCACCGGACTCACCGATGCTCCCGACGCGGCGCTAGCCCTGCTCAACGACGGGCCGCAGGTCGTCGTGGTGACCACCGGCAACCGCGGCGGCGTGCTCGCAGATCCGGACGGGTGGTTCTCCTTTCCAGCCATGGACGTAGAGGTCGTGGACACCACAGGCTGTGGTGACGCCTTCAGCGCCGGTTATCTTCGGGCGCTGTCGCTGGGGTGGCCACCGCGCGAGGCCTGCGGGCTCGGAAGCGCCTGCGCGAGCCTGGTGGCGGCAACGCTGGGCAGCGATGGCCTGACCGACCTGCCAACCGCCCTTCGGGTGCTAGCCGACAGTGACAGGTATCGAGCCGGAGCCCGAGCCGGACGCTGAACGACGCGTTCTGCGTTTCGGCGGCGTCGCCGGCTTGAGGGCCATGAGAAGCAGATCCAGCAAGCGAAGCTGCACTGACGTGGTGATGCGCTCCGGTGCCAGCAGGGCTTGAATCGACAAGCCGTCGATGAGCACCAGTATCTCCCCGACCACCTCAGCATCGGTTAGGTGGGTGGCGATCTCGCCCCGCTCCCTGGCATCCCTGACCAGGCTGCCCAGCCGTTCGCTGAAATGCGCCAGGTCGTCGGCGTGGACCCGGGTCAGCCGTCCGGAGTTGAGCGCTCGGCCCAAGAAGCTGAACTGGATGCGCGCCTCGAGCAGCCGCTGCGGGTCGAGCGGAAGTGCCTCTTCGATCACTGCCCGCAGGGCTGCCATTCCCACGCGGTTCTGGCTGACGCTGGTGAACCGCTCGCGGACGTGGGCGTGTGCCAGTTCCAACGCGGACACCAAGATGTCGTCCTTGTTCTTGAAGTAGTGCGCGAGGACGCCGTTTGAGTAGCCCGCCTCCTCGGAGATGCGTCGCGTCGTTGCCTCTTCCAGGCCGACCCGCTCGATGACCCGGTAAGTGGCGGCGAGGACTTCCTGGCGGCGTTCCTCGTGATCGACGATCTTGGGCAAGAACGCTCCTTGGTTGCGTCGGGCGACGGCGCGACCCCGATCCTGCCGCGCCCGGCTTGGCGGCCGGACAGCTCAGGCCGCGGGGGCCATAGCGTCGGACGCTCCTCTCTTAGGCGACGCTTGTCATGTGCAGGGTGTCCAGCACGTGGCGCCGTTCACGTCAGCCTGGTGGCGAGGCATGCTAGATGCTTGACTTTATTTCGGACGCCCGGCTATAAACACGCGCACGTCGGAGCGGCAGCGACCGTCGGCCGTGACGCAACAAGGACAGGGGACGCGATGCGCGGTCAGCGAGCGGCGACAGCAGGCGCACTACTCATCTGCATGGGGTTGGCTGGATGCAGCGGCAGCAACCAGACGGCCAGCAAGCCGGCTGACCTGAGCAAGCCATCCACCGCGAGCGGGCCGTGCCAGGGGCAACCGGTGGCTGGTGGGTCTGTCGTGTACTCGCGCCAGACGGAGACCCAGGGACTCAATCCGCTGTCGGCGAGCAACGGGAACGGCGACATCTTCGCCGACGAGCTTCTCTACAACGGCCTCGTCCGCTCCGATCCCAACGGAACCGACAAGCTGACCCCGGCGCTGGCCAGCTCGTGGGACATCTCCCCCGACGGCAAGACGTACACCTTCCACCTGCGGCCCGGGGTTCTGTTCTCGGATGGCTCGCCCCTGACGGCCGAGGACGTCAAGTTCAGTCTGGACCGCTTCGGCAACCCGAAGATCAACCAGCTATTGGCCAACGTCGCCGTGGGCTACGGCTCGTCCAAGGTCCTTAACGCCTCAACGGTTCAGGTGAATCTGACGCTCCCGGTGGCCGCATTCCTGTACAACGTCAGCATCTTCCCGGCGTTCATCGTTCCCGAGAAGCTCGTCAAGGCGCAAGGTGAAGCGTTCTTCAAGCACCCTGTCGGTACCGGCCCTTTCATGCTGAAGGAGTTCTCGGCCGGCTCGCACGTCAGCTTCGTCCGTAATCCGCACTACTGGGAGCCGGGCAAGCCGTACCTGGACAGCGTGCGCTTCAACTTCGCCACCGACAGCAACAGCAGGCTGCTGGCTCTTGAGGGCAAGCAGGCGCAGATCGCGGACGGCGTGCTGTTCTCGCAGATCAACTCCATTCGAGACCACAAGGACCTGACCCTCCAGCCCAGCAAGGCTCCGCTCTTCCTTGGCTTGTGGCTCAACCATCAGCGCCCTCAGCTCGCCGACCTCAACGTCCGGAAGGCCATGCAGCTGGCACTGGACCGCTCGCTCATCAACACCAGCATCTTCCGGGGAGTGGGCACGGTCCCCAACAGCGTCCTCATGCCGCTGAAGTACGACGCGCCGGCATCGGTGGTGGCCCCCTACCCGTTCGACCTCGCGAAGGCGAAAGCTGCGATGGCCGCCTCGAAGTTCCCGCAAGGCTTCGCGACAACTCTGCAGTACCCGGCCGGATACGACTACTACAAGCAGCTCGGCCTGCTGATGCAGCAGCAGTACGCGGCCATTGGCATCCAGGTGAAGCTGGTCGAGCAGACCGGTGCTGAGGCGACGACCCGATGGTCCAAGAGCGACTACGACCTGACCTTCCCCTTCGCTCAGTTCACCAGCGACGTGACGGTGCCGGACGAGTACGCGCAGTTCCTGGCAGGCGACAAGTCCGCTGGGCTGCAGGGCTTCTTCAGCAACTGGTACGACGACGGCATCACCAAGCTCGTCGACCAGTTCATCACCACCCGGGACGAGGCAACCCGCGCGTCGCAGTGGCCGGTGATCCAACAGCGGCTGATGAACCAGACTCCGGTCATCAACGTTTTGAACCTGCCGTTCGTGAGCGCCCACGAGAGCAACGTTTGTGGGACCGTCGTCAACGCCCTTGGTGTCGACCGCCTGGAGAGCACGTGGTTGGCGGCAGGACACTGAGACCGCCCATCCCCTTCTTGGACGGCCCGGAGGCAGGACCTCGTGCTCAGTCACCTCGCCCGACGTGTCGCGCTGGGTCTAGTGGTGCTGTTCGGGCTGCTGGTCGCGACATTCGTGATCATCCATCTCGTGCCCGGCGACCCTGTGCAGCAGCTGCTGGGGTCCCGAGCAACGCCGCAGGCGATCGCCTCCGCCCGCCATGAGCTCGGTCTGGACCGGCCGCTTTCGCAGCAGTTCGCGACCTTCCTCGGAGGGGTGCTGCACGGCGACCTCGGTCGGTCGATCCCGCTCAATGCCTCTGTCACCTCCGTGGTCGGTCCACGTCTGGCGCCCAGTGGACTGCTCATCGCCTATGGGCTGCTGCTGTCGATGTTGATCGGCGTTCCGCTGGCAGTCGTTGCTGCCCTACGCCCTCACGGGGGTGTGGACAATGCGATCCGCTTCCTCGCCACCTTCGCGTTCGCCATGCCGACCTTTTGGCTGGGGCTGATGCTGGCGCTGGTGTTCGGGCTCGCGCTCAACTGGTTTCCCGTCTCGGGCTACAGCGGTGGCGTCCTGGGCACGCTTCGCACCTTGACCCTCCCGGCACTGACCCTCGGCCTGTCCCTCGCAGTGATCGTCGTACGCACCCTTCGTTCGAGTCTGCTGGAGGTCCTTCAGTCGGAGTACATCGAAGCCGCTCGTTCACGAGGGCTGCGTGAGGTGCGGGTCGTGGGCAAGCATGCAATGCGCAACGCCGTGATGGCCACGATCACGATCTTGTCTGTCAACGTGGGCTTCCTCATCGGCGGAACGGTCGTCATCGAAGCCGTCTACCAGATCCCAGGCGCCGGGTCCCTGTTGATCCAGGCGGTACAGCGGCGCGACTACGCGCTGATCCAGGCCTTGGCGTTGCTGGCCGGCGTGGCTGTGGTTGTCGTCGGCCTGTGCGCCGATGTGCTTCAAGCCCTGATCGATCCTCGCATCCGGCTCACCCGATGACCGCAACCACCACGCCCTTGGCGGTGCGCTCGAGGCGTCGCCGACCCGTCCGCCAGTTGGGATGGCCGACCCTGGTGGGTATCGGCGTGGTGGCAGTCCTTGCGCTGGCGGCCCTGCTCACTCCTGTCCTGGCACCGTACGGCCCCAACCAGCTCGACTTCGCCAACACCCTGTCCCCGCCCTCGGTGACGCATCTCATGGGTACAGACGACGCCGGACGCGACGTCTTCTCCCGAACGCTGTACGGGTTGCGAATCGACCTGCTCGTCGTCGTGGCAGTCACCTACATCCCGTTGCCGATCGGGGTGTTGGTGGGTGCGGTCGCGGGCTACTACGGCGGGCTCGCTGACCTGCTTCTGTCCCGCGTGATCGACATCATGCTGGCGTTCCCGTTCATCGTCCTCGTCGTGGCGATCGTCGCGATCGTCGGGCCTGGCCTCACGGGCGTCCTGATCGGCATCCCCATCGTGTCCTGGGCGCTGTACGCACGGTTGGCAAGATCCGAGATGCTGGTTCTACGTGAGCAACCCTTCATGCTGGCCACCGCCGGACTCGGATACACCACACGTCGCACCATCCTTCGGCACGCGGTACCCAACCTGCTCCGGGTGTGCTTGGTCTACTCAACCGTGGACTTGGTGGGCAACCTGCTCGTCCTGGCCGGTCTGGCCTATCTGGGTTTCGGGCAGCAACCACCCGGAGCCGAGTTGGGCTCCATCATCGCCGGCGGGGAGAGCTCGCTGCTCACCGCCTGGTGGGTGTCCACGTTGCCGGGGTTGGTCCTGGTCCTGTTCGGGGTGTCCGTCGGGTTGATCGGGGACGGCCTGTCCGACGGTGACGTGCTGTCCGGCAGGCCATGAACCGGCCGCTGCTGAACATCGACGGGCTGCGCGTCGAGTTCGGTACCAAGGCTGAACCCCTGGTGGCCGTCAAAGACGTGGGGCTGGACGTCGGCGCCGGTGAGATCGTCGGGCTGGTAGGCGAGTCGGGTTCTGGCAAGAGCCTGTCGTGCCGGGCGGTCATGCGGCTTCTCGCCCCTCCTGGGAGGGTCGCAGCAGGAAGCATCCACTTCGACGGCAGAGACGTCCTGGCCATGTCGAAGGCTCAGCTCAGGGACTTCCGTGCCCACGACGTCGGGATGATCTACCAGGACCCGTTCAGCTCACTCAATCCCGTGTTCCGGGTCGGAGCCCAGATCGCCGAGACCCTTCGCCTGAACAGGTCGATGAGCAAGCGAGCAGCCGAGGTGGCTGTCAGCGACCTCCTGGCCAGCGTCGGCATCCCTGACCCCACCCGGCGGGCGCTGGCCTACCCGCATGAGCTCAGTGGCGGGATGCGCCAGCGCATCATGATTGCCCTTGCCACCGCCTCACAGCCGAGGCTGCTCGTCGCCGACGAGCCAACGACGGCGCTGGACGTCACGACTCAAGCGCAGATCCTCGATCTGCTGATGAAGCTGCGTGAGGACCGAGGCATGTCGGTGCTGCTCGTCTCGCATGACTTCGGGGTGATCGCGCAGGTGTGTGACCGGGTCGCCGTCATGTACGGAGGCAGGATCGTTGAGGTGGGATCGATCGCGGCCATCTACGCCACTGCGCAGCACCCCTACACGCGCGCATTGCTCGATTCGGTCCCTACTCTGGCGGCGGCCGGTCGTGGCCTACGCCGCTCAGGCATACCGGGCCAACCCCCAGAGCTCACCGAGGCACTGCCGGGCTGTGTGTTCGCACCTCGCTGCACATCCGCCGCGCCGATATGCCTTGCTGGGCCGATCGACCTGCTTCCGGTCGCGGCCGGCCACACCTGCGCCTGCGTCGTTCGGCCGTTCCAGCTCGCACCTCCGCCGCGGACGGCCCCGTGACCAACCCGGTGCTGCTGCAGGTGACGTCCTTGTCCAAGGCCTTCCGCTTGAGGAGATCGCTGCGCGAGCGTGTGTCCCGAACGGCGACACCAGAGCATCCCGCTCTGGATAACGTGTCTTTCGAACTCAAGCGCGGAGAGATCCTCGGCCTGGCCGGGGAATCGGGGAGCGGCAAGACCACCCTCGCCCGCTGCCTCATACGGCTCGTTGAACCGGACTCAGGATCCGTCGCCCTCCACGGCAAGGACGTGCTCGCCGCAGAGGGTGCCCAGCTGCGCGAGCTGCGGCGTCGCATGCAGATGGTGTTCCAGGACCCGTACGCCTCGCTCAACCCGAGAATGACGGTGGCATCGGCCCTGCACGAAGCCGGCAAGGTGCACCGACGACCCGGCAGCGACGTCGAAGGCACCTTCGTCGGGACTCTCCTGGACCAGGTGCGGTTGTCGAAGTCTTTGGCGCAGCGCCGGCCCAAGGAGCTCTCAGGTGGCCAGCGTCAGCGCGTCGCGATCGCGCGCGCCCTGGCCGTGGGCCCGGAGATCCTCATCGCTGATGAAGCCGTGAGCGCCCTGGACGTGTCCGTCCAAGCTCAGCTGCTCGGGCTGCTGCTCGATCTGCGAGAGGAGCTCGGGTTGTCGATCATCTTCGTCGCCCATCAGATGGCCGTTCTCGCAGAGATCTCCGATCGCGTCGCCGTCATGACAACAGGACGGATCGTTGAATCGGGACCCGCGTCGGAGATCTTCAACGCGCCTCGCCACGAGTACACCCGACGCCTTCTTGCCGCTCACCCTGCCTCCCACCCTCCTCAACGCGCGAACCGCGAGATCTGACGTCTCGACGAGGGGCCGATGGGCGTGTTCCGGAGGCGAGACGCGGCCGTGCAGCGCTGGCACGTGTTGCTGGGCTGGACTCGCCGCAGGAGAGGGTCGAGGCCGCCTAGGGCCTGGCCGTGCGGTCACCACGCCAGCCGGGTGCTCCTAGCGGCTGGGCCAGGCGCCGTTGGTGAGCTTGACGACGTAGAAGCCGCTGTCACCGTCGGCGCAACAGATCTCGTGCCGGGCGATGTCGAAGGACGGTGCCGACATCGCGAAGGCGCCCGAGGTGAGCGGGAGCGTGTTCGGCGCCGGCTTGTTAAAGTAGGCGATCTCGCGGGGGGGCAGCGGGTCGCGGATGTCGAACACGCGCAGGCCGGACAGGATCATGCTGCAGGCGACGATGCCCGGCTCGACCTCGCGCGGCACGTTGCAGTAGTGCGCGCCGTAGCCCTGCGGAACCGAGAACGCCGACCCCGGTCGTTCTTCTGGTCGGTGGCGCGTGCGGCCGGCTGGTGGACCTCGAGCCGGATGTTCGAGACGACCTTGGGGCGCTTCTCGCTGGTGATGTCGATGATCCGCGCAGCTCCTACGTCGTCCCCGCCGACGTACTCGTCGAACTCCACGAGGTACTTGCGTCCCCTGATGGTCACGGGGTCGCTGTTCTTCGGGATGGAGATCGTCGGCCAGGTGACGTGCGAGACCGGCGTGACGACGGGATTACGGACCCGCCGCTGGACCTGGCTGACGTCGAGGACGGTCAGCCCCTTGTCCGTGCCGAGGTCGGCGCTGTAGAGCCGGTTGTTGCCGTCATCGGAGAGGTTCATACCGTGGAACGTGTAGTTGAACGAGTGCCAGACGATCGAGGGCAGCCGCGGATTGCTCACGTCGATCACGGTCACGCCCGGCTCCGCGGTGGTGGAGATCCACAGCGTCCGCCCGTCTGGCGAGAAGCCGCTTTCGTGGCCAAGGATGCCCAATGGGCTCTCGGACTGAAGAGGGGTCGCGTCCCGCGTGCGGTGCAAATAGGCCTTCGGGCGGAGGCTCCTTCTCGTTGGTGATGGTAGGGGTTCGATCTGACAGTTTCGGTGTCGGCTTGCTATGAGATGTCGAGCAGCTCGGCAACGCCGGGCGATCTCCTGATTCGCCACGCTCTCTGCGGCCCACAACAAAGCCTTGGCTTGCACCACCTGCCGGTGCGGCAGCGTCGAGGACGCCGACATCCGCGTGAACTCAGCATTGGGTCGCTGTCGACGACAAGGCTGGGGCTGTCATAACAGGCCGTATGCCCCGCACTAGTTCATAGGCAGCAGGTGGCACGCCGTACCGAGCTCGTCGATTTCACAGACAGACCGCTAGGGCGGAGTATGTGCTGTGTCCCGCCACTTCGAGAGGACTACCCGATGACTCAGACCGTGGACCACCAGGCCAACACCGTCGACCCTCAGCAGCAGGTTGATGCCTGGCTCGCCTCGTTCGAGCAGGCGCTGCACGACCACGACGTCCTGCGCGCGGCCGACATGTTCGCTGCCACGAGCTTCTGGCGGGACCTGATTGCGTTCTCCTGGAACTTCAAGACGGTCGAGAACCCAGCAGGAGTCGCGGACCTACTCCACGCAACCCTGCAGCACACAGACCCGTCGGCCTTCGCCACTGAGGAGACACCGACCCATGACGGCGGCGTCACCACAGCGTGGATCACCTTCGAGACGGCCGTCGGCCGCGGCCGCGGCCTGCTGCGCCTCGTGGCCGAGGATGGTGTGTCCAAGGCCTGGACCCTACTGACGACGATGTTTGAGCTCAAGGGCCACGAGGAGCCACAGCGCACCCGGCGACCAAAGGGCGCGGAGCATGGGGCGACGAAACAGCGTGTCACCTGGGCCGAGCAGCGCCAGCGCGAAGCCGAGGATCTGGGCTCAACGACCCAGCCGTATGTCCTTGTCGTCGGCGGTGGCCAAGGCGGCCTCGCCCTCGGTGCCCGGCTGCGCCAACTCGGCGTTCCCAGCATCGTAATCGACAAGCACCCGCGGCCGGGCGACCAGTGGCGCAACCGCTACAAGTCGCTCTGCCTGCACGACCCGGTCTGGTACGACCACCTGCCGTACCTGAAATTCCCGGACAGCTGGCCGGTCTTCGCGCCCAAGGACAAGATCGGCGACTGGCTCGAGTCCTACGCCAACGTCATGGAAGTTCCGTACTGGTCCAGCACGGTCGCTACCTCCGCGTCGTACTCGCCGGAGACGCAGGAGTGGACCGTCACGGTCGAGCGCGAGGGGCGCACGCTCACCCTTCGCCCGAACCAGCTCGTGCTCGCCACTGGGGTGTCCGGCAAGCCCAACCTCCCGGACCTGCCGGGGATGGACGTGTTCGCCGGTGACCAGCACCACAGCTCGGCGCACCCCGGACCTGACGCGTACGCCGGCAAGCGCTGCGTCGTCATCGGCAGCAACAACTCGTCGTTCGACATCTGCGGCGCGCTGTGGGAGACCGGCGCCGAGGTGACGATGGTGCAGCGCTCATCCACCCACATTGTCAAGTCCGAGACGCTCATGGACATCGGGCTGGGAGCGCTCTACTCCGAGGCCGCCCTGGACGCCGGTATGACCACCGAGAAGGCCGACCTTGTCTTCGCCTCCTTGCCGTACCGGATTATGCACGAGTTCCAGATCCCGCTGTACCAGCAGATGGCCGAGCGGGACAAGGACTTCTACGAACGCCTCCAGGCGGCCGGCTTCGACCATGACTGGGGCGACGACGGCTCCGGGCTGTTCATGAAGTACCTCCGGCGCGGCTCGGGCTACTACATCGACGTCGGAGCAGCCGAGCTCGTGGCCGACGGCCGGGTCGCGCTCGCGCACGGACAGGTAGACCACCTAACCGAGCGCGCCGTGGTACTGGCCGACGGCACCGAGCTGCCTGCCGACCTCGTCGTCTACGCAACCGGCTACGGATCGATGAACGGGTGGGCCGCCGACCTGATCTCCCAGGACGTTGCCGACAAGGTCGGCAAGGTCTGGGGCCTGGGCTCGGACACCACCAAGGACCCGGGACCCTTCGAAGGCGAGCAGCGCAACATGTGGAAGCCGACCCAGCAGGAGGCGCTGTGGTTCCAGGGCGGTAACTTGCACCAGTCGCGGCACTACTCCATTTACCTCGCGTTACAGCTCAAGGCGCGCTTCGAAGGAATCCCGACGCCGGTCTACGCGCTTCAAGAGGTCCACCACACTTCCTAAACCCCGGGACGCCCACCACGCGTCGGCGCTCAGCCGGGTGCAGGATGCCCGCCGGGACCTGGCCGAGGCGAAGCTCCAGGCGTACATCGAACGGACGGTGGCCTCTGCGCCGCCGCTGTAGCCGAGCAGCGGGACCGCCTGGCGGTCCTGCTGCAGTCGCCGCGGACGTCCTCGTGACAGCCAAGAGTCCGTTCCCTGACGGCCTCGGTAGCGAGTGCCTCGCGGATCGGCCTGCGAGGGCCCCTCAGGGGGGTGAGGTGGGTGGGGGTACGACTCCACCGGTACGGGCGCTGCGAGTGCGCCACAGTGCTCCGGGCTGCCTTCCTGGGACAGATGGGGCAACGGACCGCTGCCCGAGCCGCCCGGAGGGCTCTCGTTTGACGGGTTGGCTGTGCAGTGTTGTTCTTGCTCATCCAGGCGCCACGCAGCGCGAGGTGTTCGCTCACCTCGTGCCGAGCATCGGCCGGAGGCGGGTCAAGGAGGCTCTGCTCGAGGGCTTGGAGCAGGGATGGCTGGACCTACGCCAAGACAAGGCCGGCGGGCGGCACCGCCACTACCTCAGCCGCACGGTCGTGACTCGCGATGGAGCGGTCGAGGCTGCCATCGCCGTGCTGGAGCACGCACTGGCTGATGGCCAGCTGCTGGACCGCCAGAAGGTGCTGCGGCTCACTGCCGTGCTCCGCCGGGTCGTGCCGATCAGCAGCAGGCAGGTGAACGGCTGATGGGCCGGACTCGTCTGAGGGCAATTGGCTGGGCCAGCCGCACCCCGCGAGTAGTGGGTCGGCTCACTCGTAGCGAGGCCAAGTACGACCTCCTCCGTCCTGCCACGACCTCCATTCCTCAGGGGAAGTGGTGGACGGTGCCCGAGGGCGTGTGGCCTCGCGCGGTGTGCGGGGCCTTGCTTGAACTCGGGACCAAGGCACACCGCCGCATTCTGCAGGACGAGCCGTGCTACCGGCCCCCAAATCGCTCCGCTGTCCCGAGGGGCAGGTCGTCGTGACGGCGCTTCCGAGGCGTGCGCTGACTAGCCCCGCTGTTGCAGTAGTGACCTGATGTTGTTCGTGCGACACGGCCCGCACAGCGCGAAAGTGCCTGTCGTTGCTGGGATTCTGGACTTGCTGAAAGACAAGAGTTCCGACGACGAAAGGCACTTCGCAGGTGCAACCTACAATGAGCAGGACGCCACCGGTCGTCACGACCGACGGGACCGGGGTGGTGTCGCATGCCGGGACGGTGTTGCTGGCGGAGCTGGCCGACCGGATCGGGCTGACCGCCGCGCTCAGTGAGGCCACCGACGGGCTGCGGGCACGCCGGGCCGGTCACGACCCGGGCCGGGTGCTGGTCGACGTTGCGGTCGCGACGCCGGTAGCGGCCGACGGGCACCCGCCCCCGACCGGGCACGTCGCTCGTGCACGTCGTTGACCTTCTTGAAGTCGTCGAGGTCGATGAGCAGCAACGCGGCTGTGGCCTCGCGGCGCACCGGTCGGGTCAGCCACGCCTCGAAGACGCGCCGGTTCTGCAGGCCGGTCAGCACGTCGGTCGAGGCGTCCTGGGCCAGGCGCCGGTGGTCGGCCTGCAGCCGCTCGAGGGCGATGATCGAGCGGGCAGCCACCAGGACCGCCCTGCGTGACTGCCATCGCTGTCCGCTGACGAGCCGGGCGTACGCCCCGCCCGCGCCGGTCCACGCCGAGGGTTCAAGCACCAGCGCGCGCACCCACGCCAGGAAGGACCTGGCGCCGCTGGACGAGGACGTCGCACCACCGGCCAGCAGCTCGGCGACGACCCGGGCCTCACGGACGCGGCCCAGCCGCAGCAGGGCGAGGGCCCGGGCGGCGTCGAGCAGCGGCAGGACCTCAAGGTCGCCGGCTGCGGCGAGGTCATCGCGCTGCTCCAGCGCCGTGACGAGCAGCCGGTCGAGGTGGCTGGGCTGGGTAACGGTGTCAGCTCCCGCCGGCGACCCCGGACCGGAAGCGACCAGCAGCCGCAGGGCGGTGTCACAGGCCTCGACGTCGCGGACCCACAGCGCCGGCAGCGGCACGGCCCTGGCCTGCGCCACCGCCTCCAAGGCCCGGCCGAGCTGATGGTCCGCGGCGGCCTGCTCGCCGGTCTCGAGCAGGCTCGTGGCCCGTTCCAGCCGGAGCAGGACGGGGTTCACCGCGACGGCTGCCGCTTGCGCCGGCACCGGGCAGCGCGGCGCGAGGTCCTGCGCCAGCTCGAACAGCTCATCGACGAGCTCCCACAGGTTCAGGCTGTTGTAGGCGGCGGCGCACACCACCCACCCCGTACAACGTCCAGTGGCTCGCAGACCTCGTCGTCCAGCAGCGCGACGGCCTGGCCAGCGCCGGCGAGCACAGCCTCGGTGTCGCCCCGCGCGGAGGCGGCCACAGCTGCCAGCCCTCGGGCGAAATCGGGGTGTACCCGCTGGGCCGCGGTGACGTGCAGTACGAGCACGACGGGGAGCTGGACCTGCTGGAGGTCCAGCGGGCCGTGCAGCACGACTACGCCATCGACACCAGCCGGGTGCACCTGGTCGGGATCTCCATGGGCGGGTTCGGGGCGACCAAAGCCGCCGTCCGGCACGCCGACATCTTCGCTGACGCCTCGGTGTTCGTCGGCGGTGAACAGGGCGACGTCAACGGCATCAACGACAACCTCGCGAAGTACCCGATCACCCGCGCGGCCGACCCGTCCACCGTCGGCAACCTGCAAGACACCCCACTGTTGCTGGGCGCGTCGGCGGCGGACGCCGACGCCGGCGGCGCCGCCGCCAGCACCCTGTACGCCCAACTGCGTCAGCTCGGCGACGAAGCCCACCTCAAGCAGTACCTCGCCGGTACCCACGAACCGGCGATCATCGACTTCGCCGTCCCGCAGATGGTGCCGCTGTGGCAGCGCAGCGTGCGCCCAGCCGTGCCGGCACGGGTGCGCTACTCCTTCGACACCACCTGGGACTCTCCCGGCCTGGTTCATAACAGCTCAGCGTGGCTGCAGCACCTGCACCCCGCGGTCGGGACGGACGGCTCAGCCGACGCCGAAGCCCTCACACTGCCCCGAACCGTCACCGCCCTGACCGAGACGACCTCCACCGGCGGCAGCGCCATCGACCGCAGCATCTATCTCCTGCGGGACTCGCTGCGCCAGCTCATCAGCAGCCGTCCGGTCAGCAACAGCCTGAGCTTGACTACCAGCAACCTCACCAGCAGCTCGGTCGACCTGTCCCGGTTGCAGGTCCACACCGCGCGGCGTTACTGCCTGAGCCTGACCACCGACACAGCAACGACGGTCAGCCTCACCGGGCGCAACTTCACCGGCCTGGACCTCACCGGAGCCCCCTCCACCCGCACCGCCACCACGTTCACCGTCCAGCTCCAGCCGGGTCACACCCAAGCCGTCCTCGCCCCACACGGTCAACCCGCAGCCCTCGGTGCCCCCTGCCCCTCCAGATAAGCCCGGATCGCCGTCAGCCAATGAGGGCCGACGCAGCAGCGTGTGTCAGACGATAGATCGGGCTGCCGGCGGTAAGGGTTGCTGTTGCAGGTGGCGTCGGGCGTCCGCAAATGTGGACCCACCGCGCACGGACCGTAGCTCTGGAGCGGTTGTGCCCTGTCCCTCGGGGTAACGGCTAATGCGCTCGACGAGCCCTCCCGTAGGGCTACGAGCATTCGCGCAGCCCTGCACCCGGGAGCCCAGCATGTCGTGGTTGACCAGCTCACCCAGCGCCCTGGCGATCGTCGCGGCGAAGGCCGCCCTGATGTACGTGACGGCGCTGCTCGGGCTGCGGCTGGGAGAGCGACGCACCCTGGCGCAGTGGACGATCATCGACTTCGCGGCAGCGGTCGCCATGGGCGCGATCGTGGGGCGGACGGCGGTGGCCAGCACCCAGTCCTACGCCACCGGGGCGGTGGCCCTGCTCACCATCGTCGGCGTCCACCGGATCGCCAGCCGCCTGCGTTTCCGCCCGCTGCTGGGCAAGCTGGCCGACCACCGGGTCCGCGTGCTCGTGGCCGACGGCACGGTCCGTAGAGGCCAGCTGCGCCTGTGCGGCCTGACCGATAACGACCTGTTCGCCGAGCTCAGGCAGCGCCGGGTGTTCGACCTCACAGACGTCCGCTACGTGCTGTATGAGACGAAGGGCGGCTTGACGGTGGTGCCGCGCCAGCAGGGACCGATCCCGCCGCTAGTGCAGCACGGTCTGAATGTGTCTGTGGGATACCGGCCGGCCGAGGACTGAGCCTGGATCCACCGCCCCGATTCTTGATGGGCCTTGACGACGCTCGATGATCTTGGTTGGCGGTGGGGCGTGGTTGATCGGCCGGTCTGTCCGGCTCTTCCACTTCAGGTCTGGGTTTGGCCT
>JAABUT010002456.1_pt1 | contig 17875 bp, 21 predicted proteins | sample 5559281 | NCBI WGS metagenome assembly JAABUT01 (sample SAMN10711880, study PRJNA513359) | rock metagenome | isolation source: Antarctica rocks | place: Antarctica: Victoria Land, Ricker Hills nord | collected 2016-01-04 | reverse complement strand
ATGACACCGGCCCACTGCTGTGTCACGGGCCAGAATCCGGTCGCGCCGCCCGCCACGGCAACGGATGATCGGGTCATGAGCACGACGACGCTGTGGCGGCCAGTAGGTCCGGAAGAGCTGGCCCTACTCGAGGAGAGCGGCTGGATGCGCTGGCCACCGCGTCTGCCAGAGCAGCCGATCTTCTACCCGGTCCTCAACCGCGACTACGCGATCCGGATCGCGCGGGACTGGAACGTCAAACACAGCGGCGCCGGATACGTCACCGAGTTCGACGTCGCCACCGACTATCTCGATCGGTTCGAGGTTCACCAGGTCGGCGGTCAGACGATCCTTGAGTACTGGATACCGGCTGCAGGCCTCGATGAGTTCAACAGCAACATCGTGGGCCAGATCCGAGTGGTCGACCGCTTTTCGGCTGCCGCCACCTGACCTTGACTGCTCAGCGGCGAGGACCTCGGCGTGGGTCCTCGGCCGCCGGCGGGTTCGCCGGGGGCGGCGTGCGGTCAGGTTCCACCGGTGTACGTGGTGCCGGCGGTGATGGCGGCCGCCGCCGGTCTGCGGTCTCCCGGTCCGCGGCGGCGCGGCGCGTCCGCGCCGCCGCTTCGTCGTCTTCGCGGCTGATGGGCTCCGGCCGGCGTGTGGTCGGGCGGGTGACGTCGCCTGCGGCGTCGATGAGTCGGAAGTCGAGGCTGCGCGCCGGTTGCTCATCCGGAAGCGGGTTGTCCGCGAGCAGGCCCGGCAGCACCGTCTGGACGTCGATGCCGCCGGCCGCGGCCTGGTCGATGGTGCGGGCCAGCGCGGGCCAGTACGGATCGCTGCTGAGCCCGGCGTGAACCGAGTCGGCGAGAGCCGCCCACCGCTGCGCGGGCGGCACGGGGGCCGGGCTACCTGCCGCTGAGGTGTCCGCGGTGGCGGGCTCGGATGTGCGGAGGATCGGTGTTCGTTCGGCGATGTGCTTCTTGGCCAGCCCGCGCGGGTCCGCGGTCCATGCCTCGACGGCGTCGAGGACCTCCGACATCGCGGTCTGTTTCGAGATCCCGGTTTGCTCGACGAGCCGGTCGATGTGTTCGATCCAGCCGTCGGGGAGCGCGGCGATGACCTCGGCCGCGCGGCGGGTGGCGAACACGCGCCCTTCAACGGTGTCCAGCTTGTTGGTGTACTGGCTGAGCCGGGCGGCGAGCACTGCGTCGGCGAGGTCGGTGGGCGAGGACAAGGCGGCGTGCAGTGCCTCGGGTCCGGCGGTTTGCAGCATCTCGGCGGGGTCCTTGCCGTCGGCGACGACCAGGTGCTGGGGGTCGGCGGTGCGGGCGGCGAGTTGCCAGAAGGCCCGGTAGGCCGCGGTCTGCCCGGCGGCGTCAGCGTCGGTGGCCACGATCGGGTCGGGCTTGCTGGAGCCGATGTGGGGGCGGAGCTTGTCGGCTTGGGTGTCGGTGAATGCCGTGCCGAGCGGCGCGACTCCGACGAAGTCTCCGTCGCCGGCGAGGGTGACGGCGATCGCGTCCATTGGGCCTTCCACGAGCACCACGGCGGCGCCGCCGGCCAGCGCGGGTGTCGCCTCGGCGAGGCCGTACAGCTCGTTGCCCTTACGGAACAGGTCGGTCTCGGCGGTGTTGAGGTACTTCGGGCCGGCGGTGTCGTCGTCGCCCTTGGCCGGGTTGCGGCGTCCGATCCAGCCGAGGATTTCCGGGTCGCCGTCGGTGTTGGTGGCCTTGATGGGGAAGACGAGGCGGTCGCGGAACTGGTCGATGACGCGGCCGGTGGAGGCGATCCGGCCGAGACCCGCGGCCACGATCTCCTCATCCGTGGCGCCGTGTCGGCGCAGGTGATCGGTGAGGGCGGTCCACCGGGCCGGGGCGTAGCCGACGGAGAACCGCGCGTCGTCGGTCAGGTCGGTGCCGAGCCGGTCGGCGAGATAGGTCGGTGCCCACGCGTCGCGGTAGTGGTCGGTGAAGAAGTCCTCGGCGAGGCTGTTGAGTTCTACGAGGCGGTCGCGGGGAACGGCGGCGGTGGCCCAAAAGTGTTCCTCGGCGGCGCCGACGAAGTCCCGTTCTTCGTCGCGGGCATCGAGGGCGGCATGCACTGCCGCTATCGGGTCTTCCTCGATGTCGGTGACATAACGCAGCGCTGCGCCGCCGAGGTCAGCGGCCAGGTCCTCGCGGTGCAGCGGTTCGGGCTCTGTCTCGCCCGGTTCGGGTTCGGTCAGGCTGGCCAGCCAGTCGTCGTCGAAGTGCGGGTCGCTGTCGGGCAGTGCGCGCAGGTCGTCGAGGTCTATGGGTGGCTCGTCGACCTGGTCGGGTGGGACGTGGCCGTCGTGCGTGGCGGCGGTGTCGGTGAGCATGCCGATCCTCCAGACCAGGGCGGTTGCGAGTTCGTCGGGGCGTAGCGGTTCGTCTTCGGGTTGGCCGCCGAGGAGTAGGTCGTGGGCGGTGGTGAGCAGTTGGTCGGCGTCCCAGCCGTCGCGGCGGGCGTGGGTGACCGCGGCAACCAGGGCTGGCCAGGCGGGGTCGGCGAGCACTCGGTCGGCGGCGTCGGCGCCGACGATGTCGCCCAGCACGGGTGTCCAGTCTGGGCGCAGCGTGTCGGACACTGAGTGGTCGGTGGCGGTGGTGGCGGCGGGGGACAGGTGCCGCGATAGGCGCCACCACAGGGCGGCGGCGGGCTGTTCGTCGGGCAGCGGCGACTCGACTCCGACGGCGTGGGTGAGGCTGGTGATGTCGATGCCGGCGCGCTCGGCGATGGTGAGCCGGTCGGCGAGTGTGGGCCAGTACGGGTCGGCGGTGATCCGCTCGTCGATGCTGTCGGCGAGCGGCTTCCAGCGGGCGGTCGCAGCTCGCGGGTCGCCGAGCAGTCGGGTGATGCGTTGGTCCAGTGCTCGTTGGGCGCGGGCGTCGGCGGCGGCGGGCAATGGTGGGCCGGTGGGCCGCCGGTCGGTGTCGGGCACGTCGTTGGCTGCGCGCCACATGGCCAGGTCTGCAGCGAGTGCGGGGTCGCGGTCGATGATCGTCAGCGCCCAGCCCGGTGCGCTGGTCGGTGTCCAACGGTGGGCCCGGTCGGCGACCTCGCCGGCGGTCGCGGTGACCTGGGCGGCGCGGTCGCGCAGGTACCGGCCCCACTCGGCGTCGGCGGATAGGGCTGCGGGGACTGCGGGCAGCCACGACAGTGGTGATTCGGTTCCGCTGCTCGTGGTGGAGCGGTGCCCGGTCGGGTCCAGGCGCCAATCGAGCACCGCGGCGACGTCGCGGGCGTCGGCCAGGCCCCGGTCGGAGCTGAGCGCGTGTCGCAGCATGTCGGCCGGGTCGTGCCCATCGACGGCGCACAGGGCGAGGTGTGCGCGCAGGGTGGGGTAGGCCTCGTGTCGGGTGAGACCGGGCAGCGCGGTCTCCGCGGCGGTGTCGATGCGGTCCATCGCATCGACACCGTGCTCGCGCGTGAGGTAGTCGACGGCGGCGGTGTTCAGCGCGTCGTAGTAGCGGTCTGCTCCGGCGGCCAGGCGGGTGGCGGGGTCGGCCAGGCTGCGGGCTTGGCTTGCCGCCGAGACTGGTTCGCCGTCGCGGGCCAACACGCGGGTGAGAAGGTCGACGGCGGTAGGGGGCAGCAGGGCGTCTCGGGTGATGACGGCGTGGGAGTCGCCGTCGCCGGCGGTGGTGAGATGCACGTGGTTGGCGTGCCTGCCGCGGGTCATGGCGACATAGAGCAGCTGGCGGGACTCATCCCCGGTCGCGACCGTGTAACACGTGTCGGAGGTGATGCCTTGCGCGCCGTGCACGGTGGAGGCGTAGCCGAGTGACACGTGCTCGGCGACGTAGCCGGCGGGCAGGGTGATGTGCCGGCCGGTGTCGTGGTGGATGACGTCAAGCGCGCCGGACTCGCGGACCCGTTCGACCAGCCAGCGGTCGCCGTTCTTGACCCAGTCCTGCGCGCCGATCGGAATCTTGCGGTTGTTCTGGCGGGTGATGACCGCGTCCCCGGCTGATGCCTGGGACTGGTCGGCGAGAGTCGCCTGCCGACCGATCGGGGTGAGGGCGGCATCGAGGCGGTCGCGGCGGGCGCGGTCGTTGAGTTCGGCGACCAGGTCGCGGGTGGGGGCGAGCATGATGCTGTCGCGGCCGGCGGCGCGGTCGGCCGACCAGGCGGTGTAGGCGTCGTCGGTGGCGGTGGACAGGTCGCCGACGTGGATGCGGTTGTTGTCGATGTAGTAGGCGATCGCGGCTGAGTCGCCGTCGCGCAGCGCGAGGGAGGCGGCGCCTTCGGCGTGGTTCGGTGTGCCGGTGGTCGGGTCGGTGAAGCGCATGACCTGGGACAGGGTGACAGCGCCGTGGACCTCGGAGATGTCGCGGAGCACGCCGCCGGCGCCGATCGCGGCGAGCTGCTGGTCATCGCCGATCAGGCGCACCGAGCCGCCGCGGTCGGTGACGTACTCGATCGCTTTGGCCAGGTCCGGGGTGCCTGCCATGGCTGCCTCGTCGATGACGACCAGGGTGTCCGGGCCGATCGCGGTCACCCATTTCGGGACGGCGATCCCGGTCTCCAGGGAGTGGATGAGCTTGGCGAGGGTGTCGGTGTTGGTGCCGATTTCCTCCCGCAGCACCGCGGCGGCGGCGGCGGACGGGGCCAGTCCGACGACGCTGCCACCGGCCGCGCCGTCTGAGGCTGGGCTGGTCCAGGCGCGGGAGAGCACTCGCATCGCCGTGGTCTTGCCGGTGCCGGCGGGTGCGAGCGCGAGTTGGACTCTGGCACCGGAGGTGGCCAGCTCCCGCACGAGCTGCACCTGACCGGGGTTGAGCTCGACACCGTTGGCGGTCGATTCCAGCAGCGCCATGTCGACCGTGGCGGCAGCGATGGTGCGCCCGCCCTTGCGGGCGGCGGCCGCGACGATCGCCTGCTCGGCGGCGACGATCTCCCGTGATGTGTAGAGCTTCGACCCGGCCACGGTGTACACCGACGCACCGTCGGAGCGTCGCAGCGCGGCCGGTTCGGTGATCGGTTCAGCGCTGTCCAGGGGCACCGACAGTTTCGGTGACAGCGCCCTGGTGACGACCGTGTCAACTGCCCGGTCGATGTCGCCGAGGCGGACGCCAGCGGCGCGGACTCGTCGCTCGGCCTCGGCCCGGATATGGTTCGCCTGCCACGTTGCCCGCTCGTTCTGGACGCCACCGACGCGGCGGCCATCAGGCATCAACCGGCCCTGCAAAACCTCCTCGGCGACCTCGTGCACCCAGCGGGTGGTGACGCGTTGGCGCGGCTGCCGGCGGCCGGGGGTGTGCAGGGCTCGCTGGACGTAGTCGCGCAGGCCGACGTCGCCGCCTAACACCGCGAGCGCCTCGGCGCGCCAGGTCGCGCGCTGGTCGGCGTAGGAGCGGGGTTCATGTTTGCGTTGCCGGGTTTCGGTGTTTGCCTGCTGCGCTAACTCACGGGCCTCGTTCGGGGTCGGCGGGCGCCCATGATCGGACTGGAACTGCGCCGACAGGGCCGCGCGGCGCACGTCGATTGACGCGCGGCGCTTGGACCAATGCCGCGGCAGGGCACCGTCGACACCGACGATCTCGCGGATGGGTCGTTTGCTCGGATCGGTGCCCGCACGTTCGGCGAAGCTGAGGCCCAGCCGCTGGATCAGCAGCGCCTCGAGGCGGGTGTTGTACCGCTCGGAGGCGGCCACGTTGTTCTTGAAGAACGGTCGACCGTCCAGCGCCAACCACTGCCCGTCCTTGGCCCGCACCTTGTTCGACACCGCGACGTGGGTGTGCAGATCGGGGTCCCCGGCCCGGGAATCGCGGTGCGTGAACGCCGCCGCGATCAACCCGTCGACCTCGACCTGGGCGACGCCGCCCTTGCCGCGACGGGTGAAAGTCGCGTTCTTCTCCAGCCAGGTGAGCGTGTCCTTGACCGCGTCGTGGTGGGCCGCCTCGATGGCCGCCGCGATCTCTCGCGGGGCCACCGCCCACAGCGTCGAAACGCTCTTGACGGGGGAGAAGGACAGGTCGTAGCCGGCCACCGCGGTGGTGGCTTGGCGTGAAATTCGGGCCAGGTGACCGGACAGTTCCCGGGCATCAGCCGGTGGCCGACCGTAGGTTTCGACGAACATCTTGGCGGCGATGTCGCTGCGGATGTGCGCCCGCACCTTCGCCGGGACGGGAGTGTCGGCGTGCAGGCCCTCCGCAGTGTTGTAGTCCCGGAACGCCCCGGCCGAGCGGCGGTGGAACATGTTGGCCTGCTCGTGAATCCGGTACGGATTGCCCAGTCGGCTGGCCGCGTCGATTTCGAAGTAGTTCTTGCCCGCGGCCCGCGCGGTTTGCTCGATCACCTCGGCGTTCGGGTGCCTGCCCTCACCGAACAGCGCCTTCATCTGGGCCTCGGTGACGTGCTCACCTCGCAGAAAATCCGGCACGCTGGAAAGGCCCGTACCCATCCAGACGCCCGGAGCCTCACCTTTTTCGCTGTAGTAAGCCCCGAGGTCGCTGTACCCCCGGTTCGTGGCGTCCGACGCAGCCACCTGGCGGGTCAGGTACGTGTACCCGTCGCCCGCAGTGAGCTTGTGCAGCGTCATCACGACACGACTGTCGCTCCGCCCTATGCCACCGGCATCGCTCGAAACCGAACATTTCGACCAGGGTGCATGAGGTGTGTCAAGTTGCAGGGCTCGGGTTCACATGGTCACGCTGCGGATGTGGGCTGGTGGTCCCGGTCGTGCCGGGATCTCGTGTCATAAGGCCGTGTGACGATCCGAGACGTCAGTTCGAGACGCGATGGAGGTTGTGATGGCGACGAGGAACGTAAGCAAGCAGGCCAGTGCGCTGGCCAAAGCCAGGGAGCGGCGGCGCGCGCTGGACAAGGCCCGCGACGACCAGGACCAGCGAATCGAGGAGGCCACCGCGGCGGCGTTGGTCGCGCTAGAGGTTCGGGGGGAGGCCGACCGGGAATTGGAGGCCGCGACCGGGCAGGTGGGTGAGGCTCTGAAGGTGCTGCTGGCCGAGGACGTGTCGGCCGAGAAGGCTGCGGCGCTACTCGAACTGGACGTGACCGAGGTCCGTCGACTGCTCAAGGCTGCGCCGGTCGAGGCTGCCGGGTCGGATGCGCGGCCGCCGTCTGCGTCCAAGGCGACGGTGTTAGGCCTGTCCGAGGCGGGCGGGGGTGGGGATGCCGCGCGCCGGGCTGGCTGAGTCCACGCTGCAACTGCTGCGGGCGACGGTCGCAGATGAGGAGGCCGTCGCCCGCTTCCACGCGAAGATCAAGGTGGGTTGCCGGGTCGGGATGCTGGTGGTGGTCCCACGCGGTCTCTGGGCGCGGGCACGGGCGGTTCTGGCTCGGCGAGGTCGATGGTCGCGACGTCGTGGTGATCGCGCACCGGTTCGCCTGGGCGTTGGAGTTCGGGGTCGCTGCGCTCGACCAGGTGCCGGTGCTCGGGCATCGGTGCGACAACCCGTTGTGTCAGCGGATCGGCCCGGGACACGTGGAGGCGTCCACCGCGTGGCGTAACCGGCAGGAGTGGGTGATGCGCCGCGACACCATCGGCGGTCCGCTGCGGGATGCTCGGGGCGCGCGGGGACGGTCGCGGGCGCTGCGCGACGCGGTGCGTCGTGATCCGTCGGCGGTGAGCTTGTCGGCGGCGATCGTCGCGGGCATGGCCAGCGACGTGGCGCAGGTGCCGCTGGGGGGACCGGGACCGTTAGAGGTGCAGGTCGAACAGAGTCGGCTGGCCGAGACGACGGTTGGCCCACAGGACCTCGGTGCGCCGGCCGCGCGTGCCGCCAGCGTCGCCGTTGGTCGTGGCGGCGAAGCTGATCCGCTGCCACCCGTCGTAGAGCTCGTCGTAGAGCGGGCTGTCGTAGCCGGACAGGATCACCGTCGCCCGGGCGGCGCGTAGGGCATCGGCCAGCTGACGGTGCTCGACGGCCGAGGACATCTCAACGAGGTAGTTGCGCCCGGAACGGGCCGAGCCGAGGTAAGGCGGGTCGACGTACATGACCAGGCCCGTAGACACCGACCCGTACTGCTCGATCAGATCCAGCGCTGGGCGGCACTCCAGTGAGACGTGGGCCAGGCGTTGGGCCACGGCGGCCATCCGGTCCCGGTAGGCATCGAGGTAGTCGGGCATGCCGATCGAGGAGCCGCGAGGCACGACGTAGTTCCGCCACCCCGTGCGCCGCTGGGTGCCGCCCCTGCCTTGGCTGAGCCGCACCCACACCCGCCGCGCGGTCTCCAACTCATCGGCGGGGTTATCGGCGCCGACGTCGGCGCAGTGCCGGTACTCAGCCCGCGAGTGTGGCGTCAACGCGCACAGGCGGTCCAACTCCTGTGGCCGGTCGCGGAGCACCCGCCAGAACGTCATCAGGCGCCCGTCGAGGTCGTTGACGGTCTCCATCGTGGAGGGCGCCTTGGCGAGCAGCACCGACGACCCACCGCAGAACGGCTCATGTAGTGCTCGTGCGGTGGCAGTAGGCCGACGATCCGCGAGGCGAGGGTGCTCTTGCCGCCGAAGTAGGCGAACGGTGGTTGGACAGCGGCGACGGTCACCGGGACTCTTCGTATCGGCGGTTGATGATCGGGACCATGTCGCGCCAGGTGACGGGGACGGCTCCGAAGCGGATGGCTCGGGCCCGCATGCCTGTGGTGAGGTCGTAGTGCCAGTTCTCGGCCGCTCGGCTGCCCTGCGTCGCGTGGGGCGTGCCGATGCGGGTTGGGTCTTGGAACCATGCGCGCCGCAGGCCGAGCCGGGCGGCGAAGGCGTGCAGCTCGGCCTGGTCGTCGGCGATCAGGTGCGACCAGCGGGAGGTGAGTCGGCCGACTGTGGCTGCGATCATCGCGTCATCGACGTAGACGGTCATCGCCGATACCAGCGCAGCTCAATCGCCCGGACGTCGGCGGGAACGCCGGAGTGTTTCGGTAGTCGATGGACAGTCATCTGCCAGCGGACGAGTGCGCGGGAGACGCGCGGCGTGACTCGCCGAGCGTCCGCAACCAGGTACCGCGAGCCGGCCTCGGTGACCACCCAGTCCCCGGCCGCGATGCCGTCGTGTTCGGTCGGCAGGTCGATGTAGAGCGAGCAGATCACCCCGAGCGCGGGCGCTGGGCTCTCCTGGGCGTTGGCGGCGTCGGTGTAGCCGATCGCGCTGTGATCGCCCATCACGCCACCTCGATGCGCGGCGACGGTTCGGCGAACAGGTCGAGTTGTTCATGCTGTTCGCTGGCGGCGAGCGCGGCTGCGACCCGGTCACGCCAGGTGAGTGCGTATGGCAGGCAGTTCGCTTCGCTGCGGTGTCCGGGGGCGCATCCGGGAGCGCGCCGCCCGGCGACGGACCAGGCCATGCTGTCGGCGCTCGCGAGCCACCGGCCGTAGCGGGCCAGCCCGGCGGTCTTACAGCCGAATCCGTGCAGGGGGAGGGTTTGGCCGAGCGAGCGGACGATCAGCCCGATCTCGCCTGTGGCCTGGCGGCGGCAGACCGACCCGAGCCCGACGAGTGGGTACCCAGCCAGGTGCACGCCCGCGCGGTCGTAGAGGTCGGCGCAGCGCCAGTAGTCCTCGACGGTCCAGCCCTGCAGTACCGGTATGAACGGGCAAGGGCGCCGATGTGGCGCAGCGGCGGCTTGGCGTCGGCTCCACAGTTCCCGCAGCTCGAGGAAGTTCGCGACGGTCCGCCGCTGGTGCTCAGCGACCGTGAGGCCGGTCTTGGTGAGCACGAACGGCTCGCACATCCAGTCCTGCGGCGCGGCCCACCTGAGTTGGCCGATCTGCCGGTCGTAGCGGTCGACAGCCGTGACGTAGGCCGCTGGGGTGGTGTGCCACTCGCCGAACATGCTCAGCTCGCTGAAGCCGCCGGAATCTAATGCCCAACCGGCACGGGCGCGGGGTAGGCGCCGATAGCCAGCCAGGCGGCGGTGGGAGATGAACAGCGGCACCCCGGCCTTAGTGAGCCAGCCGGGCTGATGGGTGCCCAGGTAGAACACCGCCGTGTCGCGGACGCCCGGTTGGCGCGCGATCGTGGGCGCACTCACGTCATGCACCAGCCCGAGTCGAAGTTGCCGAGGACATCGGCTGCGTCGGCGTGGCCGTCGGAGAAAGGGAGAGTCTGCTGGTCGGCGTTCGCCACCTGGCGCAGGGGGCGCCCGAGCCGGTTGAAGAACACGTGGTCCTTGCCGAGCAGGTCGCGGCGCCGATTGAGGGTGTCTTCGAGGTCAGCGGCCTTCGCGAACAGGTCGGGTTCGCTGCGGGCCATCTCGTCCCAGACCTCGAGGCGGTGGAACGGGCAGAAGTAGCATCTGCTATTAGGTGGGACCGGTAGTCCAGCGCGTTGGATCACGCGGGCGCAGTCGGCCCGGTTGAGGCGTAGACCGGTGTCCTCGCCGAGGCCGACCAGCGGGTAGACGACCCGCTCGTGGGCTTCGGTGCGGCGGGTGTTGGCGCGGTGGATCTCATCAGCGCTGATGCCGATACCGACCACGGCCGGGCGGGCGGCGGTGGCGCCGTGCTGCTTGGCCCACTTGCCAGTGACGCGGATCTTGAAGTCGGCCGTGCAACTGCGCAATCCGGGTGCGCCGTTGGACATGCGCACCGGGATGGGCAGGGACCGGGACCCTTCCTTCGTCAGCCGCCCGTAGAGGGTCTCCACCGACCCGTCCCTCCGCCGGCGGTCAATCAGGTGCAGCGCGATGCCGTGCTCGGACGCGAACGGTGCCGCTACCTCGCGGACGTAACGCAGGGTCGCTGGCATCTCCGAGTCATCGCCGACGTTGGCCATCACGAACGTGGAGAAGTTGATGCGCTGTTGCGCGGCCAACACGAGCAGCGCGGTCGACTGGACACCGCCGACGTAGGAGATGAAGCGCAGCTCGTCGGGTGCTGTCACGACCGGCACTCGGGGCACCGGGCGGCGATCGCGGCGAGATACTCACCGACGGCCTGGTGCAACTTCGTTCTGGCCGCGGCGACCCAGGCGTCGACGTGGGTCTGGTGGGCGATGTGCAGGGCGCATTCAGCGTCGTACATGTGGCAGGCGGCGACGCGGACCTGCTCGTCGACGTCGACCTGGTCGACGGCGGGGCTGGCCGGTGCGGGTGTGGTGGTGGCGGTGGTGACCATGGCGGTGCTCCTTCGTGGGCTCGCGTCGGTCAGGCGCGGGCGTTCTGCGTCGGCGCCGGTTGGCGCCGCACGGGTGGGGCAGTTGGCGGCCATCACGGGCCACCGAGTGCGGTGAGGCGGTCCTCGAGCGCGCCGCCGCAGTGTTGGCAGTGCCGCCACTGGATGGCGGGGTCGCGGGGCAGCGGCGACCAGGGCGTCATCTGGTGGCCACGTTCGGTGCAGTCGTCGCGCTGGCTGCACAGGCGGCACAGGGCGCGGCCGTCGGGGCGTCTGGTCCAGCCGTAGCCGTCCTCGCCGAGCACGGCGGCCCAGAGCGCGTCCTCGGTGGGGAAGTGCGGCGTGACTTCATCCCACGGGTCGTCGCCGCAGTCGGAGCAGGCGAGGGTGTAGCAGGTGTGGCGGGTCAGCTTCGGGGCGCTCATGCTGCGCTGCCCTGTCGGCGGTGGCGCGAGACGGTGCGCTTGCTTGTGGACAGCAGGTCGGCGATGGTTCGGATGGAGCGGCCCCGGTCGGACATGCGGCGCACGACTTCGATCTGCTCGGCGTAGGTGAGCCGCACGCGGGTGTCTCCGGCGATCGCGCGCTCGATCGCGATCTCGTCCAGGTCGGCGTCGTCACTGCTGGTGTGGGGCTGGTTCGGGTCGGGGTCGGGGTCGTTGTCGACGTCGTCCCAGGCCAGCGGCGGCAGCCAGCCCTGCAGCGCGGCGTGCGCGCGAGCGGCGTCGCCGGCGTTGCGCTGGCTGCTGGTGTGCTGAGGCGGTGGGGCGTCCCAGAGCCGCTCGTACATGTCGTTGACCAGCTGCGCGGTGCGGGCGGTGACGGTGTCTGCGATCATGCTGCGGCGGAAGTTGGCCGGTGAGCGGTGCAGCTCGCGGGCGAGCCAGGCTTGTGCCCACCCGACGGCGATGAGGGCTTGGAGGCGGCGGCGGGTGCCGGTGGCGTCGACGTGGCTGTTCGCGGCGCGGCTGCTGTCCTCGACGGGAACGGCCAGGATGCGTTCGGCGGTCTCCAGGCGCACCCGCTGGTAGGGGGGTTTGCCGGTGCTGCTCGGGTAGATCAGGCCGCGCACGTGGCTGGAGGACAGCCCGGCGAGCTTGGCGATCTGGTCGACGCCGATACCGGCGGCGCGCAGTTCTTCGATGTGCGCGCGAGTGGGCCCGGCGTCCAGGTAGGGCTCCCAGCGGCCGAAGGTGCGTTCGCGGTGCATCTCGTTGCTGGCGGCGGTGTTGACGGCGGTGCACTTGGCGCAGCGGCACTGGTCTTTCACGTAGGCGGCTCGGGTGCCGTGCTGGTGCTTGGCACGCGGGTGTCGGCAGTTGCGTTTCGGACCGGCCTTGATGCGCGCGGCGCGAGCGGCGGCGCGCTGCAGGTAGCGCGCCTGCTTGGCGCAGGAGTGTCGGCGGTGGTGGTGCTCGGCCATCGCGTCGCTGCAGTAGCGGGCGGTGTAGCCGCAGGTGGGGCAGACGCGGGTGACGCTCATGTCCGGCTCACCGGCCCGCGCATCTCGCCGCACAGGTCGTAACCGCCGAAGCCGGTGTGGTCAGGGACGTGGCGGGTACCGTACTGGCCGCGCACGGTGCGGATCGGACCGCCGGACTCGAGCCAACCCTCGGGGTAGACGTCGTTGACCGTCTCGGCCCAGCGGGTCATGCCGGTCTTCTGCTTGGCGCTGGTGCCCGGCTCGGGCCGACGGGGCACGCACGGCAGGTCACGCCAGCCGGGCCACGCGTGGGCGTCCTCGACCGCGCCGTTGTTGCCGTCGCGGATCTCACCTTCCCAGGCGCAGTGCAGGCACGTGCCCCGGTAGACCAGCCCGCCGACGCAGCTGCACCCGCCGCGGTAGTGATCGCAGCTCAGGTCAGCAGTCAGGGTGATCGGCCGGCACACCTCGGTGGGCTGCTCACCGCGGCCGCCGCCGATCTCGGCGCGCCAGGCATGCGAACGGCGCAGGCAGTCGAAATGCCCGTACTCGGCAGACCACGCCTCGGCAGCAGCGACGCGGGCGAAGAACCCACGTGCGGCACCGTCGAACATCGCGGGGGCCTCGTCGAAGCGGCGCTGAGCCTCGACCTCGGCGGCGGCGCGTGCAGCCGCGTACAGGTCGGCGAACAGGTCCAGCTGGCCCTCGGCGAGCGCGACGGTGGGCATGTCAGCTCGCCTGCCTCAGAGCCTGCTGCTTGCGATCCACCCGCTGCTGCAGGTGCCGGGCGGACAGGTCGTGCCCGGCGTCGCTCTGCCGGGGGTCGAGGACGTCATCGAGGGCGCGCAGCAGCTTCTCGGCCGAGCGCAGGTGTTCGGCGGCGGTGTCGAGGGTGGTTCGGCGCAGGGTGCCGTGCGGGTAGGCGGCGAGGTTGCTCAGCTGGGCCGAGGCCTGGTGCAGCAGCATCTGCCACGCCAGCGCTTCGCCGCGCAGCTCGGCCGTCTGCTCGCCGGTGGCGGCGTCTTCCCAGTCCTGGCTCACGACAGGACCTCGACCGTGATGCCGCCGAGCCACTGGCTGACGTTGCTGCTGACCGCGTTACCGGCCTGCATCTGCTGCTCGCCCTGGTTGCCGGTGATCCGGTAGGAGTCGGGGAAGCGTTGCGCCCGGGCGGACTCACGCGGCTTGACCATCCGGAAGTGGCAGTCGTTGATGTCGATCGCGGGGCTGGCCAGCCCGGCGGACTCGACGGTCGCCTGGGTGAGCAGCGGCTCGTCGGTGGTCTTGGTCTTGGCCTTACGGTAGGGGATGACCAGCGACAGGTTGGTGCGGGCGACCACGCCGGGGAACGGGTCGGCGACGTCTTTGGTCATGTGCCCGATCGCGCGGTAGTCCAGGCCGCCGTGGTGCTTCTGGATGAACGCGCCGGGTGGGACGGTGACGCCGTGGTGGCGGGCGGTGGCCATGGTCGCCAGCGGCTCGTCGGCCCCGGTCGCCTCGGCATGGTTGCGCAGCATCGTGATGAACGGCTCTGGGGTGAAGACGCCCTCGATGTCGCGGGTGGTCCGGGTGCGTAGCGGGTTGTCGACGCTGGTGGCGGTGTCGTTCCAGCCACCGCCGGCGGGCACCATCAGCGGCGGGCATGCCAACCCGTCGCCGGTCTTGGTCGTGCGGGACGGGAACGGCCCGGCGGCGGCGGGGTAGGCGCGGCCGGTGTCGTCGGCGCCGTGGTTGACGCTGAGCATGGTTGGCTCGGCGAACAGGTCGATCCCGGCCTGGATGCGGCGCATCGTCGCGGCCGCGAGGGGCTTGGTGCGATCGCCGATGCGGGCACCGAGATCGGTCCAGTCGATGATCGATGCGGCCGGGAGGACGTAGGGCTCGATGACGCTGTAGCGGCACCCGGAGTTGGGGCAGCGGTAGTCGTACTGCTGGCGGTACTTGCCGACCTTGCGACGGTTCGGGTGCCGCCAGGACTGCACGGCGGCGACGGTCTCGTCGCAGCTGGGGCACCAGGCGATCGGGCGGGGGCTGACGTCGGGGACCGGGACGCCCTCGGCGGTGCAGTAGACGTAGAGCCGGTCTCTCCACTGCGGGGCCGGGGCGTTGCTGGCATCGCCGACGTGCGCTGAGGAGACGCTGATCAGCTGGCAGGTGTAGCCGAGGTTGCGCAGCCCGGCCAGCCACCAGTCGAACATCTCCCAGGCGGCGAACTCGACGACGTTCTCGACGATGATCACCTTGTAGCGGTGGACTTCGGCGGCGCGGATGACGTCGAAGGCGGTGGCCCGGGAGCGGATTCCGGCGTCGGTGGGCACGTACTCGTCGAACAGGTCGAGCTGGGCGCGGATCTTGCTGGCCTGCTTGCGGCCGCCGGCGGGGGAGTGCCAGGTGCACTCCGGGGAGGCCCACAGCACCTGGGTGCGGGGCAGGCGGCGCATGTCGTAGTTGGAGACGTCGGCCACCAGGTGATCGGCCGCTGGAAAATTTTCGGCATGCGTGGCGATCGCGCGATCCCAGTGATTGGCCGCAAGTTTCAGCTCCAGCCCGGCCGCGACCAGGCCGATGCTTGATCCGCCTGCGCCGCAGAAGATGTCGGTGAAGTCCAGGCTCATGCCGCCGCACCGCCCGTCACGCTCTGCGTGGGTTGAGCGGCGCTCTCGCCGTCGGCGGTGTAGCCGTAGCCGGGCACTCCGGCCTTCTCCAGGACCGACTCGATCCAGTCAGTGCGGAAGCTGCCGTGATCGCCGACGTGCTCGTCGAAGTCCAGGGCGGTGAACTGGTCGTTGGTCGCGGCCCACTCGGCGTCCGACAGCGGCCGCTCCAGGTGGGCTTCGACGGTGGGCCGGTCGACGTAGGCGAGGCTGGTGGCGAGGTGGTCGCCCAGGTCGCGCAGCAGGCGGTAGGTGTTGCCGTCGTAGGCGGCGACCAGCTCGACGATGGTGCGGCCTTGACGGGCGAGCTGGGCCACGCGGCGGGTGAACAGGATCGCCTCGTCAGCGGCCTGCTCGATCGCGGCGTCTTCGTCCAGGCCCTGCGCGATGAGTGCGCGGGCGCGGCGCTCGCTGTGGTCGGCAGCCTGGGCGAGCAGATCGTTGGTGATCGCGGCCGGGTCGGTGATGGGCGGGGCGGCCGGGAGCGGGCCGGTCGCGTTGACGGTTCGGACCGTCCAGTTGCGGTCTTCGCTTCCGGCCCGGTAGGTGTCGCAGTCGATCTCGTCCAGGAGGTCGTAGCTGTCCTCGACCGGGCCGGTAGCGCTCCAGTGCTCGACATCGGCCAGCAGGCCGGGTACGGCGGCTACCGGGACGTCGAGCAGCTCAGCGAGGCGAGCGTGGGTGAGGGTGATCTCGTGGGTGACGGTCTCGGTCATCGTGACGGTCACGCTGTCGTTGGCGGTCATCAGTAGATGACCTCGTCGGCGACGGCGACCTGGAAGACGTGGTCGGCGATGATCTGGTGGATCTTGTCGGCGTGCCGCGCGGGGATGATCTGGATGTCGGCGAGGTCGGTGAGCTGCCGGGTCCGGGCGTCGGCGAGTGATTCGCTGACTGCCTGCAGTTGGTCCTGGTCGATGCCGGAGTCGGGGGCGGCGCACTGCTCGGGCGCCTCGATGAGCTTGGTGATCGAGCGCTGGATGTCGTCGAGGTCGACGTGCCACAGCGATCGGTCATCGACGGTGTCCACGCCCTCGGCGCGGACCTGTTCGGGCTGGCAGTCGACGGTGAAGCCGTGCACGCGGGCCCAGTGGTTGATGCCGCCGTTGACAGCGGTGAGCAGAACGCTGCGGGCGAAGGCCTGCTCGGTGGTGTAGGTGAACTCGTCGGTCATGTCTGGCTCCTTGGTGGCGCCGTGGTCGCGGGTGATCGCATTCACGCGACGCGGCTGCGCTGGTGGCGGGTGAGGGGGTGGCTGAACTCGGCGAGCACGTAGATGGCTTCGGCGTCGAGGTCGAGCAGGAAGCTGCGGGTGCCGAGGGTGTCTTCCAGCCCGATCAGCTGCCGCCCGCCGTTGAGCTGGGCGACGCCGACCAGGTGGAGCTGGTCGCGGCGGTGGTGGAAGACGGCGTTGACGATGGCGCGGACGGCGGGGCCGTCGAGGTAGGGCGGGCGGGCCGGGGTCTCGGTCCAGCTCATCCGCTCGATCGCGGCGAGGATTTCCTCGCGCTGCGGCTCCTCGGCGGTGTAGCCCATGTGGACCCCGAGCTGGGTCCAGGACAGCCGCTCGTCGTGGGTGCTGAGCGTCATCGCGCAACGCCCAGTGCCGTCAGGAACGACGAGCTGCCCGAAGAGGTCCAGATGTTGAGGACCTCGCCCATGCCGCCGTCGTTCGGGTCGGTGCGCACGACGTACTCGACGCCGCCGTTGACGTGGTGGATCGAGCTGACCCGCCCGGGCTTGGGCTGGCCCTTGTGCTGCACCTGCACGCGATCGCCCACAAGCCATGGGAGGGTCGTGGTGTTCTTGGTCTCGGTGGCGGTCATCCCGCTCGCCTCCTTTAGGAATCGGAAGGGGTACACAGGTAGTGTACTACGCGACCTACGTACTACGCAAGTCGAGCAGTACCCCACTTGAGTAGAGTTCTGGGCATGACAGAGCAACCACCGGTCGTAGCGATGGCCGAGATCGTCGAGATGCTGGGAGTGACCCGGAAGCGGGTGTCGGTGCTGACGAACGGGGCTGACTTCCCGGCACCGATCGCCAACCTGACGGCCGGACGGATCTGGTCCTATGCGGACGTCAAGAAATGGGCCGAGAACGGCGGCCGCACCGTGCTGCCAATCCCTTCTCGGTGATGGCTTGTCGCTGCGCGGATGAGCAGCGGGCCGCAGTGCAAACGGCGACGGTGTTAGGTCGCTGACCTTGTCCGCGAGCGCACGGCTGCTGACGGCGATGCCGCTGGTGCTGTCCATGCCTGCTCCCGGTTGTGAGGGGTGCTCTCACTAGGGGCAGGTGAAATTTCGGTGCCGTTAGTGCAACTTTTGGCCGAGAAATTTTCTGGTGGGTAGTCCTGGAGCGGCTGCATGCTGGAAATTCGCGAGTTTCAGCGGCGCGGACCCGGCCGGTACGCGTCCGGGTCCAGGCTCGGCGGGGGCGGGGGCGGGGGCGGCGGCGGCGCTGTGCGGGGCGCGGGGTCGGTGGGGTCGGTGCGCATCCGGGCGGGGGAGCGCAGGTCGGGGACGACGTCGGCGACGCGGTAGGCGAGGCTGCGGGCCGGGTGGTCCTCGGGCAGGGCGTTGTCGGCGGTGACCTGGTGCAGGACGGCGCCGATGTCGGTGCCGGTGGCGGCGGCGCGTTCGATCTGCGCGGCTAGTGTCGTGCGTCAATAATTCGTTCTATATGTCGTAGAATGGTGTATGCCGCGTTCTGGACGTCCGAAGGCCG
>JAABUT010002455.1_pt1 | contig 17878 bp, 24 predicted proteins | sample 5559281 | NCBI WGS metagenome assembly JAABUT01 (sample SAMN10711880, study PRJNA513359) | rock metagenome | isolation source: Antarctica rocks | place: Antarctica: Victoria Land, Ricker Hills nord | collected 2016-01-04 | reverse complement strand
ACAGTTTTCCAGATGCTTTCCCTTGCCGTGTCTGTTTCTGCTTGTCAATCAAGGACTTTAATACAAAGATATTGTCTGTCGTGCGGAAATCTTTCCTGAAACCTGCTTGCCCTTTAGCTTTGATGCCGTCATCTTCAGCCCAAACTGCAATTCTGTGATCTAGTATCATTGCAAACAGCTTAGCAATCACAGAGCCTACTGTGATGCCTCGATAGTTGCTCATGTCACATTCATCGCCTGATTTGTAGACAGCAGTGATCAAGCCAACAGACAACTGCTTGGGAAAGTGACTCACAAGCATCAAATTGAAAATGACTAAAAGACAGCTGTGCAAAACTTAACAAGCAAGTTTGAGAATCTTCTTCTTCGATATATCCATGACGAGATGGACGTTGACATTTATGGTTCTTGACATAATCCGAAGTAATTGCATATGTCGCAAAGAGTGAGGCTTGTGCTGCTCGCGACAACACGCACTGCAACATTGAATGCTGGCTTCTCAGCTATGCGTCTTCACCAGGAGTTGAGCGACCTCAACTAGCTCTCGTGGCTGAGGTGATATGGCGCAACAGGGCCTTGCTTTCACGTCGGGAGGGGATGCTCAAGAAGCACTCGGAAACCCTGTTGAGCCAGCGCAGCTCCAAGAACACGTAAATGGCAACAGTAGACCCAATAGTGGCAAGGCGTTCGACCAGCTGCGACGATTTAGCTCTCAGCAGCAGCACAAAAAGGCTGCTGAGGCTGGGGGTGTCACTTCTCGACAGGCCATATTCCCTTCCCAGGTGCTTCTTTACGCTGCGATGTAGCATCCTGTGATCACTTGTTCCATGCTGTTGCTGCAACCAGCCATAATTCCAGTTTTGTCGAAGTCGTTTCGAGTGGCAGCCATCAAGATATATATCAGCTGAAAGGGTGTTGCATTCCTGCAGTCGCCTAAAGATGGAGAAACAAGCAAAGGCCCCAATGATGTCAAAATCGTTCAGCTTGACAAGGAACTGACACTTGAGGAGCGTCAGCTCATAGTCAAACATGCTTTGGCCACAGAGGACCAGGATGCTGAGGGCTTGCTAAACAACATCAGAGCGCGCATGGAGCGGTAAGACTCCACACAGCAGATCGCACCATCAAGCAAAGTCTCCTCCAGCAGAATGACTTGCATCAACAAGACACCTGTGAGCTGTCCAGTCTGCCTCATTTGTTTTGCTGAAGTGCAGAGTTGGTATCAGGCCTCCTGGCATAGAAGTACGGTTCCAGGACCTCTTCATTGAGACGTCAGTATACACCAATGTCAGCCGTAACTTGCCATCCATTCTCAATGCCTACCGAGGCTTCTTTGAGGTGAGCCAGCACTTGACCTTTGCTGTGTTGTCTGTGTTACCGACACACAAGCTTGCAGTGTCAGTGGTGTAGTCTCTGTGCCAGCAGTCACCATCATCACTCACTCATAAAAGGTCGTCTGGCAATACGCAAGCACTCCTTCATGCAGTCGCCTGGCTGTTTGGAACCAGCTTGCTTCCCACTCTTGCTGATTGCTTGTGCTGCAGTATATTCTGGTTCAGCTGCGGTTGCTGCGTCCTGAGAAGCGCAAGATCACCATCCTGAACAAAGTCAGCAGTATCCTGACTCCAGGCCGCACAACTCTGCTGCTGGGACCTCCAGGAGGTGGAAAGGTATGTATGACATGCTCAGCAGATGCTCTGAAGGTCATACCCCTCTGTGGATGAACACATCCCATTTAAGTCCAGTTGGAAGCTGTCACACTGGCAACCCCTCCCGTTCCCCTGTAACTGCATGTAGTCCTTCGTATTGCCTTCTCATTCTCAAGTTGCATGTGTGATATGCAAGGTCTCTAGTAATGAAGCAACCAGAGGAACTGCCTGACCATTGCAACAGGTCCCAACTGCGGCACTGCACCAATCCTAAATGGCTCCACAGCCACCTTTTTTGACCCTGGTGTTTTTCTCTTTGCAGTCCACCCTTCTGAAGGCTCTAGCTGGCAAGCTGGGGCACAGCGGTCTTCAGGTCCATGGCAAGATCATGTACAACGGCACCCCCCTCAGTGAGTTCTTGCCTCAGAGGACCGCTGTCTATGTGGAGCAGGAGGATCAGCATCTGCCTGAGCTGACAGTCAGAGAGACCTTTGACTTTGCGGCTCGCTGCCAAGGAGTTGGCACCAAGGCTGGTAGGCCACCAGCCAAAGATGGCTTCTGTCTGTAATAATGATAGTACTGTTCCTCAGTTGCTTCCCGTAGTGTCTATGCTGCGTTGAGAAACCGTACCAAGGTTCTGCTTGTTGACATTGGGGGTCCCCCCCCCCCCCCCTCCCCCCCTTGTTTTCTTGTTTTCAATTGGATGTATGTTGAGTTTTTCTTTACTCTATCTTGAGGAAGAAAACTGCTTGTAGACATCAAGATAACATGGTAAATGCTGGAAGTCGTATGTCAAGCATTTCAAAAGCTTGTGCTCATAGCCGACGTGTATGTGCTCATGGGCAGCTTCACAAGCCTGGCTGCAGCCTGCATGCCAAGCATCTTTGACGTGCAACACACAGTGAAGTGATTGTTCTGGAGTGAAGTCACTGTCAAATGTCACGCCCGTGCTACAGTCCGTGCACCGTACTGCTTGGTGGTGAAACACCGTGCTGGTGTTGCAGACTTGCTGGCACAGATGCGCAAGTATGAGAAGGAGCACGACATTGAGCCTGACTGGAATGTGCACGCCTTCATGAAGGCCCAGTGTATTCAGGGCCAGCAGTCCAGTGTGGCAACAGAGTATGTGATCAGGATGCTGGGCCTGGACATCTGTGCAGACACCATCTGTGGGAACCACATGATGAGGGGTATCTCTGGTGGTCAGAAGAAGCGTGTCACATCAGGTATGCTCCCTGTCTACTGATCATTGAGGTTCTGTTCTGCCATCCAGCTGTTCTGTAAGTAGCATCGTGGCTTGGAGGACTTTGTTAGGACATGTCACCTGCAGCAACACGTCAGGTGGTGCTATCAGTGTGACAGTTTGGACGTACTGCACCACTGGCCTATTGTACTGCGCTCATCTGCTGCTTGGGATATGTGGTGGGAAAAGCTGGCCTGCTGAAAGCATTCTGGTTCAAGTGCGCATCAACGTGATGCTGAAGTGTAGCTGCATCCCTGACCAGTTCCTGGTGCGCCAATGTCCCACTTGCATGAAACGCTTTGCTGCTTTGCTCCCACTAGAATGCTTCTGGTGTCCGCTCCTCACATGAAGCACATTACTAAATAATGTCATTATTGTACTACTGTATTATACTAATTCTGTCGTGTGGTAATACATGATTATCATATTACTCCGTTAAATGATTATCAGCTTCAAACGCAGAGGTGCTCCTGACGCTTGCGACACGCTGCAGGTGAGATGATGGTGGGCTCTAAGCAGGTCTTCTTCATGGACGAGATCAGCACCGGCCTGGACAGCAGCACCACCTACGCCATTGTCAAGTTCCTCAGGGATCAGACGCACGCTCTCAACTACACCACCATGATCTCACTGCTGCAGCCTGCTCCAGAGTCCTACGACCTCTTTGATGACATCCTGCTGATGGCAGAAGGTGGGACATCACTCCCTGGCTATGCTTCACCTGCCTCTTTTGCATCGTTTTTGCCCTTTTTTGCATCCTGTTTGTTTGTGTTTGCTTGTCCATGGTGTGCAGAGCTGTCAGCTCAGTCTAACCCATGGTACAGTGTGACCGTCTGGCTACCCCTGCAAAGCTTGCCTGCTCATGTGAGGCTGCACATGACAGCTGTGGTGGCTCAGGGGTGCTGAGTTGGGGATTGGTTCTTGCTGAGCCGGCATTCAGTCCTTGCTGTACATTGTTACGCCTTTTTGCTAGACTGTTGCTTCTTCTCACCCTTGCCTGTGTGCATCATGTACCAGCAGAGCCTTGATAGCATTACTCAGGTGGAGTGCATCTGCTCTTGACCATGCTATGAACAAGCTGGTGATGGCTTGTTCATAGCGTGGTCAAGCCATCACCAGCTGTGAACATTCTGGAGCGCTGTAAGCCCTTCAACCCGTCCTGACTCTCACAAACGCTGGCGTCTCAGTACCCTCAATAAACCCCAAACTCAGTTGACATCTCCTGCCGGGCGATTCACAAGGTCTGTTGCTCCACCTCTTGTATGCATAAGGTGGTGGCTCCTTCTGTGTAGGTTGCTTGGTGTACCATGGGCCCAGGGAGGACGTGATGGACTTCTTTGAGAGCTGTGGCTTTGCCTGCCCAGAGCGGAAAGGCATTGCAGACTTCTTGCAGGAGGTTACATCCAGGAAGGACCAAAAGGTGCGACACTGTCCAAAAACTTGGCTTGCTCAGCGCCTGCTGCTGCCTCCCACACATGTTGCCAGACTGCGCGCGACAGCCCTGTGTTATATCCATTGTGTGGATGTCTGTGACAGCTGCTCCTCACTTCTGCCTGTCCTTGTGCTGGATTTTTCCAACAATATACAAAATAGAAGCTAAATGCATTGGGGTGCAACGGCGCTAATCCAGACACCACTTTCTCAGCGGCTTCCTCGTCTTACACCATAACATGTGTGATCTCTGTTAACACCACGCTTCAGGGTAAGATCCTTTATTGCACGCTTGCAGCAAGCTTGGTGTTGCAGTCAGCCTCAAAATGTTGCTCAGTCACCAAAACACATCTTAGCACAGGGTTTCCACAAGCTTCTTAAACACCACAATGTTGCCCAGCAAACTGCTGCACATTTGACTAGCACTGAGACACATGACATTGTGCTTGCAGCAATACTGGAACAGCAGCCAGCCCTACAAGCACATCTCAGTGCCAGCCTTTGCTGAGCTCTTCAAGCACCACAAGGTGGGTCAGGAGACAGCCGCCCGCCTAGCAGAGGGGCCCGACAGGGCGGCCCTGGAGAAGCAGGGGGACACCAGTGAGCTGCTGATGAAGAAAAAGTATGCGCTCAGCAACGGAGCGCTCTTCCATGCATGCTGGCAGGTAAGGGTGACCTCTGTTGGTGGCTGTGTGCTGCATATTGTGCCAAGGAGAACTGCGCCCTCAGCAACATGCAGCTCTTCCGTGCTTGTGGGCTGCTGAGACGTTCCTGTACGGCAACCAGTGATCCAGGGGAGCCTTTCCCTGTCATAATTTGTCCTCATCACAACTTCTGTGTGTCAGCAAGCGCAGAGTCCTACATTATAATGCAAGCTACTGGATCAGGTGGTGCCAAATCTGACCAAAGCAAGATCTGTCTGTATGGTGTCCCCTACTCTGCCTGACTGCCAGATCCCTTTTGCAGCTCCCCTCACACTGTTTTGTCTCCTGATGCAGCGAGAGTTTGTGCTGGTGAAGAGGAACTCCTTCCTGTACATCTTCCGATTCTTCCTGACCATGTTCATGGCGGTCGTCACGGCCACCCTCTTCCTGCGCACCCAGCTGCACCCCAACTCCCTCTCACAGGGCCAGCTCTACTTCGGCGTGGTCTTCTTCTCCCTCATCATGCTCATGTTCGATGGCTTTGCAGAGATGACCTTCACCATCTTGCGGCTGCCGGGATTCTACAAGCAGCGAGGTGGGGCTCTTCTCCTCTCTCTGCTGTGCACCATGCAAATTTGTCTTCCTCTGGTGAACCTGTCGTGCTACGTCTGCATCTTGACAGATCACATCAAGTAAGTATGTATCATATCCGGTACTGTGTAGTGTGCTCAAACCATGACATCTATTCATCCCATTTGATGCTACATGTGATGGTTTGAGCATACACAGTTATTGGATTTGCTATATTGTTAGTTGATGTGGTTTGTTGGTATGAATGCGATGTGTTGTGCTGCTCAGTGTTCTTGACTCATTGGTCAGCAATGTCTACTGGAGCCTGTCCCCTTAGGCAAACACACAAGCCTGGTAGAGCAAGTTGCAATATGCCCAGCAAGACAGGATGAATGCCCAAGCTTGCGTGCTCGCACTGGGCAAGCTCGAGCAACATCCTGTCTTGCTGGGCATGATGCAAACGCCCAACCAGGCTTTGTGTTCAAGCAACACAGCGATACACCACTGGTGCTTCATGTGATTCAGAACACATGAACTCATCTGATTGTTGGTACGTTGACTGTCAAAATAGGACCCCATACAGGGAGCTACTCAAAACTGAATGTACCTGACCCAGGGGCAGACCTGCATTTGAGCACAAATACACAAATGTCAGTTACCATCAGCTCCTGCACTGAATACACTTCATGTGTTGTCCTTGCATTGGGCTGCTGTCTAGCGTTTAGGAAGTTGCTGATTTCACCTAAACCCTAAAACCTTGTCATTGCTGCAGACAACTACTTCTATCCTGCCTGGGCGTATGTGTTCCCCACCACTGTCCTGCGTCTGCCGTATAGTCTACTACTTGCTACCCTCTGGGCATGTGTGGTCTACTATGAAGTGGACCTGGCTCCTGAGGCCAGCAGGTAATTGGCAGCTGTCAGCATGCTGTGCAGTTGTGTGTGCGAAGCATTGTACTGCTGCACACTACAGGACCACTTACACAGCAGAAAGCATCTAGTTCTGCAAGCAACAAAGCAGAATGCATCAGTTTTGCAGCCGACATAACACAAGCTTTGTTGTGGTTTTTTGGTAATGCACAGCCGGGTCTAACACGTCTTTCTGTCTGCTCAGGTTCTTCACTTTCATCCTGCTGCTGTTCCTGGTGCACAGCATGGGCATTGCCCTGTTTAGATTCATCGGTGGACTGGCAAGGAATGAGGTCATTGCTAGTACTGGCGGCAGCTTCTTCTTCCTTATCCTGCTGCTTGTGGGCGGATTCCTACTGGCCAAGAACCGCATCCCCAATTGGTGGATCTGGGCATACTGGTGAGAGCGTACTCTGCCGTTTCAGGGTCCAAACCCTATCTGCTTAGCCTGGGTGAGGGTAGGCGTGTGTTTGCAGCTGTCTGACGTTCATTGGTCGCCCTGTGGTGCAGGATTGATCCTATTGCATATGTGCAAACAGCACTGGCACTGAACGAGTTCCTGGCTCCTCGCTGGAAGAATCTGATTATTGATGGGTCAAGCGCTTCCAGCCAGATTCTGGAGGGGCGCGCCCTTCCACAGAAGGGTGAGTGCTGCTAGTGATGATTTGATTATCCTCCCAAGCTGAACTGAAAACCACCTCAAATTGTCAATCACAGCCAGTCTGCCTGCACCGCTTTCCATTTGGACCAAGCAAACCAACCCTAGCCATTTGGCCTTGTCTGCTGCATTCATCACTTGCAGCTAAACACACTGTGCATCTTCATGTGCCATCCAAGCGCTGCATTCGTTGTGATCCAAGTCTAGCGCCCTTGGGCTGTCAGTGGCACACAAGATCATGTCTTGCTCATTATCCAGCAGCTCAGCTGAAAGTCACACTCCACTGTACCTTGCCATGACATGCAGTGCCATGACATACAGTGCGGCGTGCCTGTCTGCACAGCCACATTCTCAAATTTGTGTCAGGGAAAAACCAATATGTGTGTATCTGTATCTGCAAGCTACAGCAGGCTGCTGAGTGTGTATGGGTCTGAGTGTGTATGAGTCTGAGTGTGTGAGATGCTGAGTGTGTGTGTGTGTGTCTGCAGCCTGGTGGATATGGTTGGGTGTGGCTGTGCTGATCTTCTCCTGGTTCGTCTTCAACATTGCCTGCTGGGTCTGCCACGCATACCTCAGCCGTGAGTCTTCTTCACAGTCTTCTGCCAACATGCATACTACAGCTGTTGCGGTTTGTGCTGCCTAGAGTTGCTTGAGCACATCCACTGCCTGCGCTTGCTGCATGCACTGCACAGCCTGACAGGCCAGATTGACCGCAGCGTGCCAATTAGCAGCATCTGATCGAGTATTGCACCATTGTGACAGTTCCACATGCAAACCTCAGCCGTGAGTCTTCTTCACACTTTTCTGCTCATGCATACTGCAACTACAGGCATCCAACACCATGGTCTGCTGCCTTTGCCACGCATTTTCATCCCTCAATTCCCCTTGCATGGTACAGAAAGCTGCGTCGGCCTGTAGCTGGGTAGGTCCACTAACATACGTGTTGCAATGGGGATGATGCTGATGTATGAACATGCTGATAGATCATGCTAAGCAATCTCCCCTTGTTTACTGTTGGCAGGCTTGATTCGTGTCCAGGACACAATGTAAACATCTAATGCATTTGCAGCTCTTGAGAGGCACGTGGCCACCTTGCCTGAGGAAGAGGTAGAGGAGGAAGCAGAGCTGCGTCAGGAGAAAGAGAACGGCTCAGCTTCCATCAAGGAGCCAACCACCGGCGGCGACTTCACCACCGACAGCGGCATGAGTAAGCCTAATGGCATGACTAACGGTGTAGCAAATGGCCACCACCCAGATGAGGTGGTGCCTCTGGCCAATGGCAATGACCCCCATGTGGACAGGAACGACCCCAACTTCCTGATCCCCCCTAGGTTCAACCCACAGGGCGCCAACCCCCCTCTGGAGAATGGCCTACCCATTGCCGGCATCACCCACCCTGATGCTGCAGTGGTGCCTGCCCACGTCCATGCCGCCACCTCACCAGTCATCACTCACCCCCCAGAGCTGACTCAGCAGCAGAGTCAGCCTCGCCTGAGCATGGACGCCATCAACAGGATGTCACAGGACGGCACCACCAGGTCTAGGAAGAGCCTGGATGTTGGTCAGGGCTCCAAGAGGAACATGCAAATGGGGGGATCCAAGAAGAAGCTGGGGCGAGGCATGAGCCTGTCTCAGATGATGTCGCAGAAGGACATGCAATCAGGCAAAGGGCAGGTTGCCGGTGGGGGCAAGGGTATGGTGTTGCCCTTTGAGCCCCTCTGCCTCACCTTCAGTGATCTCAACTACTACGTGGACCTCCCTAAGGTATGGTTCTCACTCTGCCTAGCTAGGTCACATGGGCAGTGCCATCCTCCGACAGTCGTTGCACATGTGTTGCTTTGCACAGCTGACCCGTTCATATGCCAGGCATGCGGTACGATGCAGTGTCTGCAATCTGAGCAGGCCACTAAGACACAGAATGCATTTGCACAAGTGTCTTTACCACCAACAAGTAGGGTTGAACTGTCAGGTTGCAGAGCCCTGCACACAAAGCGGGTTGCCATCACTACAGGCAATGTAACAACATCTGCATGCCATGTGTGTTAGCCTCCAACGTCATGCATGACAGATCAATCATCTGCTATTCTGGCTGAGTGGCATATTGCGTGCATCCACCATGTGCAGCTGCTGCAGACATGTCTACTTATATCTTGCAGGGCGTGTCTACTGACCCTGAGAAGCTGGGACCCAAGGCAGCTGTTGTCAATGGCAAGAATGTGCTACAGCTGCTGAACCACTGCAATGGCAGCTTCAGGCCTGGAATCCTGACTGCCCTGGTGGGCAGCAGTGGTGCAGGCAAGACCACCCTCATGGATGTGCTGGCTGGCCGTAAGACAAGTAAGCGCACCTGTGCCTTTCCTACATCAAGCTGTGCCTTGCCTGCATCACACTGTGCCTTGCCTGCATCAGACTGTGCCTTTTCTGTATCAGACTTGGCCTTCAAGCATCAGTTGCACTGTTTGTGTCACTCCCAACTGACAGAGTTTGCGTAACAACCGAGCAGAGCTTCGCCTGCTATAAGCTGTGGTATTTGTACCCTTGTATACATGCATGTGTAGTTACTCCGGTAAGCCTTCACCAGGTGCATGGACCCAGCTGCTGTCAGAACCTGATGTGCTCACATGCTCCTTGAGTCCGTGTCATGACATCACCCCAAGCTTGTTGCCTGACAGTCATGATCATGACCTTACCTGATCATTGTCCACAGCTGTGTACACATGTTGTTGGTAAGCTACTCTCAGCTCATCGTTGCCCCTGAAGACATGTGTGGTGTATCGCATGGTGCGGGCAACACACCCTCTCACGTTGCCCTCATCTAATGTTGTGGTCTTGCTGGCTTGCAGCCGGTAAGATTGAGGGGGATGTGCGAGTGAGTGGGCACCCCAAGGTGCAGGCTACCTTTGCCCGTGTCATGGGCTACGTGGAGCAGACTGACATCCACTCTCCCAACGTGAGTCGCTGCTGCATAGTCAAACAACCAGCTGTGCTGTTGCTGCATACTCAATCAGCCGCCGTGCTGTTGCCTTGTGTGCTGTTGTGCACCTATGCCTGTGCCTTGCTGTTGTTTGGAGCCTGTTTGAGACACTGACAAGACGCTCGCTGCTGCCCATTGTTTTGTGCTGATTTCCCTCTTCATCCGTGATGTCTTGTCACAGGTTTCATCTGAGCCAGTGCCTCACTGTGCAAAAGCTTGCGCTGTCATCCTGAACACTCACACACACTCACTAGTGTACCAAATTATTCATCGTGCCTGCCTTGTGAATGTATATATGCAAAATGTCCTCCAACAGATCATGTTCTTGCTCATTGCATGCTTCTTGTTGACCTAGCTACTTTGAATTGAGGTTATCACAAGTGCCCACAATCTTTATGTGTGGGGGATTGATTGAACAGTTGGCATGGCTCAGCCAATCAGCAAAGGCTCAGCCAATAAGCAATTCAAGTTAACAGGCTTGCAATTATGCACTCTACTGTGTGTGGTGTACTTCTCATTGAATGTGAGACACAGTCAGATTGACCAGTCTGAGTTCAAGCATGTTTTGTTGTTGCTGCAGTTGACAGTGTATGAGTCGCTGATCTTCAGCGCCCGTCTGCGTTTCAACAAGGACGTTGAGATCAACACCGTCTACGCCTTTGTACAAGAAGTCATGGAGCTGGTGGAGCTGGAACCCCTAGCTGAGTCCCTTGTGGGTGCCCCGGGGGTGACTGGTCTGTCCGTTGAGCAGAGGAAACGGCTGACCATTGCTGTGGAGCTGGTTGCCAATCCCTCCATTGTCTTCATGGACGAGCCCACCTCAGGTGAGTCGCATGGTTTTCAAAGACAGGCTTGGTTGTAGATCTGATGTAGGCTTATGAACTGCACCTGTCACAATGGTGGAGCCTGCTCTAATGTCAATCCCCTACTTGTTGTCCTGGCCCCCCACCATAAGCTGACAGCAAGGTGTGGTCACTTTCTGGACTTCTGGGGAAGCACAGACTGCATGCTTTGGCCTGAGGTGAAAACCCAGTCTGAGAATAACATGGACGCAGGCATGACTCTACGGTGTTGTCTATACATGTGCTCCGCTGCACTTGTATATCAGTGCAGCATGCGCCATCTGTTTGGTCGAGATAGAGCTTCTGCCAGCAGCAGCCAAGCATTTTACCCTTCTGCCAATCCTCAACTCCACACCCTGATCCTGCTATGCTGCCACATTAGCTTCTGCTGCCCTTTCAAGCAGTTTGATGCCATTGCATGCTGCTTGCAGGCCTGGATGCCAGAGCAGCAGCCATCGTCATGAGGTGTGTGCGCAACACTGTGAACACTGGCCGCACCGTGGTGTGCACCATCCACCAGCCCAGCATTGACATCTTTGAGGCCTTTGATGACCTGCTGCTGATGAAGTCTGGGGGGTATGTCACCTACCATGGCAGCCTCGGCAAGCAGTCCACCAAGCTCATTGCCTACTTTGAGGTGAGCATCTGACAACAATCACTACACGATTGTAGTACAATAGCAATACTAATCAACGAATCTGTCCTATCTGTACATTCATATCGCTCTTCCAGCTGCAGATTGGCTGAGGGACAGGCTGCCAGAAGAACTAACATGGAGCACATCCATGCATAATATGCTTCACATGTCATATTGCGCGTTTCATATCTCAGAGAAACTTTGTAGTCATGTAAAGATTCTATCACGCTGTCTGCTGGGCATTCTTGAGGCCCACCAGCCATCACAGATTTCACATCCTGCTTGCTCCTGCGTCCTGTGTTGTACCACTCATCATGTCCAGATTGCCGACAATGTGTTGTCTGCTGCTGCCTGCAGGCTATCAATGGGGTACCCCGCCTGACAGAGGGGCTGAACCCTGCCACCTGGATGCTCCAGGTGTCTACCCCTGGCATGGAGGCCAACATTGGTGTCAACTTTGCAGACATCTACAAGGGCAGCGGCCTGTTCCAGTGAGTGTTTTTGCCTTTGCCTGTGGCTACTGCTTGTGTCACCTCACACAGTTGCTCCTGTTGTTATTAAACCCCTGCGCCTGAACCCCGGCAGCTTTGCTGCAATGCGCATGTGCTTGTGTGTGCCACATGTCTGGCAGGGTTGTTCAGCTTCGCAGGCAGCCCCATTCTTGTCATCAAAAGACTGATTCCAAACAACATCAGCCAGCCAGCTATCCTAGTCAGCGGCAGTCATGTACAGCTGGCCTGCCGATATTTGTTTGCGTAAGCACTTGTCAATAAGATGCAGCACGACACTGTCCTCCCCCATCTATCCCTCTCCCAGTCACAAGGCTCTAGTAACAGCCCATGTGAACCCTTGCAACCGTCCCTCTTCTTCCTGTTAGGCAGAATGAGGAGCCGAGCATCCCCAAGGAGGGCTCCCAGTCATAGGATTGTACTGATCCTGCGCAGTCGGCTGATATGACTCATTATGACTGGCCGTCTTCTTCCTGTGCAGGCAGAACGAGCAGCTGATCCAGGAGCTGAGCATCCCCAAGGAGGGCTCCCAGCCCCTGGGCTTCAAGGACAAGTACCCCCAGGGCTACCTCACCCAGTTCAGGATGATCTTCTGGAAGTTCTGGATCAGCTACTGGCGTAACAGCGCCTACAATGGCACGCGTTTCATTTTTGCTGCCATCATGGGAGTCCTCATGGGCTCCATCCTATACAAGGTCAACCACCACAAGTGAGTCAACCTCTCCCTCAACATACCTCCTTTGCACAGGCTGAAACTGTGATGTTGCATGGTTGCGTCATGTACACGGCCAATCATCACATGCAAGGTTACCACTGGCTTGACCTGTTTGCTGTGCACATGCTGAAAGTGTGCTGGTGTCAACAAAATAAAAGTCTGATGATACACAAGGAGGACAAGTGACAGTGTCCAGAAAAGAAACTGGCATAACCTCCAGAAATGAGTGAGAAAGCGCCGTGAGGGTAGTGAAAATATTGTGACGGTGCTTTGTGATCAGAGGGTGTTGCTGTACCCGACTGCGGTGATGCATACTATGTTTGCACTTCTGTGGCCTGTTTGCTCTAGCAATGTGTACAGTTTTGCCATCTGGCATGCTTGATATACCTCCCACAGCCTGCGGCTGTTACTGCTATCATCCCTTGTACACAATGTTCCTTTGCGGTCTGTGGTGCTTGCTGTCAGGCAGCGAAGCTGTGTGAAGTGCCTGTGTACAATTGAGGTTAGCATGCCTAACAGTGGACATAACATTGCAACAGTGCTGCAGCAATCACGACATCTTAAGCAAGCGCTGTGACTCCCCGGGGTGGTTCTGACCTGTGAAGCATCCGGCAGGTTTCATGCCCACTTCATAGACTGCTCAACCCCACTTCGTACCTTTGCAGCCACCAGCACATCTCACACACGTTTCACACTTCACATATTCCATACCTTTGTAAGGGGTTGGCTCAGAACTCTGTCATGCTTTTTGCTGTCAATATGAGCAGCTGCAGCAGTAAGCAGAGCGTGAGCAAGCCCTACGACTCCCCACGCCTTGTTGGCACTTTTGCAGCCATCGTCAGGTGTTACACACACCACCAGTTCCTGACTGTGTACTGTACCTTCGCAGAGAAACAGCTCAGGACCTGGGCAACATCCTGGGTAGCCTCTACCTGGCCATGCTTTTCTTGGGCATCATCAACTCCATGACCGTCCAGCCAGTGGCCTTCACAGAGCGTGGCGTCATGTACAGAGAGCGCGCAAGCGGCATGTACCATGAGCTGCCTTTTGCCTTGGCTCAGTGCTTCATTGAGCTGCCCTACAACCTGATACAGACGCTGCTGTTTGGTGCCATCTCATACTACATGATGGGCTTTGCCGGGACTGCTGCAAAGTTCTTCTGGTGGGTTTTTCTATCTGCCCAGACTTTATTCTTGCCTGCCTGCTTTTGATCTTCTTTTTGTCACGAGTCGATTAGATGTCAGCAAGTGACTTATGTTTTCACTGGGGCTGTCTGCTAGGCGCTGGTCATGCCTGAGCAATGTGTCATGCTTTGCAGAATTTCCGTTCGTTGACATGCAACCGTGACATCAGTATTCTGTGAGATTGCGCAGTTGTGCAATGCTGTCTACAGATACAGCGGACTTCACCGTCATGTTTCCATGTCATGCGGCATGTTGGAATCTGCCTTGGACAGATTCTCCTGAGATTGTTGACCAAGCCTGTATAAACATACACGGGCCTTCTAGCTTGTGTTTCTCATATCAACAACATGTGTGGTGTTGCCTACAGGTACCTGTTCATCATCGACTGCACACTGAACCTGATGGTGTTCTACGGGATCATGGGAGTGTATGTCACCGCCGACCTCAGTCTGGCAAATGTGCTGTCCAGCTTCTTCTATGGGTTGTGGAATCTGTTCACTGGTTTCCTGATTGGTGTGAGTCAAATGGCCGGCTGGTGGAAGTGGTTGTAAGTACCTCAATCTACTGTGATGCCTGCCGTGCTATGCTATGTTGTGTTCTGCTATGCTGGCCCTTCCTCCCTACATGCTGCTTTGTTGCACTGTCCCTGTTGTCTCACACAGGCCGCCCTTCCCGCCTGCTGCCTTGATGCAAGGCTGTGGAGGATGTCATCCTCACGTTTCCCACAATGCTGCTCTGTTGCTCTGCCTCACTTTCCCTACGCATGCATTGCCAACTTCAAAGCAGAAGTAGAGTTTGTGTCCCCTCATAGCTGTCACGGCTTTTTGTTTTGTTGCCTTGCTACCAGCCAAATGTGTGCTGCCTTGTTGCACCAGCTCAGCATCGCACAGTGCCTGAACCGGGATGTACTTTGTATGTGGTGGCAATGTCATTGGCAAGATGCTGGTTTCTCTGGCAGTGCAACCGCAGTCGTCTGCAGCAAGTTTCTTACATGTTTCATGTTGCTGTGCAGCTACTACATCAATCCGCTTTCCTGGACGCTGTATGGCATCATTGTGACCCAGCTTGGAGACGAGACCAATCTGGTAAGTGATGGCAACCAGCCAGAAATTTGCTGCCCACACACATCCACTCGCCATTGCACCCTTTGATTCTGTGGTCTGCATCATCGCTAAGTTGTTGAGCTTTGACAGCTGGCTCTGCTTCTTTTGTGTCATATGTGAGGTAAAGATTGCATTGATGCCCATGGCCATCCTTGCACAGAGCTTGGTAGTTCTCAATGCTCATGCACCTGCTTCTGTGCCGCCAATGACTTGCTGTCGCCCTGCAGATCACAGTGCCAGGATCGGATCCCATATCAATCCAGGACTACTTGGCAGAGAACTATGGCTACCATTACAGCTTCATTGGGCCTGTTGTTGGCATCCTGTTGGGATTCACAGTGTTCTTTGCTGGCCTGGCTATTGTAGTGTTGATGACCATGAACTACCAGAAGCGGTAGTCCTGTAGTAATGCTTTTGCTTCCTTTCATTCGTTCGTTTCTCTTCTTCATTCTCGGGATGTATGCCTCGTGTAGTACTTCTGTTTGTGCACCCCAAGATCAGGTTTTCAGGGGCACAGCCTGCTTATCAGAACTACCTATGCTGCATCTGGTCTGTTTTATATACTTTATTTCGTAAGGGGTTGACAAATTTGTACTGGGAAGCATTTGATCGTTCTGACAATGCACAGGCAGTGAAGTTCATATCTGAGCCGTCTGCTTTACGCGGTGCACACTTTATATGCTTCTATTACCTGTAAAACACAAAGTGCGATGTTGCGCAATGCCCAGTCATGCAACTGTTGTTAAAGCTTCTGCACAGCACTCGATCCCTTCGTAGACCACAAGATGACTTTCCTGGTTGCAATATTGTCATCAGCAATAACAAGTTGATGCTTGCTGAGTGTTTCATGGATAGATGAATGATTGTTTACTGTTGGCCTGTCAATGGAAAATCACAATCTATACTGTTGCGACCAGTATAGATTGTGATTTTCCCCCGGCTCAGCTTATGCGCTGCAATGATGCGCTAACTGTTGCGCCAATCACACACGGTGTGCTGACCCCAAAAGCAACTTGCCTGATTTGTGCAGTACAGGAGGAGGAGTACGCAAGTACGTGTTCAGGTCTCGTAGCAGTGCCCCTCAAAGCGCGTTGTGCAACACAATTGCAGGGCGATGTTGCTTTGCTTGCTACATATGTCTACTCAGCTCGGTGTCGCTCTCTGCCTTCGATTTGTAGCTCTGTGTTGGTGCTGCAGGTACACAATTGTCAACCACCTCCTCACCTCTTTTATCCTAAGTACCCGTTGTATGTACTCAAGGCAAACATGGTGAGGAGGCCGGTCTTGTAGTTCTGCTGTGTTTATATACCGCTGTACATGCTACATGCTACCTGCAAGCAGGGTGCCATTGATTGCTTGAGACTGCGACTATGTGTTTGTCACAGCATTGCTGGTCAGTGTGCTGAATGCTATGACTGGCTGACTTGCTTGCTGGGGGTATCAATTGGGTCTACTGCCCAAGCAGTTACCAAGCTGCAGCAGTGAGATTGCTGTCTTGCTGTCGCAGGTGATCATCACTGTCTGGTGACTGCAGAATCACAGAACCAGTACTTGCCTTGAGCTCAGAAGTCATCTTACCTTCACCCTTCAACATCCAACCCTGCCCTCCTATTCACAATCACAGCAAAGCCTGCCATGCGCATCTTGATCAGTGGAGCAGGCATTGCTGGGCCTACATTGGCATGGTTCCTGGCAAAGGCAGGAGCACGCGTCACCGTCGTGGAGAAGAGCCAGTCTCTCCTTTCCCATGGGCAGAATGTGGATATCAGTGACAGCGCCATCAAAGTGATCAAGAAGATGGGGCTGATAGATGAGATACGACGTTTCAACACAACAGAAAAGGGCACTCAGTTCTTAGACCCAAATGGCCAACCATTTGCACGCTTCCCCGTCAAGGTGGGATCCACTGCTAGTCCCACCTCAGAGTTTGAGATTCTGCGTGGCGACTTGGCAGCAATCCTATATGACGCCAAGAAGGACCACCCAAACGTCAGCTACATTTTTGGTACAACAATCAAGGAAGTTGTCTCAAATGATGACAAAGCTGTCGAGGTCAGATTGAGCAATGGGGAGGTGCAAAAGTATGACCTCTTGGTTGCAGCGGATGGCCAGTGGTCAAAAGTGCGGAAGCAGTGCTTCCCTCCAGAGTGTGTTGGTGTGGTTGATAAGGGCTTGTACGTTGCCTACTGGACCGCTCCCCGCTTGCCAAGTGACAATGATTGGTGGAATATCTACTTGGCCCTTGAGTCAAGGGTCATTAACCTAAGGCCTGACCCATATGGCACCATTAGGGCAGCATTTAGTCTCATGCCATGCAATGACGCCCAGAAGCAGGCGTGGCAGGAGGCATCCAAGGGTGGCAAAGAAATGCAGGAAGAGCTGTTGAGAAAGGAGTTTGCGGATGTGGGTTGGCAAGCGCAAAGACTCTTGGACACCGTAGCTCAAGCCCCTGACTTCTACTTCCAAGCGGTCCAACAAATCAGGATGTCCACATGGTCTAGCTCTCGCGTTGTCTGTCTAGGAGATGCTGCCCATGCCCCAACGCCGCTCACAGGCATGGGCACTTCCTTGGCCATCATTGGGGCCTACATTCTTGCAGGCGAGCTAAGCAAGCTTGGAGACAATGAGCATCCTTCCAAGGCGCTTCAGGCTTACGAAAGCGCCTTTCGCCCATTTGTCGAGCGCGTACAAAGTATTCCTTTCTTTGTTCCAGCCATTGTGCATCCCAAGACGGCTTGGAAGAGATGGTTGTTCCAAACCGCTATGTGGGCAGTCTCCAAAGCCTTGGCAATTCCATGGTTGGTAAACAAA
>JAABUT010002454.1_pt1 | contig 17881 bp, 19 predicted proteins | sample 5559281 | NCBI WGS metagenome assembly JAABUT01 (sample SAMN10711880, study PRJNA513359) | rock metagenome | isolation source: Antarctica rocks | place: Antarctica: Victoria Land, Ricker Hills nord | collected 2016-01-04 | reverse complement strand
GTCGGTGTAGTCGGCCGAAACCTCCTCGTGCAGCGCGTCGGGCGCATGGGCCAGCAGATTCCTGTGCTTGTGAACCGTACAACGCTGCGCCGGCACGTCGGGCGGAGCAGCCCAAGGTTCCACGCGCGATAGCGTGTGGAATGGCTGCGGAGGGCACAGCGCCGCCAGTGCTCGCTCCAGCCCAGCGCCCCCATCGGTGATCAGGAACTCCGGCGTGCGCAGGCCACGGGCGGAAGCAGCCAAGGTTCCGTCGGCAAAGCCGATGGAATGCTGCTGGAGGAGATCAGGTTGTCCAGCATGCCGCGCCAGGCTGCCTCACTTTCCCCCCCTCCGGCGCTATTCCAACGGCTACGCCGCTGGAACCTTGAAGCGCCTACGCCCATGTTCTTGACCGCCAACAGCACCTTCTGCCCGTCCCGTCGCACGCCCAAGACGACCAAAAGCGAGATGTTCGTGGCCTTGCGGTCCAGCCGGACGCGCACGACCGTGCCGTCCAGGATCAATCGGACGATATCCTCCCCGGCCAAGTCGCGCGTGTTCCAGGCATCCCAGTCCGTCTTGATCTTGCGCCATCGCGAAGCGATCCCCCGGAGGGAAGCACCGCGAAGCGGTGCCTGTGCGGCTGACCACGTCCTTGCCCACCGCACCGCCGAACAAAGCAGCCAGCGCGCGCTTGACCCGCCGCGTGTTGGTGCCGGACAGATAGGCGCCCGCGATCAGCGCCTCGACCTGCTTGGTCATCCGGGCGTAGCGCGGCAGCGACGCGCTGCGCCACTCCTGCGTGCCTCCGCCTTTGACCGCCATGCGCGCACGCGGCACGCTGAGCTCGACCGGACCGAACAAGCCCAGCAGCTGACGCTCGCGCGTCCCGTTCCGGTAGCCCTTCGGCTCACCCGCAGCCCGTTCATGCCGAGCGCGGCCCAACGCCGCCGCAAGCTCCTGCTCCAACAGGTCCTGGATGAACCCGCGCACCCTGTCCCGGAGGCCCGCCTCGATCGGGTCAAACCAGGCCGTCCCTGCAAACAGCGCCGTGCCGTCCGCATCCGTCTTCGTGCTATTCTGTTCCATGGCGTGGTCTCCGCCGCCGCTCGAACGCCGGAAATGGTTCGTTGAACAAACCAGAGACTACGCCACCAACCTATTTCCACCACATCCGCGACGGCACCCGCCTAACGGCGCCTTGTCCTGCAACTTGACGGACGGGGTCCTCCGCGCGCTCCCACGCCTATGCCGACCTGCATGGCCTGCTGAAGACCGAGATCTCTGCCCGGTTCGGCCAGGACGCGCTGCGCGAGGTCTATTTCCACGAAATCATCAACTACCTGCGGCTGACCACCTACAAGATCCGGCAGTCGCCCATCCGCGGCCTTGGGTTCTTCGCCTGTACGAACATCCTGCTCGGGCGCTATGTCGAACGATGGGGATGAACGCGGTTGCGGCGCTGCTGATCGACCTGGACGGCACGCTGGTCGATACGGCGGAGGCGAACTACCACGCCTATTCCACCGCCTTGGGCGAGGTCGGGGCGCATGTCGCGCGAGCGAAGTTCGACCGCGTCGCCCAAGGACGGAACTGGCGGCAATTTCTGCCGCCGATGCTGGCAGGGTTCGCCGTAGAACCGGAGCAGGTGGCGGCGCGCAAGGCGGAGCTGTATCCAGGCTGCCTGCATCTGACGGTGCTGAACCAGGGCGTCGCGCGCCTTGTGGCACTCAGCCGTCCGGCCTGCCGCACCGCACTGGTCACCACCGCATCGCGGCCCAATGTGGACGCGATCCTGCATTATCACGGTCTCAGCGGCCTATTTGACCTAGTGATCACGGGCAGCGACGTTTCGCACCATAAGCCCGATCCCGAGGCGTACTGCCTGGCCGCCTCGCGATTGGGGGTGACGCCGCAATCATGCCTAGTGATTGAGGACTCCGATATCGGCGTCGCCAGCGCCCTCGCCTTCGGTGCAGCGGTCATCCGCGTCCAGCCCGCACAGGCAGACGGGTTTTAAACGCAGCTTATTGAGTCGGAATGCTCTCCTTGAACGTCTCGGGCCCACATTGGACAGCGGCGGCCCTCCGTTCTGTCCGCCTCGTACTTCCGCAACGAAGCATCCTTCGCGAAGGTAGCCCTATGGCTAGGTGCTGCGGCAACAAGCCTGCGACAGTCATTATGGTCAAGCGATGAGCCTAACCAGCGTGCCCGATGTGTGTTATGTCGCGTCGCAATCTGCCCCTATTTGGAAACGGCGGCCGTGCATGGTCGAGAGAGGGTTGCATATTGGACACTACTTCCGAGAACGCTATGGTCCACACTGGCCGCGATTTCGTTGCCTTGAGAAAGTCCGGCCATTTGTCGCATGGCAAGAGTCCGGTTTTTCACGCCGTGACGCCGCATTGCCGGATGTCGCTCTGCGCCGATGAGCCTGGAGCCGGCTCGGGCTGGGCCGAGCCACCCGCCGAACACGTCACATGCGCTGCATGCCTGCGACGGCTGACACGATTGCGACGGCTCGAATAGCGCGTATGGAGGAGCAAAAGGGTGCTCCGTGATCGCCATACGACACGGCTTTTCGACCCAGCGTGTGCGTATGTGCATAGCCGGTCGCCGAAGTCGGTTGCTCTATCGCGACACCCTGTCGAGTACTATCCAGTCTTGAGAAGGCCAGCGAGCGGCTGTGCTGCTCGCCCGGCGTGGGCGGCGCCGAGAACGACCTCGCCGTCTTCTGAGCTAGCGACCCGCTCAGTTCCACGCCCATGCACCAGCCACATAAGGAACAGCAAAATGTCCCAGCACGATGCCATCGTCGCCGTCTATGCGCAGCACGACGCTGCCGAGGCTGCGGTCCGCAAGGTCGCGGAGGCCGGCCTCGACATGAAGCATTTCAGCATCGTCGGCAAAGGCTACCATACCGAGGAACAGGTAATCGGCTTCTACAGCGCCGGCGACCGGATCAAGTTCTGGGGCAGCCGGGGCGCCTATTGGGGCGGGCTGTGGGGCTTGCTGTTCGGCGGCCTCATGCTGACGATCCCCGTGGTCGGGCCGGTCATGGTGCTCGGGCACTTGGCTGGCCTGGTGTTCACCGCGGTCAGCGGCGCCGTCGAGGGCGCAGTCGTGCTGGGCGGTCTGGGCGCGCTCGGGGCCGCGCTGTTCAGCATCGGCATCCCGCACCACAGCGTGTTGCAGTACGAGGAGGCGCTGAAGGCCGACCAGTTCCTGGTCATGGCGCATGGACCGGCGGCCGAGATGGAGCGGGCCAGGGCGCTGCTGCAGGTTAGCGGTCCGGTGCAGCTCGACCTTCACACGAACGCGAAGGACCCGGCCGCGATTGCTGCCTAATGCTGGCGACGATCCACAAAGGCGCGTCGGCGGCGCCACGTAGCCGCTGACGCTGGCAGCACGCGGTCAGCCCAGCCATTGCGGATTTTGCACCGTACCGTCGAAATGGGTGGAAACCTTGTAGCGCTCGGTCCGTCCATCCCGGGCAACCGCTGCCGTCCGTGCCAGCAGGGCCGTACGTTGCTCCGGCGTGAACGGCTTGAAGCTGCGCACCGCCTCCAGCGCCTGCTGCAGGACCGGCAGGCTGTCGATGCCGGTGACCTGCAGGCTGATGGGCAGGCTCATGGGATAGTGCAGCATCTCGGTCGGCGAGGCGACCTTGCTGTCCAGGATGAATGGATCGCCAAACGCCTTCATGCCGATCACCCCCGTCCCATGCGCGACCGCCACCGGCAGCACGCCCTGCTCGAAGCTGTCGAAATGCGCGTCCATGACGTTGAGCGGCATTTGCACGGTGTCGAAGCGGAAGCCGTGACTGTCGGCCACCTCGAACATGTGGCGGTGGATCGCCGGGCTCTTATGGCCGGTGAAGCCGATATAGCGCAGCTTGCCCTGTTGGCGCGCGCGCAGCACCGCCTCCAGCGCGCCGTCCTGGGCGAAGACGCGCTCCGGATCGTCCATGCGGATGATTTCGTGGAACTGCAGCAGGTCGACGTGATCGGTCTGCAGGCGCTTCAGCGATTCGTCGATCTGGCTCATCGCCGCCTTCGCGGTGCGGCCGTCGATCTTGGTCATCAGGAACGTGCGGTAGCGCCAACCGTTAGCCAGCGCGCGGCCCAGCCGGACCTCGCTCTCGCCGCCGTTATAATCCCAGCAATTGTCGCAGAAATTTATCCCCGCATCGATGCCTGCATGCACGATGCGCACCGCCTCGTCGGCGCTGGGGCCGCCGGGTTTGGCGAGGTGGAAGCCGCCCATTCCCACCAGCGAGACACGCTCGCCAGTGCGGCCCAGGGCGCGGTACTTCATTTCGGGATTCTTGGCGATTCGCGACGTCACGGGGTCGATGGGCTTCATCTGGCCGCCCTGGCCCGGCTGCCCGGCCCCCTCCCCCGGCGTACCGAGGGCAGCGGTGGCAACGCCCACCGCAGTCGCTTTCATGAGATCGCGTCGTTCCATGGTGCTCTCCTATCCCCTGCCGAGTACCCGCAACGCGGCACAGGCCGCGCCGTAGCCATTGTCGATGTTGACGGTGACGATGCCCGGCGCGCAGCTCGCCAGGATGGCGTTGAGCGCCGCGTGCCCGCCCGCCGCGACGCCGTAGCCCACCGAGGTCGGCACCGCGATGACGACGCCGGCAATCAGCCCGCCCACCACGCTGGGCAGCGCCGCGTCCATGCCGGCGGCAACGATCACCACCCGCATGGTGCGCAGTTCCTCCACCCGCCGCATCAGCCGCCAGAGTCCGGCCACGCCGACATCCGCAATCAGCCGGGCTTCATGCCCCTGGAATTGCAGCGTCCGCACCGCCTCGCGTGCCACCGGCACGTCGGAGGTGCCGGCCGTCATCACCGCGACCTGGGCCGGGCCGGCGCTGGGCAACGGGGCGCCGAAATACGCCGTGCAGGACACGGGATCATAGTCGAGGTCGTCGCGCTGCGAGGCGGGCAGCGCCGCGAACCGCTCCGGATCGAGCCGGGTGAGCAGCATGGGCGCCTGGGTTTGGTCGAGGATCGCGGCGATCTGCTCGGGCGACTTGCCGGCGCAGAACATCGCCTCGCCGAAGCCGAGCCGGACCGCCCGCCCTTCGTCCAGCACGAACTCGGGCTCGTCTCCGCGCCAGGATGCGCCTGCGCTCATGCCGGCACACGCAGGAAGGCGCTGCCATTGCGGTAGGCGGCGAACCGCACCGGCGCCCGCAGCCCGGCAGCCTCGGCAAGCTCCCGCAGCTCCACCCGCAGCCGGCCGGCCTGCGCCGGGTCCAGCGCCGCGAGCGTCGGCTCGTCCAGCTCGATCACCACGCCCGCGGCGCGCACCCGGCAGCGCACGGTGCGCGGCCCCAGCCGGGCCGACACGAGCTTCTCCGCGTCATGCACCATGGCCAGCACCGGCGCCTCGATGCGGATGCCGGTCTCGATCCGGCTCGACAGGCACGGGGATGATGGCAGCTCCGAGAGCGTCCCCAGCCCGAGTTCGGCGGCCAGCGCCCGCACCGTGCGCTTGTCGATCCCGGCCTCCACGAAAGGATGGCGGACCGCGTGGGCCCGCGCCGCCTCCAGGCCCGGGCGATACTCGCCGAGGTCGTCGAGGTTAGTGCCGGAGACGACCTGCTGCGTGGTGCGCCGCGCCACCGCGCCATACAGGCTCGTCTTGCAGAAAAAACATCGGTTGGTGGGATTGGCGCGATACGCCGGATCGGCGAACTCGCCCGCGTCGAACACATCGAGCGTCCAGCCCTCGGACGCTGCCAGCACGCGCGTCCGCTCGGTGGCCTCCCCCGGCACGGCAGGAGAAATGGCGTGGTGCATCGTTGCGGACCCCCTCAACGCGCGGTGGGCGGCGGTGGCGAGTGTCAGGCTGTCGATGCCGCCACTGACCGCAACGGCGATGCCGCCCATGGTGTCAAGCGTGGCGTGCAGGCGGGCGAGTGGCGTCATGCGAGGTCCGTTCCTTGATCCGGGCCCGCGGCAAGCTGCTCCGCCTGCTGTCGCAGCCGGGCCCGGGCGGCGTGGGAGGCAACCGGACGCAGGTGGTCCGCCTCGGCCTTCCCCGTTACCAGCGTAGCGCCGGCTCCGCCGGGACGCTCCACCAGCTTCACCGTCAGGGCGCGGCCATCGACCTCGACCGTGGAGAACCGCCGCGTTAGGGCGCGGCCCTCGACCAGATGGGTGCGCAGGCCGATCGTGGTGGTTTCGCGGAAGCACGCCTCGACCACATCGTCGAGCTTTTCCGGCGCGGCCAAGACCTGCACGTGCACCGCCAGCCGGGATTTCTTGCCGAAAGCCGCCATTTGCACCACGTCGTGCACCCCTGGCATAGCGCGCAACTGCTCCAGCCCGGTCGCTAGGTCCTCGCCCGACTGGTCGTCCACCTCGAAGCTGATGACGGCGAGCTCCCGGTGGCCCGGCGCCGCCGCGACGCCCTCGGCCTCGAACACCAGGGCGCGCAGGCAATTGCTGATGCCCGGCAGCCGCCGCGTGCCGAAGCCAGATCCGGAGCGCCGCAGCGTGCCGCCGACCGGGGCCGCCGCGCTGCATCCGAGGTAGCGCAGGATCGCGGCGCCCGTAGGCGTGACTCGCTCGCCCGCGATGCCGTCGTCGTGCATCGAAAAACCCTCCAGCAGCAGTGCGGTGGCCGGGGCGGGAACCGGCATCGGCCCATGCGCGGTGCGGACCGTCGCGCCACCGAGTGGCAACGGCGCCACGCTCCAGCGCGCCGGCGCGACCGCTTCGATCACCGCCGCGGCCGCCACGATATCGGCGATGGAGTCGACCGCGCCCACCTCATGGAATGTCACCGCCTCCGCCGGCACGCCATGCACCCGGCCCTCCGCCTCGGCCAGCACGGCGAAGATGCCGATGGCGTGGGCGCGCACCGCGGGCGCAAGAGCCGAATCCTCAAGCCGGGCCCGGATGTCGCGCCAGGCCGTGTGGTGGTGATGCGCGTGGCCGTGGTCGTGGTCGTGCCCGGCCTCGTCCACCACGAAGCGGCACCCGGTGAGCGTGCCGTCACTATGCGGAACGACGCGGCAACTGGCTTGCGCCACGGCTTGCGCGGCCTCGACCACGGCCCCGCGATGCTCCGGGAAGGCATCGAGCAGGCAGCCAACGAACATGTCGCCGGCGACGCCGCCCAGCGGATGGAGATGGATATGCCGCATGTGCCCCCGCAGTTAACCGTTGGAACGCTGGATGCAACCGGCAGTTCGATGCCGAGACTCACTTCCGCCTTGGCAGCAACTCGCCGGTGCCACACGAATGGTGCAAGCTACGAGCATGACCGACCGCCGCCCCGTGCTTTATGTCCTCGAACCCAACTGCGATGTGGCCGAGTTCCGGCGTGTGCTGGTCGAATCCGGCATGGGGGCGACCCGGCCGATCGAGGACGCGGCCCGGCTGGGGAGCATGCTATCGGCCGCCGACCTGATCCTGACCGCGCGGCTGGACCAGCTGGACACGCCCTTGGTGGGAATTGCACGCTGCATTACCGACTTCGCCTGGTGCTGCTATGTGGCCGAGTTGGCGGTCTGCGCGTCAGTGCAGGGGCTGGGCATCGGAAGGGGGCTGCTGGACGAGATACGCCGTCAACTCGGGCCGGGGGTCAGCGTGATCCTGGCCTCCGTGCCGCATGCGATCGGCTTCTACGATCGCATGGGCATGGCGCGGGTCCCCGACGCGTTCTGGTATCGCCGGGAGCATTAACTCTGGCGCGCCGGCGGCATTACGATTAAATGTCGAGAATGCGATGGCTTGCAGTGCTTCCGTTCGTTGGGATTCTCGCTGGAACCCCGTTTTTCGATCGAACGACGCCGTCCATCTTTGGCTTCCCTGTCATCCTGGTATGGCTGGTGTCGTGGGTCGTGGCGACGTCGGCCATCATGGCCATCGTCTACTTCTCCGATCCCGCCAACCGCGATAGCTCGCCGGAAAATGCGCCGCCGGAGGCTGGGTCATGAACATAGCTCTTGGCGTCATCTTCGCCTTCATCCTTCTGGCCCTTGCCCTGGGCATCCGGGCGCGCGGCGGCAAGGACATGGACCTGGAGCAATGGTCGGTCGGCGGGCGGGGATTTGGCGCCGTCTTCGTTTTCCTGCTCATGGCTGGCGAGATCTACACCACCTTCACCTTCCTCGGCGGCAGCGGCTACGCCTACGGGCATGGCGGGCCGGCGCTGTATATCCTGTCCTATGGCTGCATGGCCTACATCCTGTCGTATTGGATGCTGCCGCCGATCTGGCGCTATGCCAAGCGGCACCGCCTCATCTCGCAGTCCGATTTCTTCGCCCGCAAGTATGACAGCCCCGCCCTGGGCATCTTGGTGGCGGTCGTAGGGGTGGTCGCGCTGCTGCCCTACTTGGTGCTGCAACTGAAGGGGCTGGGCATCATCATGTCCGTGGCCTCCTACGGCAGCATCTCCGCAACCTTTGCCGTCTGGATCGGCGCCACGGTCATCACGGTCTACGTCATGCTGTCGGGCATCCATGGTTCGGCCTGGAACTCCGTGCTGAAGGACTTCTCGATCCTGGCGCTCGTGCTGTTCCTCGGCATCTACCTGCCGCTGCACCTTTATGGCAGCTACGCCAGCATGTTCGCCGCGATCGAGGCGGCGAAGCCCGGCTTCCTGGCCCTGCCCGCTCACGGCGAGAGCATCGTCTGGTTCGACTCGACCGTGATGCTGACCGCGCTCGGCTTCTACATGTGGCCGCATACCTTCGGCTCGCTCTACACGGCCCGCGACGCCCAGGTGTTCCGTAAGAACGCGGTGGTGCTGCCGCTCTATCAACTCATCCTGCTGTTCGTCTTCTTCGTGGGCTTCGCCGCCATCCTTAAGGCGCCGGGCCTGACCGGCCCTGAGATCGACCTGTCGCTGTTCCGCCTTTCGATCGCCACTTTCGATCCGTGGTTCGTCGGCGTGATCGGCGGAGTTGGCGTGCTGACCGCGCTGGTGCCCGGGGCCATGATCCTGATGGCGGCCGCGACCTTGCTGGCTAACAACATCTACCGCGCGATGCATCGCAGCGCGACCGATGCGGCCATCTCCCGCGTCGCCAAGCTGATGGTGCCCGTGGTGGCGCTGGTCGCCGTGCTGCTCACCCTGCAGGGCGGCAACACGATCGTGGCCCTGCTGCTGATGGGCTACAGCTTCGTGACCCAGCTTTTCCCTTCCTTGCTAGCGAGTTTGCTGCCACGCAACCGCGTCACCGCGCCTGGTGCGATGGCGGGAATCGTGGCGGGCGTTGCCACCGTCGCGGTCACCGTGCTCACGCATACGGCGACGCGGGACCTGCTGCCGGGCTTCCCGCAGCCGTTGCAGGACCTCAACATCGGGATCGTGGCCCTGGGCCTCAACCTGGTCGCCATGGGCGTGGTCAGCGCCGTGACGCAGCCGAGCGTCGGCCGGCTGGCCAATCGGCCCGGCTTGCATTAGCCCGGTTTACATCAGTCGGGCAGGAAGTCCGGCACCGACAGATAGCGCTCGCCCGTGTCGTAGTTGAACCCCAGCACTGTTGCTCCCTTCGGCAGCTCCGGCAGCTTCTTCGCGATCGCCGCCAGCGCGGCGCCCGAGGAAATGCCGACCAGCAGCCCCTCTTCCCGCGCGGAACGGCGAGCGAACTCACGCGCCTCCTCCGCCTCGACCTGGATCACGCCGTCCAGCACGGCGACGTGCAGGTTCACCGGCAGGAACCCGGTGCCGATCCCCTGAATCGGATGCGGCCCGGGCGTGCAGCCCGAGATCACCGCCGACAAGGCCGGCTCCACCGCGAATACCTTTAGATTGGGCCAGCGCGGCTTCAGCACCTCGGCGCAGCCGGTGATGTGCCCGCCTGTCCCCACGCCGGTGATCATCGCGTCGACCCCGTCCGGAAAATCGGCCAGGATTTCCTGCGCCGTGGCGCGGGCATGGATGGCAATATTGGCCGGGTTCTCGAATTGCTGCGGGATCCAGGACCCCGGGGTTTGTTCCGCAAGCTCGGTCGCGCGCGCGATTGCGGCCTTCATGCCGCCCTCCTTGGGCGTGAGGTCGATGGCGGCGCCATAGGCCTTCGCCACCCGCCGGCGCTCGATCGACATGGAGTCCGGGATCACCAGGATCAGCTTATAGCCCCTCACCGCCGCCACCATGGCGAGGCCGATGCCGGTGTTGCCCGAGGTCGGCTCGATGATCGTGCCGCCGGGCTTGAGCTGGCCGCTGGCTTCGGCCGCCTCCACCATCGCCAGCGCGATGCGGTCCTTGATGGAGCCGCCGGGGTTGGCGCGCTCGGACTTGATCCAGACGGCGGCGTCGGGGAACATCCTCCCCAGGCGGATGTGCGGCGTGTTGCCGATGGTGTCGAGGACACTGTTGGCTTTCATATGGCGTCTCCATTGCAGCAGTGGGCGGAATACCGGCCCAGCATGACCGGACGGGATATAGGTGCAAGTCTCCCCGATTTGGTCCTTGCTTGGAAGGTGTCGCAGCAGCGCCGTGTTGCCCGCGGACGGTGTTTGACCCTACGCTTTCGCAAACAGCCGCAACGTCGGCATATGGGGAGACGCGCAAATGAGCCAAAATATCACCCAAATCCTGACCGACGCCGTCGCCCGTGGTGACGTGCGCGGCGTTGCCGCCACCGCCGGCACCGCGCAGGGCGTCACCTATGCGGGCGCCGCCGGCACCCGCGGCGAGGCCGGCGGCGCGATGGCGCCGGACAGCGTTTTCTGGATCGCGTCGATGACCAAGGCCATCACCAGCGCCTGTGCGCTGCAGCTGGTCGACCAGGGAAAGCTCACGCTCGACACGCCGATCGGCGGCGTGCTGCCGCAGCTTGCGAACCCGCAGGTGCTGACCGGCTTCGACGACGCCGGCACCCCGCAGCTTCGCCCGGCGGCCCGCGCGATCACGCTCCGCCACCTGCTGACCCATACCAGCGGCCATGCCTATGACATGTGGCGCCAGGACATGCTCCGCTACATGACGCAAGCGGGGACGCCGGGCATCCTGACGTGCAAGAACGCCGCGCTGGAGACCCCGCTGGTTGCCGACCCCGGCGATGCCTGGGAGTACGGCACCGGCATCGACTGGGCTGGCAAGGCGGTCGAGGCGGTGAGCGGGCAACGCCTAGCCGACTATATGCACGACCACGTCCTGGCGCCGCTCGGCATGGATGACACCGCGTTCCGCATCGGCGATGCGCAGCGCAAGCGCCTGGTGCAGATCGCCGTGCGGGGCGAGGATGGCGGCCTGTCGGAAATCCCGATGGAGGTGGAGCAGGAGCCGGAGTTCCACATGGGCGGCGGCGGCCTGTACGGCACCGCGCCCGACTACCTAAAGTTCTGCCGCATGATCCTGAATGGCGGCACGCTGGACGGAACCCGCGTGCTCAGCCAGGCGACCGTCGCGCTCATGTCGGAGGATGCGATCCATCCGGTCCGGGTAAAGGCCCTGCCCACCGCCGTCCCCTTCGCGACCAACGACGCCGAGTTCTTCCCGGGCCATGACAAGGGCTGGTCCCTCGGTTTCATGATGAACACGCACGACGTCCCCGGCGGGCGGAGCGCGCGCAGCATCAACTGGGCGGGGCTTGCCAACACCTATCACTGGATCGACCCCAAGCGCGGCGTCGCCGGCGTGCTGATGACGCAGATCCTGCCGTTCGCCGACGCGCGCGTGCTGGCGCTGTTCGATCGGTTCGAGCAGGCCGTCTACGCCGATGCGACGCTCGCTCGCGCCGCATGACGCGCCGTACCGGTCGAGAAATTTACGGTGCCCGCGCCTTACGCCTTGGTAAGCTGCGTTCGTGCCTCGGCCATTTCGGCAAGACGTTCTGGTGAGGGAGCGGGAAGGTCCAGGTCGAGACCCTGCATCGTAACCAGCAGGATGGCCTGCACCAGGGCGCGCGCCACCGGCTTGCTGTCGGCCGGCACGATATACCACGGGGCCAGATCGGTCGTCGTCGCGGTGAACGCGGCCTCATAGGCGGGCTGGTACTCGGCCCAACGGTCACGGGCGGTGAGATCGGCCGGATCGAACTTCCATTCCTTCGCTGGGTCATCCAGGCGGGACAGCAGGCGCTTGCGCTGCTCGCTCCGGGAGATGTGCAGGAAAACCTTCGCCAGCGCGGTGCCTTGCTGGGCCAGGTAGGTCTCGAACCCCACGATCGCGCCGAGCCGCCTGGTCCAGATCTCCGGCCCGGTCAGGCTGGCGGGAAGGCCCTGCCGCGCCAGGGCGGACGGGTCCACGCGGGGCACCAGAACGTCCTCGTAGTGGCTGCGGTTGAAGACGCCGACCATGCCGCGCGGCGGCAGCGCCTGGTGGATGCGCCACAGGAAGTCGTGCGAAAGCTCGTGGGCATTCGGCGCCGCGAAGGAGGTCACGCGCAGGCCCTTCGGGTTGAGCCCGGCCGCAAGCCGCTTGATCGCGCCGTCCTTGCCGCTGGCGTCCATGCCCTGCAACACCAGCAGCACCGACCAGGCGCGCTGCGCATACAGCCGGGCGTGCAACGCCGCGAGGCGCTCCGTCTCCGCGGCCAGCATGGTTTCGGCGCTGGCGCTGGTCAGCCCCATCCGGTCCGAGGGATCGCGGAGATCCAGGCGCACCGGCTCATTGATCGCGACGCGGCACTGGCCCACCAGGGCCGCGAGGTCCGGCTCGTTTGAAGCCATCCTAAGAAGCGACTGGCGTCCGTGGCATCCCGTCCAGCAACTGCTGCCGGGCCTGTGCGGCGCAGGTGTTCAGGGCCGTCGAAAGCTCGGCGTCATGGGCGCTGTCGCCGTGCTCCGACAAGGCTCGCGTTACGTGCTTGAGAAGCAAGGCGTCATGTCCGGTGCCGTCACGCACCGCTAGGATCGAGGCGGTGAGGTCAAGCTCAGCTTGGCCTGACAAGTGCATGCGCTCGGCCGCCCAGTGCGCAAACAACTTGTCGCGGCGCGCGGTGACAAGAAAACGGAACTCCTCGTCATGCGCGAACTTCGCCTCGAACGCCTGTTCCCGTTCCTGGATCTTGGTCATAGGAGTGTCCTCCCGGCCCTGAGTTGCTGGCATAAGATATAGCCGATTGCCGCGTTGACAGCTACCTTCGATTCGCCTCGACCGTCCGGGACCGCACCGGCGTATGTCGTTCCGGCCCAGCTCACACCGAACAATAGCGTTCCTGCACGGCCTCATCCGCCAGCATCGCGCGGGCGTCGGCCGTGTGCACGATGGTCCCCTGGTCCAGCACGTAGGCACGGTCCGCGATGCCGAGCGCGATCTCGACGTTCTGCTCGACCAGCAGGATCGTCATGCCCTCCTGCCGAAGCCGGGCAAACAGGGCGAACATCTCATCGACCAGCACGGGCATGATGCCCTCGCTCGGCTCGTCCAGCATCAGCAGAACCGGCGACGCGGCCAGCGCCCGCGCGATGGCGAGCATCTGCTGCTCGCCGCCGGACAGGGTCGTGGCCTCCTGGCCCAGGCGCTCGGCCAGGCGCGGGAAGGTCTCGGCCAGGCGGGCGACGATGCGCGCCTCCTCCCGCCGGTGCGGGCTGGCGAGCAGGCCGAGCGTCAGGTTCTCCCGCACCGAGAGGCCCGGCACGATCCGCCGCTCCTCCGGCACGTAGGCGAGGCCCATGCGATACCGTGCATGCGCCGGCCGGCGCAGCAGGTCCTGCCCCAGGAACGTCACCGTGCCCTGAACCCGGCGCAGCAGGCCCATGACCGATTTAAGCGTGGTAGTCTTGCCGGCGCCGTTGCGGCCCACCAGGCAGACCACCTCGCCCCGCCGCACCGCTAAATCCACACCCTGCAGCACGTGGCTCGTGCCGTACCAGGCATTCAGACCGGCGATCTCCAGCATCAATGCGTTCTTTGGCCGAGGTACACGCGGCGCACCTCGTCATTGGCGCGGATGTCGTCCGGCGTGCCCTCCGCCAGCAGCTCGCCGTGGTGCAGCACCAGCAGCCGTTGCGACACGCCCATGACCAGCTTCATCTTGTGCTCGACCAGGATCACCGTCCGGTCCTCCGCCAGCCGCAGGATGAGGTCCATCACGGTCCGGGTCTCCTCGGGGCTCATGCCGGCCGTCGGTTCGTCCAGCAGCAGCAGGCGCGGGCGGGATGCGAGCGCCATCGCAATCTCCAGCGCCCGCTGCTCCCCATGCGCCAGGGTCGCGGCGGCGGCACGGGCGCGGTGCAGCAGGCCGACGGTCGCCAGCAGCGCCTGCGCCTGCTCCGTGAGCGCGGGGAAACGTGTCCGCGGCCGCCATGGATCAAACCGTGCCACCAGCGCCTGGGCGGCGACCCGCACGTTCTCCAGTGCCGTGAGCGCGGGGAACACGTTGGTGATCTGGAAGGACTTGGCGATGCCGAGCCCAGCGAACCGGTGCTGCGGCGTGCCGGTGATGTCCCGTCCCTCGAACAGGACCTGTCCGGCGCTGGGTGGGAACGCGCCGGACACCAGGTTGAAGAACGTGCTCTTGCCCGCCCCGTTCGGCCCGATGACGCTCGTCAGCGCGCCGGCCCGGAAGCCGACCGACACCCCGTTCAGCGCGGTGAACGCGCCAAAGCGTTTGGTCAGACCCCGCGTTTCCAGGATCACCGGCGGGTCCAACCGAGCAGCGTGCCCCAGACCCCGCGCGGGAAGAACAGCACGCACGCCATGAACAGCGCGCCGACCAGCAGCGGCCAATGCTCGGTCCAGGCGGATACTTGCGTCTCGATCCCCACCAGCAGCCCGGCGCCGACGAACGGCCCAAAGAACGTGCCGGCGCCGCCCAGCAACGCCATCATCACCGCCTGGCCCGACACCTGGAGGTCCATGGCCTCGATCGGCACGATGCCGAGCTTGAGCGCATACAGCGCGCCCGCCAGCCCGGTGAACGCGCCCGATAGGGTGAACCCCTGCAGCCGCACCAGGGTGACGTTGAAGCCGCAGGCGCGGGCCCGGCCCTCGTTCTCGCGCACCGCCTCCATCGCGGCGCCGAACGGAGAGGCCAGGATGCGGGCCAGCGCGAACAGGGCGGCAACGGCAAAGGCCGCCAGCACGTAATAACGGGTGAGCGGGTCGAGGAAGTCGAGCACGACGCCGGGCAGGCGGATGGCGCCGAGGTTGACGCCGCGCAGCCCGTTCTCCCCGCCCGTCCAGTCCGTCGCCTGATAGGCCAGGAAGTAGACGCATTGCGACAGCGCCAGCGTGACCATGGCGAAGTAGATGCCTCGCGTGCGGGTGGCGAGCAGGCCCATCACGAATGCGACCGCGGTCCCGGCCAGCACCCCCGCGCCGACCGCCGCCCACCATGGCAGCCCGGTCCGGGTGAGCACGATCCCGCAGGCATAGGCGCCCCCGCCGAACAGCGCCGCGTGGCCGAAGCTGAGCAGGCCGAGATAGCCGTAAACGAGGTTGAACCCCAACGCATACAGCCCCCAGACCAGCACGTCGGTCGCCAGCGCCGGGTAGGGCACCAAGGCCGGCAGGGCCAGGAGGAACAGCGACGCCGCCAACGCAGGATGCCGGCGCAGCCAGCCCAATGCCGGCAGGCGCAGCGGGATCGCAGCCTCGCTCACCCGGCCCCGCTCATCCCATTCGGCCGAATAGGCCGCGCGGCCGCACCAGCAGCACCAGCGCCATGAGCGCGTACATCGAGACCTTCGCCATCTCCGGCGCGAACAGGCTGGTCATGCTGACGACGACCCCGATCAGCAGCCCGGCCACCGCCGCACCGGCGAGCGACCCCATGCCGCCGACCACAGTGACCACGAACGCCTCGGCCAGCACGGAGACTCCCATCTCGGGGCTCACGCCCTGCAGCGGCGCCGCCAGCAGGCCGGCCAGCCCGGCGATGGCGGTCCCCAGCCCGAACACCAGCAGCCACACCAGCGAGACGTCGATCCCGAGCACCCGCACGATCTGCGGGTCCCGCGCGCCCGCCCGGATGATGAGCCCCACGCGGGTCCGCTCGATCAGCAGCCAGAGCGCCAGCATGACCATAGCGGCGACGCCGATGACGAACAGCCGGTACAGCGGAAAGTAGCCGATGCCGATGTGCACGGCGCCCTGCAGCGCCTCCGGCGTGTCGAACGGCAGGCTCTGCTTGCCCCACCCCAGGCGGACCAGCTCGACCATGACGTAGGACAGCCCGAAGGTCAGCAGCAGCGGGTCGTCGGCGCCCCGTCCCTGCAATGGCCGCAGCAGCACGCGCTCCACCGCGAGGCCGCCGAGTCCCACCAGCAGGGGCACGCCAACCAAACAGGCCCAGAACTGGCCGGTCAAGCCGAACAGGAAAAGCCCGGCATAAGCGCCCACCATGAAGAACGCCCCATGCGCGAAATTCACCACGCCGAGCAACCCGAAGATCAACGAGAGTCCGGTGGCCAGCAGCACATACACCGCACCGAGCGCCAGCCCGGTGAAGGCCTGCAACGCCAGCAGGCTGAGCGGGTAGTCGGTCACGCTGGGCTTGGTCCCAGCGCTAAGCGTGGCCGAGGTCGGCGCAGCTCCGCAGCATCGCCTCGTCTGGTCCTTCGGTGTTGACGATGTCGAACACGTCGGCGTCGCCGGCGGGCGGCTTGTCCTTGCTCTGGATGACCAGCACGGACTGCACGCTTTGATGGTCGCAGCCGCGGTAGTACTCCGGGCCCTTGTACACGTCGTATTTGAGGGCGGAGAGCGCATCCACCACTTTTTCGGTATCCACGGTGCCGGCCTTGCGGACGGCCGACAGCACGGTGGTGACCCCGGCATAGCCCAGGGCGCCATAGTCGGTCGGTGTGCGGCCACCGTGCATCTTGCGGAAGGCGTCGTTGAACGCGCGGGCGCTCGGCACCGTGTCCTCCAGCTTCCAATAGTACGACGTGCCGCCGACCACGCCGGCAAAGGCCTCCGCCCCGCCGCCGATCCGGGCGGTATACAGCAGCACCGGCGCCACCAGGTGCGTGGTGCGCTTCAGCCCGAAATCACTGGCCTGCTTGACCGAGATCTGCTGGTCCCGGCCGAAGTTGCACAAACACAGCACGTCCGGCTTCAACGCCTGGATGCGCGGCAGGAAGGCGCTGTAGTCCGTAGCGCCGATCGGGTGACGGATGTCGGCGACCACCTCGATCCCCAGCGGCTTGCCGGCGTCCATGAAGCCGCGGACCATCTCCTGGCCATAGGCGTAGTCGGCCGCGAGGAAGGCGACGCGCTTGCCGAATTTGGGGAAGGCGTAGCGCGCGACGGCGCCGGCCGTCATATGCGGGTTCAGCGCCTCATGGAAGGTGTAGCGGCTGAAATCCGGCGCCTCGCCGATCGCGTCGGACTGGCTGATGCTGTTGAACAGCACGCGGCGCTGCCGGGTCACGTTGTTGATGGCGAGCTGCACCGCCGCCGACAGGCCACCGACGATGAAGTCGACCTTGTCCTTCTCGATCAGCTCGAGCGTGCGGGTCGCGGCCTCGCCGGGGTTCAGGCGGTCGTCGCGGACCAGCAGCTCCGCCGTGCGGCCATTGAGGCCGTCCTTTTCGTTGAAGATCAGGATGGCGAGCTGCGCCGCCCGCACCTGGTCCTGCGCTTCGGCGCCGAATGCGCCGGTGAGCGGGGTAGGGAAGCCGATGCGGATGGGCGTCGTCTGGGCACGGAGCGACAGCATGGGCGCGGCGAGTGCCGTGCCCACGAGGGCCGCGCGGCGGGTGATCGTGCGGGTCATGACGTCCTCCGATGGGCACCATTTTGGCGCCGTTGGGGGACGATAGCCGGGTCAGGACGGGGGCACCACCCTGGGACGCGGACGCATGTCGAGGCCGGCATACAGCTCGCTCAACGGCAGATCGAGGCCGATCGTGCCTAAAGGCAGGATGGCATCCAGACCGGTCAAGATCGTCTGCAGCCAGGACCGATCCGCCGACCGCGACCAGAAGATGACCGAGGGCTCGTTCGGGTCCACCAGCACGATCTGCTCCATGCT
>JAABUT010002453.1_pt1 | contig 17890 bp, 17 predicted proteins | sample 5559281 | NCBI WGS metagenome assembly JAABUT01 (sample SAMN10711880, study PRJNA513359) | rock metagenome | isolation source: Antarctica rocks | place: Antarctica: Victoria Land, Ricker Hills nord | collected 2016-01-04 | reverse complement strand
CGGCGGTGACGGCGCCGATCGACGCGGCGTCCTCGCTGCGCCAGACGGCGGCGGTGCGCAGGTCCTCGGCGAACGACAGCAGGCGGCTTTCGCCGGCCGGCAGGCCGCCCAGGCGGGCGTCGCCGACGAAGGCTGCGGGCGACGTCGGGTCGTACAGGGTCAGCACGCCCGCCGGCAGGCTGGTCGGGGTGTCGTTGGTGATCCGAACCGAGGCCAGCGGGTGCGGGCGGCCGGGCTGCACCAGGCCGACGCGCCGGCCGGTCACCTCACGGTCCAGGATCGGCACCGACGCGGTGTGGCCGGCGGCCAGGACGACCTTGGCGGGCAGCACGAACACCGTCTCCTGGGCGCCTTCGGCCACCACCGTTTCCTCCGCCGGCGCTGCCATCGCCAGCGCCGGCGCGGCTGTTGCTGGCGGGGCGATGGCGCGCATGGCCGGGGACTGCATCGGCACAGGCGACGGCGGCGGCGGGGTCGCATCCCTCGGCACCGCCCTTGTGTCGACGTCGGGCAGCAGCCGGCCGAGGATTTCCACCGGCACCTCCGGACGGGTCAGGAAATAGCTGCGGTAGAGCGCCTGGCGGAAGGTCACCGGGTTGCCGTATTGCAGCGCCATCTCGATGCCGTTCCAGTCGGCGCCGGTGGTGTTCTCCAGCACCGCCCAGCCCTGTAGCCGGAGCTTCCCGGTCGCCTGCGCCGGCAGCACCAGCCGATAGGTGGTCTTCCACAGCGGCGCGCCGACGACGTAGCCGACGCGCAACGTGCGGATGCCGGCGCCGGGACCGCGCCCGGAACCGCGAAGGGTAATGCGCCGGACGTTGCTGCCGGCCTGGCTGCGCAGGGCGTCCAGCGCCCGCGAGACCCGGGCGCGCAGGGCCGCGTCGGCGATCTGCACCGTCTCGGCGTCCTCGAGGATGAACTGGCGCAGGCCGTCGTCGGCCATCAGGCTGACACGGGTGCGCGGGGCCACGCGCGGCGGGTTGCCGGCCACGGTTTCAGTCACGGTTTCCGCACGCAGCAACCGCCCGGTACATCGGCCGCGAGCCGCCCACCTCCAGAGTCACGCCGCGCAGGGCGTTGAGATAGGCCAGCGGCGAGGCCAAGACCTCGGGGCCGAACGCCACGTCGGCGAAGGCGGCCTGGCTGTCGTCGCGGCCGGGCAGATCGAAGCCGCCGACGGCGCCGGCGGCGTCGAACACCACCAGCGACTTCAGCACGTCGTCGACCTGCGCCAGCGGCACGTCCAGGGCGAGATTCGCGGCGCCGTCCACTTCGGCGGCGTATTCGACATAGGCGACGCCGCCGGTCGACAGCATCACCCGGCGCAACGTCAGATCGGCATGGGCGTCGGGTGATGCCACCAACGCCGCGGCGGCAGCCAGCCACGCATTCCTGCGGATCGACATCGACGTTCCCCTTGCGATGTTGCGCATGTGCAAGGGGGAACATCGAACACGCCGCGCGCCGGCGCAAGCGGCGACGGCCTATGCGGACTTCGGCACCCCCGCCGCCGCCAAGGCCGCCGCCTGCCGGTCGGCCAGCTTCTGGGTGTCGAAATCGGCGATCAGGCCCTGGTACAGGCGCGACCAGTTTATCTCCGCGCGCAGGCGCAGAAACACGCTGCCCAGGCCGATGGCGCTGCGGTCCATCAGCACGAACTCGCGCGGTGGGCGGATGCCGCCGGTGCGCTTCAGCCCGGCGTGCACGCGCTCAGCCACGGCGCGTCCGAACTGCGGGTCCTCGCTTTGGGTGATGCGGCGGACGCGGTCGTCAAGCAGCGGCTCGTACACGAACCGCGCCCAGTCGTTCAGCACCTCCATCTTCTCGCGCGACATCTCGGTGAAGCCCCAGCCGAGATAGGCATGGCGAGCCTTCTCCATGTCCTCGTCGCGTATCGCCTCGTACAGGTCGAGCACGCCGCGCACGAAGCGTGGCGGGAACACCCGGATGGTACCGAAATCGAGCAGGTTGACGCTGGCGCCGTGCTCCGCAGTCGGCGGGCGCACCTGGTAGTTGCCCAGATGCGGGTCGCCGTGGATGACGCCGTAGCGGTAGAACGGCACGTACCAGGCGCGGAACAGCGCCTCGGCGATCTGGTTGCGCTCCTCCTGCGGCGGGTCTTCCTCCAGCCGGCGCATCAGCGGGCGGCCGTCGAGCCACGTCATCGTCAGCAGGCGTTTGGTCGACAGCGCCTCGACCGGATGCGGCACGTGGACGTCGTGGATGTCGGCCAGCATCGCCTGGTATAGCCGCATCTGCGAGGCCTCGCGGACGTAATCCAGCTCCTCGCGCAGGCGTTCGGACAGCTCCGTGAAGATGTCGTCCTGCTGGATGGAGCTGTCCATGCGGGCGTAGATGTTCATCGCCAGCTTCAACTGGCGCAGGTCGGCATCCACCGTGCTGGCCATGTCGGGGTATTGCAGCTTGCAGGCGACATCCTGGCCATCGAGCGTGGTGGCGCGGTGCACCTGCCCCAGGCTGGCGGCGGCCGCCGCCTCCTGCCCGAAGCTGGAAAAGCGGGTTTGCCAGTCAGGGCCAAGCTCGCCCTGCATGCGGCGGCGCACGAAGGCCCAGCCCATCGCCGGGGCGTTGGACTGCAACTGCTCCAACTCGGCGGCATACTCCGCCGGCAACGCGTTGGGCACGGTGGACAGGAACTGCGCCACCTTCATCAGCGGACCCTTCAACCCGCCCAGGATGGTCTTCAGGTCCTCGGCGTGGCCGGCGCGGTTGGTTTTTATGCCGAAGGCGCGCTCGCCCACCACCCGGGCCGCGATGCCGCCGACGGCGCCGGAGGTGCGGGCGTAGCGGCGTAGCTCCCCGAACAGCGAGGGCTTGTCCTCGGTCGAGGACTTGTCGTTGGTCAGATCAGCGGGGGGCATTCAGGATACCGCCTCAAGTTCGTCGATGAAGCCGGAAATGACGTCTAGGCCCTTGGTCCAGAAGGCCGGGTCGGTGGCGTCGAGGCCGAACGGCGCCAGCAGCTCGCGGTGGCGCTTGGTGCCGCCGGCACGCAGCATCTCCAGGTATTTCGCCTGGAAGCCGGGATGGCCGGACTGGAACACGCCGTACAGCGCATTCACCAGACAGTCGCCGAACGCGTAGGCGTAGACGTAGAACGGCGAATGGACGAAGTGCGGCACATAGGCCCAGAACACCTTGTATCCGGGGGTGAACTCGAAGGCCGGGCCGAGGCTTTCGGTCTGCACCTGCATCCAGATCTCGCCGATGCGGTCGGGCATCACCTCGCCGCCGCGGCGCTCGTCGTGCAGCAGGGTCTCGAAGCGGTAAAAGGCGATCTGGCGGACGACGGTGTTGAGCATGTCCTCGACCTTGCCGGCCAGCATGATGCGGCGGCGGGCGGGATCGGTCTCGGCGTCCAGGAGCGCGCGGAAGGTCAGCATCTCGCCGAACACGCTGGCAGTTTCAGCAAGAGTCAGGGGCGTGCTGGATTGCAGGTAGCCCTGGCGCGCGGCCAGCACCTGGTGCACGCCGTGGCCGAGCTCGTGCGCCAGGGTCATCACGTCGCGGGTGCGGCCGTGATAGTTCAGCAGCAGATACGGGTGCGCCGACGGCACTGTCGGATGGGCGAAGGCGCCGCCTGACTTGCCGACGCGTGGCGGCACGTCGATCCAGGGCTTTTCGAAGAACCGCGCGCCGACGGCGGCCAGTTCCGGCGAGAACGCCCCGTAGGCGCCGAGCACGCGGTCCTGTGCCTCCTCCCACGACACCTGGCGGTCGTCGTCGCCGGGCAAGGGCGCATTGCGGTCCCAGTGCTGGAGCTTCGCCAGGCCCAGCCACTTCGCCTTCATCAGATAATAGCGGTGCGACAGGCGCTCGTAGTTCGACGTGACGGCGGCGACCAGCGCGTCCACCACCGCGTCCTCGACCATGTTGGCGCGGTTGCGCAGGCTGCCCGGGCGCGGGTAGCGGCGCCAGGTGTCGGCGATCTCCTTGTCCTTGGCGAGCGTGTTGGTGGTCAGCGCGAACAACCGGACGTTGTCGGCGAACACTTTTTCAATCGCATGGCCGGCGGCCTCGCGCGTCGGGCGGTCGGCGTCGGACAGCTTGTTCAGCGCCGCGGAGACGGTCAGCTCCTCGTCCTCGATCGGCACCCGCAGGCCGGCGATGGTCTCGTCGAACAGGCGCGACCAGGCGGCGCGGCCGGTCACCTCCTTCTCGTGCAGCAGGCGTTCCAGTTCGTCGGGCAGCTGGTGCGGGCGGAACACGCGCAGGTCGCGCAGCCAGGGCTGCCAGCGGGCCAGGGCGGGGTCGGCGAGCTTGGCCTCCAGGGCGGTGTCGTCGATACGGTTCAGCTCCAGGCTGAAGAAGATCAGGTGGCTGGAGATCGCCGTCACCCGTTCGCTCATGGACTGGTAGAAGCGGCCGATAACGGGGTCGTTGCTGTCGCCGGCGAACAGCAGCTGGGCGTAGGACATCACCCGGCCGAGCACCTCCTCGATGCGCTCGTATTCGACGATGGCTCCGGCCAGGGCGGCGCCGGAGGACGCAGCCAGCCTGCCGGCGCGGGCGGCGGCGAAGGTTTTCGCGTCGGCTTCGGCACGGTCCAGGTCGGCGGCGAGGATTGCGCTGTCGGGCGCGGCGTACAAGTCGGACAGGTCCCAGGTCGGGAGCGTGCGGGTCGCGGTATCTGGCATGCGGAAGTTGGTCCTGACTGCTGGCGGCAGACTGGCATGTAGGTTATGCGCTGGAAACGGCAAAGGGCGGGCGGCAACAAGATGCCCCTTGGGCCGGGAGGGCGCGTTGGAAACCTATCCGCAATGGCCGAACCTGGCCGCGATGATGTTCGACCGGGCGCGAACCTGGCACGACCGGCCGATGCTGCGCACTTTCAGGAACGGGGCCTGGCACGGTCTGAACTGGGCAGAGTTTGCCCGCCAGGCCGCCAGCGTCGCCCGCCACCTGCGCGCGGCCGGAGTCGCCGCCGGCGACCGGGTGCTGATCGTGTCCGAGAACCGGCCGGAATACCCGATCGTCGAGACCGCGCTGATGGCCATCCGCGCGGTTCCGGTGCCGACCTATGTCACCAACACCGTGGCGGATCATGCCCATGTGCTGCATGACTGCGGGGCGCGCATGGCGGTGGTGTCGTCGGCCGTGCTGGCGGCCAAGGTCGTGCAGGCCGCCCCGCTCGATCTGCTGATCGTCATGGAACCGTTTGAGATGGCCGGCACCCGGGTGCTGGCCTGGGACAGCCTGACCGGCGACAGCACCGCGCCCGACGACATCGTGGCCGAGGCGGCGCTGATCCCGCCGACCGCGCTGGCTTGCCTGATCTACACGTCCGGCACCGGCGGCGCGCCCAAGGGCGTGATGCTGCCGCACCGTGCGGTGCTGTCCAACTGCCGCGGCGCCTTTCGCCTGCTGGAGCTGATCGGGCTGCGGCGCGACGTGTACCTGTCGTTCCTGCCGCTGTCGCACAGCTACGAGCATACCGCCGGGCAGTTCTTCATGGCCAGCATCGGGGCGGAGCTTGTTTATTCCCGCGGCGCCGAGCATCTGGCGTCGGACATGCTGGCGGTGGCGCCCACCATCATGACCGTGGTGCCGCGGGTGCTGGAGGTGATCCGCGGGCGCGTCCGCCAGCAGGTGGCGCGTCAGCCGGCCTGGAAGCAGCGGCTGTTCGAGCGCGCCCTGGCCGTGGGCCTGCGCCGCGCCGAGCATCGCCTGACGCTGGCCGACCGGATGCTGGACCCGCTGCTGGACCGCCTGGTGCGCCGCACCGTGCGCGCCCGCTTCGGCGGCCGGCTGCGCGTGCTGGTGTCAGGCGGCGCGCGGCTGGACCCGGAGGTCGGGCGGTTCTTCCTCGGCCTCGGCCTGCAGCTGCTGCAGGGCTACGGCCAGACCGAGGCGGGGCCGGTCATCTCCGCCAACCCACCCAACGCGGTTCAGGTCGAGACGGTCGGCCCGCCGCTGGAAGGCGTGGACCTGCGCATCGCGGCCGACGGTGAAGTCCTGGTGCGGGGCGACCTGGTGATGGACGGCTACTGGGACCGACCGCAGGAAACGGCGCAGGTCATGCACGACGGCTGGCTGCACACCGGCGACATCGGCACGCTGGAAGCCGGCGGCTACCTGCGCATTACCGACCGCAAGCGCGATATGATCGTGCTGTCGGGCGGCGAAAACATCTCGCCGGCGCGCGTCGAAGGCATGCTGATGGACGAGCCTGAGATCGTGCAGGCGGTGGTATCCGGCGAGGGCCAGACGGGGCTGACGGCCCTGGTGGTCGCCGCCGAGGGATGCGGGGAGGTCGAGGTCGCCGCCGCCGTCAGCCGGGCCAACCGGCGAATGTCGGGGACGGAACGCGTTCGCCGTCACATGCTGGTGGCGCCGTTCACCCTGGAGAACGGCCTGATGACCGCGACCCAGAAGGTGAAGCGCCATATGGTGCTACAAGCGCACGACGATCTGCTGTCCGGGCGCTGAACCGACGGGCGATCGTGACCGGCTGCCGCTTTAGCGTCGCCCGCCGGTCCCCATCCGGTGGCCGCGCTTGGACACGCCACGCTGGGTCCTGGATCGCGGCAGCCTTTGTTGCACCAGCTCCACCGAATTTACTTCGGCTGTGGTCGACTTGGCAGTGTTGACGAACGCTGCCGAAGCCGCCTGAGCAGATCCTGCCTCAACCAGCAGCGCAAACACCACGGCGGCGAGGACGACAGGGGACTTCCAGCACAGAACAGAACGAGCCATCGGATTCCCGATACATATTTATATCGATTAATCTGACGGCAAGCGCTGCCCTGTCAAGTCCGGAATTCACGCACCGCGCTCGGGATTGCGCTCTCGGGCTTCCTTGTCGTCGACGGCACCCTTGCCCTCGTTAAGGGTGTTGCGGTCGGCACTTTGCACGTGCTCCTCGGTTTTGACCGGCTGCTTGCCGCGCCTGGCGGCACTGGTTGGCCGGGTCCCGCCAGGGTCGACGCCGTCAAGCGGGTCGTTGCCGGTGCCTCGGGTCGAGCCGGTCATGATATGCCCTCGCGTTTGGCATCTTCGTGTGGGCCGGTGATCCCGGAATTCGCCGGCGCGTCACTGGCCGGGAAGGTGTCGGCCAGGGTCTTGTCATAGCCCCTGAGCCGTTCCTGCACCTGGCGTTCGGCCATGTGCCAGAAGTATTCGGACCGACCTTCGGGCTGTCCGGCTTCCTCCCACAACTCGTTCGCCAGCTGGCGAACCTGCTCGGTCGTGTCCTGCGGTGTTTGCGACATCGTCACCTCCATCATCCCGGCTGAACGTCCGAAATCCGTGAAGGTTTCGTGCCGCCGGGTTGCGAAAGCCGATGTGACGGACGAGAGCATCCGCATCACAGCATCGGGCGACCGCCGGTCACCGGGATCATCGCACCCGTCATGTAGCTGCCCTCGTCGGAGGCCAGCAGCACATAGGCGCCGGCGAGTTCGGCAGGCTGGCCGACGCGGCCCAACGGAGTTTCCTGGCCAAATGTCTCGACCTTTTCCTTCGGCAGAGTGGACGGGATCAGCGGCGTCCAGATCGGGCCGGGCGCCACGCAGTTCACCCGGATGCCCTTGCTTGCCACCATCTGCGCCAGGCCGGCAGTGAAATTGGCGATGGCACCTTTGGTGGTGGCATAGGCCAGCAGCGTCGGCAGCGGGTTCTTGGCGTTGATCGAGGTGGTGTTGACGATCGCGGCGCCGCTCTTCATGTGCGGCAGCGCCGCCTTGCACAGATAGAACATCGCGTGAATGTTGGTGCGGAAGGTGAGGTCCCACTCCTCCGCGCTGATTTCGGCGATGCTCTCGTGGCTGCGCTGCATCGCGGCGTTGTTGACCAGGATGTCGAGCCGCCCGAACTCCTGCACCGCGCGGTCTACCAAGGATTGGCAGTGGCCTTCCTCAGAGATGTCTCCCGGTGCCAGCACGACGCGGCGGCCGGCCTGGGTGACCAGTTCCGCGGTTTCCTGAGCGTCGTCATGCTCGTTGAGATAGGACACCAGCACGTCCGCGCCTTCGCGGGCGTAGGCCAGGGCCACGGCGCGGCCGATGCCCGAGTCGCCGCCGGTGATGATGGCCGCCTTGCCCGCCAGCCTGCCGCTGCCGCGATAGGATGCCTCACCGTGGTCAGGTCTGGGGTTCATGGCGGCGGTGGTGCCGGGCACGGCCTGGCTCTGCGCGGGCGTCGGCGAGCTTGATGTGGGGTCCGATGGCATGTGCGTTCCTGTCAGGGTCGGGCGATAGCGGGATCTGGATTGCCAGCTAACGCCAAGTCCCGGGTGCCGTTCCGTGGCGCGAAGATGCCGGGTCAGGTGTATTTTGTCACCTGCCGGTGCATCCGGATGGTTGCCGGCAAGTTGTTCTGCTGAAATCGTCAAGTGGAGGCTTTGATGACCGAACCCCTGCAGGTCACGCATGTGCTGGAGACTTCGCTGTATGTGCAGGACCTGGACCGTTCCGAGCGCTTCTACTCGGAACTGTTCGGCTTCGGGCGCATGCTGCGCGACGAGCGGATGTGCGCGCTGGCGGTGCCGGGCCAGCAGGTCCTGCTGCTGTTCAGAATCGGCGGATCGGTCGAGGCCAGCCGGTCGCCGGTCGGCACGATCCCGCCGCATGACGGGCGCGGCACCCAGCACCTGTGCTTCGCCGTTCCGGCCGATCAGATCGATGGATGGGAAACGAAGCTGGAGAGCGCGCAGATTGCGGTGGAGTCGCGGCTTGCTTGGCCGCAGGGCGCATCCAGCGTGTATTTCCGCGACCCCGACGGGCATTCTCTGGAGGTCGCCACGCCGAAGCTGTGGCCGAACTATCCGGGGTAGGGCGTCGGCGATCGAGGTGACGGGTGGCGCAGGGGCTTGGCTATCCTGCAGGGCCGTCTCGGGTGGCGGTTCAGCGGCGTGCCAGGCGGGCGGCCATCGCCAGGGCAGGCCGGCGCATGGCGTTGCCCAGGCTGCGCGGCGAGCCGGTGTTGCGGCGGGCAACCTCCTCGTCGATCGCCAGGGCGAAGAACAGCCAGCCGACATACGGCACGCTGGCCAGGGCGGCGCGATGGTCCACCGCCGCGGCATCGCGGACGTAGGCCACGGCCGCGACGCACATGCCGGCGGCCAGGGCCACGCTGGCGCGCAACTGCTTGCGACCGAAGAAAAGCCACGGCCAGGCGCAGAGGCCGACGACGTTCAAGGTCCAGCCGAACAAGGCACGGCTGCGCTGCCTGGCGGGAGGCGCGATCATCAGCCGATAGCCGGAATACACCAGCGCGATGCTCAGGACACCCCAGACGACGCCATATGCCGGCTTTGGCGGAATGAAGGCGGGCTTGCGCAGGGAAGCATACCACAGCCTGGTGGCGGGACGCTTCGGTCCGGGGCTGTAGCGGCTGCCGGCGGCAAGTGCCGTTCCGACCGCGCTGATGGCGAGCGCCGTGGCTGTCAATTTGCGCATCCGCATGCTCCGGTTCGTGCCGCGTCGAGCCGACGACGACAGACAAACCCTACGCCGCACCGCCGACCGGGTTCCGCGGCACAGATGACCGAACGACCGGCCAAGGCTGCTGGGCCGGTCGCATCCGCTCCCACGCACGGGCCATCCGCAGCACGCCGCGGTCGTCGAACCGGCGTCCAGTGACCTGCAGGCCGATCGGCAACCCGTCGGCATGGCCGCAGTTGACCGACACCGCCGGCTGGCCGGACATGTTGGCGGCGACGGTGAAGCCGACGTGCTCCAGCGGGCGGGTCACGTCGTTGGTCGGGCACGGCCAGTCGGCGCGATAGGCGGTGATCGGGGCGGTCGGCGACAGCACGTAGTCGTGCGGCTGGCTGGCGCGTACGGCGGCCCAGCTCATCTCCGGCATGCGGGCGAGGCCGCGGTAGACCTCGAGGCCGGACAGCCCGCTGCCGCCCAGGATCCAGTCGCGGATGAACGGCAGCACCTTCGCCTGGCGCTCGGGCGGGAGTTGGGAGAAATCCGCCCAGGAGCGCATGCGCCAGAACCTGTCCAGCCCATCCATCATCTCCGCGGTCAGGAACGGCGCCACCGGCTCGACGATCGCTCCGGCGGCCTCGAAGGCGCGGGCGGCGGCGGTCACGGCGTCGCGCACGGCAGGATCGACCGGCAGGCCGATGCCGGTGTTCATCGACAGGCCGATGCGCAAACCGGAAAAGTCGATGTCCAGCGCATTCCAGGTGATCTCCGCCGGCGGCAGCGACATGTGGTCGCGCCAGTCGGGCTGCGAGATGACGCCCATCAACAGCGCGCTGTCGGCCACGTTGCGCGTCATCGGCCCGACGGCGCGGCCGTAGTAGGGCGGCGAAACGGGCACCCGGCCGAAGCTGGGCTTCAGCCCGACGACGCCGCACCAGCCGGCGGGCAGGCGCACCGAGCCGCCGATGTCGGTGCCCAGGTGCAGCGGGCCGTAGCCTGCCGCGGCTGCTGCGCCGGCGCCGGCCGACGAGCCGCCGGGCGTTCTTTCGGTGTTCCACGGGTTGCGCGCCAGGCGATGGAAGCTGGACAGCCCGGACGATAGCATGCCGTAGTCGGGCATCGTGGTCTGGCCGATGATGACGGCGCCGGCCTCGCGCACCCGCGCCGCTGCGGGGCCATCCTCGGCCATCGGAACCAGCTCGGTGGCGGCGGTGCCCAGCGGCATCGGCGTGCCGGCGGTGGCGATGTTCTCCTTGATGGTGATCGGCACGCCGTCGAGCGCGCCCGTCGGCTCCCCTGCCCGCCAGCGTGCCTCCGACCGGCCGGCCGCGGCCAGGGCGCCGTCGCCGTCGACCAGCCACATGGCATTCAGCGTGCCGTCGCGGGCGGCGATGCGGTCGAGCACGGCGCGCGTGACCTCCACCGGATTCAGGCTGCGATCACGGTAGCCGGCCAGCAGGGCAACGGCGCTCAGGTCGGCGAGTTCGGTCATGCTCGGGTTTATCCTCATCGGCTGCGGGACAGGCGTGGGTCCAGGCGGTCGCGCAGGCCGTCGCCCAGCAGGTTCAGCCCCAGCACGGACAGCGCGATGGCGGCGCCGGGGAACACCGCCAGCAACGGCGCGCGGTAGATGAAGGTCTGGGCGTCGTTCAGCATCCGCCCCCAGCTCGGCGCCGGCGGCTGGGTGCCCAGGCCGACATACGACAATCCGGCATCGGCGATGATGGCCAGCGCGAACTGGATGGTCACCTGCACGATCAGCACGCCGGCGATGTTGGGCAGCACGTGCAGCCGCATGATCGCCGCCTCGGTGCGCCCGGTGGCGCGGGCGGCCATGACGAAGTCCAGCGCCATGACGGCCAGCGCCGCGCCGCGGGTGACGCGGGCGAACACCGGGATGTTGAAGATGCCGATCGCCAGCATCGCGTTGCCCGCCCCCGGCCCCCACAGCGCGGTGATCATCACCGCGGTCAGCAGGGCGGGAAAGGCGAAGGCCAGGTCGGCGGCGCGCATCAGGATCTGGTCCAGCCAGCCGCCGCGCGCCGCCGCCAGGCCGCCGAGCGGGATGCCGATGCCCGCCCCCACCACGACCGCCACCAGCGCCACGAACAGCGAGTTGCGCGCGCCTGCCATGACCATCGACAGCACGTCGCGCCCGAACGGGTCGGTGCCCAGAAGATGCGCGGCGGACGGTGCCGCCAGACGGTGCGCGATGTCGATCCTGGTCGGCGGATAGGGCGTCCACGCCAGCGACGCGAAGGCGGTCGCCAGCAGCAGCGCGGTCAACGCGGCGCCCACGGCAAAGGCGGGCGACACGCGGCCCATCTCAGCCCGCCCGGGCCAGGCGCGGGTCGAGCGCCAGGTACAGCAGGTCGACCAGGAAGTTCACGGCGATGACGCTACCGGCCAGCAGCACCACCAGGTCCTGCACCACGATCAGGTCGCGCTGGGCGATGGCCTGGAACATCAGCCGGCCCAATCCGGGCAGGGTGAACACGTTCTCGATGATGACGGTGCCGGCGAGCAGGAAGCTGAACTGCAAACCCAGGATGGTCACCACCGGGATCAGCGCGTTCGGCACCGCGTGGCGCCACAGCGCGACGCTGCTGGTCAGGCCCTTGGCGAGCGCAGTACGAACATAGTCCTGACCAAGCGTGTCGAGCACCGCCGAGCGCGTCACCCGCGCCAGGATCGCCGCCTGCGGCAGCGCCAACGCGGCGGCCGGCAGCAGCAGCGAGCGCAGCGCCGGACCGGCCCCCGCCTCCCACCCCGCGAACCCGCTGGCGGGAAACCAGGCGAGGTTGACTGCAAACAACAATATGAACAGCAGCCCGAGCCAGAAGTTCGGCAGCGACACGCCGACCTGCGCCACGCCCATCAGCAGCAAATCCGCCGGCCGCCCGCGTGCCGCCGCCGCCGTCACGCCGACCGGGATGGCGACCAGCGTGGACAGCAGGATCGCCATTCCCGCCAGCGGCACGCTGACCAACGCGCGGGCGCCGATCAGCTCGGCCACCGGCACGCCGTAGGTGAAGCTGACGCCGAAGTCGCCGCGCAGCAGCCCGCCCACCCAGGCGAGATATTGCAGCCACAGCGGCCGGTCCAGGCCCATCTGCGCCCGCAACGCGGCCAGCGTGTCGTCGCGCGCGTTGGTGCCGAGCATCAGCGCCGCCGGGTCGCCCGGCAGCACCGACAGCACCAGGAACACCAGCAGCGACGCCGCGAACAGCGAGAAGCCAAGGCCCAGCAGCCGGCGCAGGACAAATCCCGTCAAAACCGGTCAGTCGACCCAGGACACCGCGGTGACGTCGTTGGCCGGGATCGGGCTGTTCGCCCACAGCCCGCGCAGCTTGGCGTTCCAGACGCCCACCTTGGCGGCGGCATACAGGAACACCGCCGGCTCGTCCTCGGACAGCTTGCGTTGCAGGCGGCCCAGCAACTCGGTTTGCGCCGCCGGGTCGTTGGCTTCCAGATACTGGCGGTACAGCGCCTTGAAGGCGTCGGAGCCGTAGTTGAAGTAATATTTGTCTCGGGCGAAAATCTCCAGGTCACGCGGCTCGGCATGCATGATGATGGTGGCATCGAAGTCGCTGTTGCGGAACACCTGGTCCAGCCACTGCGCCCACTCCATCGGCACCAGCTTCGCGGTCAGGCCAGCCTGCTCCAGCATCGCCGCGATCACCTCGCCGCCGCGGCGCGCATAGGCCGGCGGCGGCAGCTTGATGGTTATCTCCGCGCCCGGCTTCACCCCTGCCTCGGCCAGCAGCGCGCGGCTGCGGGCGGGGTCGTACGGATAGGCGGCGTTGAGGTCGACGTATCCGGGGTCGCCGGGGATGTAGTGCGACCCGATCGGGGTGCCGAAGCTGGACAGCGCGTCCACCAGCGCGCGCCGGTCGATGGCGTGCGCCAGGGCGCGGCGGACGCGCACGTCGTCGAACGGCTTTCGCGCGTCGTTCAGCGACAGCAGCACCTTGCCGGCGGTGGTGCCGACTACGACGGTGAAGCGCTTGTCGGACTTCAGCGCGTCCAACGCCTCGGGCGCGGGGAAAGCGGGAAAGGCGTCCAGGTCGCCGGCCATCACCGCGGCGGTGGCGGCCGACGGGTCGGCGATGAAGCGGAAGCTGACCGAGGCCAGCGCCGGCGACTTGCCCCAGTAGGCCGGGTTGCGCTCCAGCTCCACCCGGTCGCCCTTGACCCATCGCTTGAAGCGGAAGGGGCCGGTGCCGACCGGGCTGGTCTTGTTGGTGGCGACCGAGTTCGGCGACATCATCGCCGCATCGCCCCAGCCCATCCCGAACAGGAAGCTGGCGGTGGGTCGCTTCAGGGTGACGATCGCAGTGGCCGGGTCCGGGCATTCCGTGCGGGCGATCGGCTCGAACAGCGCCTTCTGGGCGTTCACGCTGTCGGCGGCCATCGCACGTTCGTAGGCGAACTTGACGATGCTGCAATCGAACGCCGCGCCGTCGTGGAATTTCACGCCCTCGCGCAGCCTGAAGCGGTAGGTCAGGCCGTCGCCGGACACCATCCAGCTTTCCGCCAGCGCCGGCTGCACCGCGCCCTGGGCATCGATGCGGGTCAGGCTTTCGTACAGGTTGGCGTAGGTGACCTCGCGGATGGCGGCGGCCGCGCCCGCCGTCGGGTCCAGATGAGGCGGCTCCAGCACCATGCCGAGGGACAGGCTGTCCTTCGCCGCCAGCGCGGGACCTGCCGCCATGAGCGTCAGGACCAGCATGGCGGCGGGCACGCGACACTGGTGAGGGCGCATGGCGATCCGTCCTGCTCGATACGGGGCATACATCACCAGTGGCGGGCAGGCCGGTCAAGCGCGGCGGCAAGGTCCGGCCGGAAGGGGCATCCTGGGCGCGCCATACGCACACGTTCAGGAACGCAACACATTAATGTTACGAAGGCAGCGTGTTAGTTCTTGAATCGAAACTGCCGGGAAAGTACGTATGGGGCATCAGCGCAGCTGAAACGTGCCGATGTGCCAAAAGTTCCCGACAATGGCTTTCAAGCTGGATATTCGCCATGAGCATCCCTCGGCAGTTCAGTCACCTGCCGACCGCTCGCTGGACCCCACAGGCCGCCACGCTTTGGCAGCGGGACCGCCCGTGGATGGTTGGCTGCAACTTCATCCCTTCCACCGCCGGCAACCAGCTTGAGATGTGGCAGGCGGACACGTTCGACCCGGTCACCATCGACCGGGAGATCGGCTGGGCCGCCTCGCTGGGCATGAACGCGGTGCGCGTCTACCTGCACGACCTGCTGTGGTCGCAGGACGCCGCCGGCTTCCTGGTGCGCATCGAAACCTACCTGTCCGTCGCCTGGCGCCACAAGGTGCGCACCATGTTCGTGCTGTTCGACAGCTGCTGGGGACCTGATCCCGTGTCAGGGCCGCAGAAGGCGCCGCTGCCCGGGGTGCACAACTCCGTTTGGGTGCAGGCGCCCGGCATGGCGGCGCTGGCGGACCCGACCGCCCACGGCTGCCTGGAGGACTACGTGCGCGGCGTGGTCGGCGCCTTCGCGGACGACGACCGGGTGCTGGCCTGGGACGTCTGGAACGAGCCCGACAACGGCCCGGCGGTGAACATCCACGACAGTTCCAGCCTGGAGCACAAGGCCGACCTGGTACTGCCGCTGATGATCGCCGCCTTCCGCTGGGCCGCCGACACCGACCCGAGCCAGCCGCTGACCAGCCCGATCTGGCTCGGCGACTGGTCAGGCGACGTGGCGCTGACGCAGATCCAGCAGGTGCAGCTCGCCTGCTCGGACGTGATCTCGTTCCACAACTACGGCACCGGGGACGAGTTCGCCGAACGCGCCGGCTGGCTGGCCCGCCACGGCCGCCCGCTGCTGTGCACCGAGTTCCTGGCTCGCGCCGTCGGCAGCACCTTCGATGCCGTGCTGCCCACCGCGCAACGACTCGACGTCGCCGCCTTCTGCTGGGGCTTGGTGGTCGGCAAAACCCAGACCCACCTGCCCTGGGACTCGTGGCAGGTGCCATACCCCGCCGACCACGCCGGCATCTGGTTCCACGACGTTTTCCATGCCGACGGCCGCCCGTACCACGACGACGAGGCCTCCATCCTGCGCAGCATCACCGGGTGGCTGCAACCTGTGGCCGACTACGTGTTGCCGACCGGGGGGCTGTTGGCCGGGGCGGCGGCAGCCGGTTGACGCCGCCGGCCGCAGCCTGTTGCATGCCGCAATCTTACGGGAGCGTGGCATGGGACTGATACGGCGCGACATCGAGCTTCTGCAGGACAGCCCGATCGTCGATGTGTGGCGGCTTGGCTACGGGCGGCCGGAAGTGATCGCCATGTTCGCCGGCGAGCCGGACGTGTCGACGCCGGACTTCATCTGCCAGGCGGCCAGCCGGGCGCTGGCGGAGGGACGCACGTTCTACACGCCCAACCGCGGCATTCCGGCGATGCGCGATGCGATCGTGGATTACCTGCACGCGACCTGGGGCGTGTCCGTGCCGGAAGGCCGGGTAGCGCTGACGGCGTCAGGCATGTCGGCGGTGTCGCTGATCACGCAGGCGACCGTGCAGGCTGGCGACAACGCGGTGGCGATCACGCCGTCGTGGCCGAACGTGATGCGGGCCATGCAGATCAGCGGCGCCAGCATCCGCGAGGTGGCGATGACGGCCGCACCGGACGGCTGGAAGCTTGACCTCAATGCGGTGTTCGCCGCCTGCGACGACCGCACGCGGGCGATCTACACCGCGTCCCCGGGCAACCCGACCGGCTGGATGATTGAGCGCGTGGAGGCGATGCGGCTGCTGGAGTTCGCCCGCGCGAGGGGCATCGCGATCATCTCCGACGAGGTGTACCACCGCACCGTTTATGACCGGAAGGCGGCGTTCAGCTTCCTGGAGATCGCCCGGCCGGACGACCCGCTGTTCGTGGTCAACAGCTTCTCCAAGGCCTGGGCGATGACAGGGTGGCGGCTGGGCTGGATCGTGTATCCCGAGGGCTGCCGCGAGGCGTTCGAGAAGCTGATCCAGTTCAACACCTCCGGCGCGCCTGAGTTTCTTCAACATGGCGCGATCGCTGCGATGCGGGACGGCGAGAACTTCGTGAAATTCTTTGCCGATCGCTGCGGGTCCGGGCGCGCTGTGGTGAACGAGCGGCTGGGGCGGATGCAGCGGGTGCGCAACATTCCCAGCGCCGGCAGTTTCTACGCCATGTTCGAGGTCGCCGGCGTGACCGACACGCTGACCTTCTGCAAGCGCGCGGTGAACGAGGCGCTGATCGGCATGGCGCCCGGCATCGCCTTCGGGCAGGGCGCGGAGCGCCACATCCGGCTTTGCTACGCCAAAAGCCCGGAGCTGCTGCACCAGGCGATGGACCGGCTGGAGGCGTTCCTGGAGACCTACGTCGAAGTGTGACGGCAGGCAGCCCGACTTATTATTTTCGGTGCGATTTCGTAAAGGTTTTCGGTTATATATCGTAACGTGGACGCCAGCAGCGATCCGCGAGATCGGGAAAACCATGATGCGCATCAAATCGACTTTCGGCTTCACCGTCGCGTTCGGAATGCTGATGTATTCCGCGGCGTTCTGCGGCACGGCCCGGGCCAGCGAGCAGGACTTCAAGCTGGCCAACAAGACCGGCTACCAAATTGACAACGTTTATGTCGGCGCCGCTTCCAGCAGCTCCTGGGGCAACGACATCATGGGCAAGGATGCCCTGCCGAACGGGGAAACGGTGAACATCACCTTTCCGCACACCACCACTGCGTGCAGCTACGACATCAAGGTGAAGTACAACGACGGCGACACGGCGGAATGGTCGGGTGTGGACCTGTGCAAGTGGGAGAAGATCTCGCTGTTCTGGGACGGCAAGGTAACGCGCGCCGTCGGCGAGTAACCCCGGGACATCGCATCGCCGGGCCGGCGTCCGTCGGATTGTCGGGCCGGCGTCCGTGGCTCGGCGATGCGTCGTCGCGGCATCTTTTTATCGCGCTCGCATCGACCTGAACCTTTGCACAGGAGCCTTTCCATGAGCCTGCCCCTTTCGTTTGCTCCCGGTGCCGCGGTCTTTGCGGCCCTTCTGGCCATGACCGGTGCCGCCTCGGCCGGCGAGCAGGACTTCAAGCTGGTCAACAAGACCGGCTACCAGATCGACAGCGTTTATGTCGGTGCCAGCTCCAGCCGCTCCTGGGGCAAGGATGTCATGGGCAAGGCCGCGCTGGAGGACGGGGAAGCGGTGAACATCACTTTCCCGCGCGGCACCTCGACCTGCCAGTTCGACATCAAGGTACAATACAACGACGGCGACACCGCGGAATGGTCAAAGGTCGACCTTTGCAAGTGGGAGACGATCTCGCTGTTCTGGGACGGCAAGGTGACGCGCGCGGTCGGGGACTAGGGTCCGTTCGCATTTCCTGACTTGTCAAACTCGCATCTGCTCCGACTTCGCCGGGTTTTGGAGTGGAGCAACGATGCAAGTTCTGACGGATACGCAGTGGGCGAAGTTCGAGGCAGC
>JAABUT010002452.1_pt1 | contig 17893 bp, 15 predicted proteins | sample 5559281 | NCBI WGS metagenome assembly JAABUT01 (sample SAMN10711880, study PRJNA513359) | rock metagenome | isolation source: Antarctica rocks | place: Antarctica: Victoria Land, Ricker Hills nord | collected 2016-01-04 | reverse complement strand
ACGGAGCTGCCGCCCTTGCGGGTCTCGACGATGCGCCGGGCGACCCGCTTGATGCTCTCGGCATCGACCACGGACGAGCCGCCGTACTTCTGGACGACCACACTCACTTCGAACGGCTCCTGGGACGGACGGGCGGAGGCGCCAGTTTATCCGTCCGGCCGATCGGGTTACCCGAGGCTCCGCGTGGTGAGACTCGCTCGACGGTATGCCGGATGCGCACGAGGTGCCCTCGACTCGCCGCTCGTCGTGCACGCGCAGACCTCGGAGCGCTGTCGCCCCGCGCGGCCCGCCCGCCTCCGAAATCTTCGGGATGGGCGCCGTGCTTCTGGCTGGGACCGAGCCGGTCAGGGGTGCAGGGCGTCGAACTCCGCGTCCGAGACGGTCTCCTCGTCGGCGTCGAGGCGCAGATGGGCCAGCACCGAGTGGAGGACCCGCAGCGAGCTGGCCGCCCGGTCGCCCCACGTGGAGAGGTAGCTGAACTGCCACCACCAGAGCGCCTCGGTGAGCCGGCCCTCGTCGTAGTGCTTCAGCCCGTGGTCGAGTGCCGCCGCGATCTCGACGATGTCGTTGGACAGCGACCCCCGGGTCAGCTCGGCGGTGGTCACGGGGTCGACGACGTCGGCGTAGTCGTCCAGGCCCTCGAAGAGGTTGGCCAGGTTGGCGTGCAACGGGTCGAGGTCGGGCTCCGGTCCGGGGTCGGCCTCAAACCGCTCCTCGAGGACGATGTCCTGGATCGCCCCGAGTCGTGATCCGGCGAGCAACAGCTGCGAGGTCGCGAGAAGCAGCACCGGGATCGCCGTGTCAGCTGCGGCGCCGGCAGCGACCTCGCGGACCGTGCCGAGGTAGATCTGAGCGTCCCGGGCGGACTCGCCGGCGAGGAGGATCAGCTCCTGGCCTTCGCGCAGCCGGGCGGCCGCGATGTCGTCAGGCATGGACGGTTCGCCTCCCTTCGAAGGCTCGGCCGAGCGTGATCTCGTCGGCGTACTCCAGGTCGCCCCCGACGGGCAGGCCCGATGCGAGCCGGGTGATCCGGATGCCCATGTCCTTGAGCAGCCGGGAGAGGAAGGTCGCCGTCGCCTCGCCCTGGATGTTGGGGTCGGTGGCGATAATGATCTCGGTGACCACCCCGTCGGAGAGCCGGGTCATCAGCTCGGTGATCCGCAGGTCCTCGGGACCGATGCCGTCCATCGGCGAGATCGCGCCACCGAGCACGTGGTAGGTCCCCCGGAACTCGCGGGTGCGCTCGACCGCGACGATGTCCTTGGGCTCCTCGACCACACAGATCGCGCTCTGGTCCCGGCGGCTGTCGGCGCAGATGCGGCACAGCTCGGCCTGGGCGACGTTGCCGCAGCGCTCGCAGAACCGGACCGTCGACTTCACCACGGCGAGGATCTCGGAGAGCCGGGTGACGTCGGCCGGGTCGGCCGTCAGCAGGTGGAACGCGATCCGCTGCGCGCTCTTGGGACCGACGCCGGGCAGCCGCCCGAGCTCGTCGATCAGGTCCTGGACCACGCCTTCGTACACCCCTTGAGCCTATGCCCCGCCGCTGACCGGCGCGGCATGCCGCGCGCCGCTGCGGACGGCATACCCCGGCGAGGCGCTCGTGGTAGTCGTGCGCCACGACGAAGCCGATGAGGACACCCCAGCCGACGACGTGGAGCAGGAGGATGTACCCGGCCATCCCCGTGATGCTGGGTCTTTATTGCAGGACCTGTAGCAATACGCCCGACGCCGTCAGGTGCCGATGGCCGGACCAGAGGCGTCGGGCGGGAGCTCGTTGTAGCCGTCCGCCTGTTCCTGACCGGAGAGGGCGGCGATGGCCTCCATGATCTCGTCGGTGAACTCCCGCCGGGCTCGGCCCTGCGACACCCCGGCATACCGCTCGGCGGGGTGGATCGGTGGCCCGAAGCTGACCCGCACCTTCGCGAGCCGGGGGAACTTCGAGCCGATCGGCTGGATGTCCCGGGTGCCCGAGAGGGCGACGGGCACCACCGGGACGTCTGCCGTCAGGGCGAGGAAGGCGACGCCGGTCCGCCCGCGGTAGAGGCGGCCGTCGCGTGAGCGGGTGCCCTCGGGGTAGATCCCGAACGCCTCCCCGGCATTGAGGACGGCCAGCGCCGAGTCGAGCGACTCCTGGGCCGCCCGGGAGGAGCGCCGGTCGACCGGGATGGCGCCCATGGACTCGAACAGCTCCCGGCGGAGCGCGCCGCCGATGCCGATGCCGGTGAAGTAGTCGTCCTTGGCAAGGAAGTGGACCTGGCGCGGCGCTGCGAGGGGGATGGCGAAGGAGTCGATGAACGACAGGTGGTTGCTCGCGAGGATGACGCCGCCGCTCCGTGGGACGTTGTCCGTGCCGGTGATCGTCGGTCGATAGAGCGCGTGGGTCAGCGGCTTCAGGACGGTCTTCCCGAGCCGGTAGAACATGCGCCCGACCATAGTCGGACTCCATGGGCCTCGCTTGGCGGTCCGCTCCCCACCCGGGGACGGTCAGCCAACAGCCCTGGTATGCCGCGGTGCCGGGAGCGCGACTCCGAGGACGAGGGCGGCGGTCGCCGTCACGAGACCGGCTGCCGCGAGGACGGGGCGGCTTCCGAACACGGCGAGCAGCGGACCTCCGACGAGCATCCCGGCCGCACTGGAGGCGTTGACGACCACGGACTGGCCGGCGAGTGCCGCTCGTCGGTCCGGACCTGAGGTGCCGCGAACCACCACCCGGGTGATGCAGGCATTGCCGAGCACGACGCAGATGGCCCCGGACCCGGCCGCGACGGCAATGACCGGCAGTGACGGAGCGATGCCGATGATCACCCATCCAGCGCCCATGAGCGCCCAGCAGACGCCTGCGGTCCGTAAGGGCGGAAGGACCTGAGCCCGCCGCACGAGGAGGACCGAGGAGAGGAGGGAGCCGAGCCCGTAGGCGGTCATGCCCACCGCGAAGTAGACCTCCTCCCGCCCCCGCTCGACGCCCAGCATCACGAGTCCCAGCGTGAAGGCGAACCACGTGAAGCAGCCGACACCACGGACCATCCAGCCTCTGAGGACCACGGGGTGTCTGGCGAGGACCGACCGGATGGAGGGGGCGTCCGTCATCGCGGCCGGGACCTCTTGCCCGCGCGCGTCGGCAGCGCGAACCGGCCAGGCCAGGGCGCCGAGGACGAGCACGGCCGCCGACTCGGCCCAGAGGATCATGTGCGTCAGGCCCGCTGCCACGGCAAGCGCACCGATGGCCGGACCGACCACCATCCCGGCTCGCCGGAGGGTGTCCTGCCACGTGAGCAGCGTGACGGCGGTGGTGTCCCCGATCCGGTCGCCGACATCCGCGATGAGCGCAGCGCGACCGGGACCGCTCAGCGCCTCGGCGGTGCCGAGGATCAGGCCGCTCGTCACGAGCACCGCGCTGGTCAGCACCCCCAGCGCCACGGCGGCCGGCACCAGAGCGATCGCGGCGGCCTCGACGACCTCGACGGCCGCCAGCCGACGCCCGGAGCTGACCCACTGACGTGCGCGGCGAGCCCACCACGGAGAGAGGAGCACGGGCACTCCACTGACACCCGCGGCCAGTCCCGTCGCGGCAGCTGACCCCGTCTCGTGCAGGACGACGAGGGGCAGCGCGATCTGGGAGATTCGGAAGGCCAGGTCGGCGACCGCACTTCCCGCCAGCAGGGCGGCGGCGTCGTGCTCTGCTCTCACGCATTGATCCTCATCCCCGTGGCTGTGGTCCAGTAGATGGCAGCCACGTCGGTCCGGGCATAGGGTATGCCTATGTCGCCATTGCCTTCGACCGAGGATCTGCAGCTCGTCGAGTCGCTCGGGCGGACCGGTTCGCTCGGCGCCGCGTCCCGTGAGCTACAGGTGGCCCAGCCCTCGGCGAGCCAGCGGCTGGCCAGGTTGGAACGCCGGGTGGGGGTCCCTCTCTTCCACCGGAGCAGCCGCGGCAGCGAACCGACCGAGGCAGGGCGCGAGATGCTGGCGCAGGCAACACACATCCTGGGTCACCTCGACCGTGCCTTCGGGCTGGTCCGCCAGGCGGCACAGGCCGATACCCTGGTCGTCGGCACGTTTCCGTCGGTTGCCGCAGCGTTCTTCCCCGTCCTGGACCAGGCGCTCGACGAGTTGGGCCTCGACCAACGGGTCGACCACGGTGAGCACCTCATTGCCTGGGTGGCCGAGCACAGCATGCACGGTGCGTTCGTCGGCCTCGCCGGTCAGACGGAGCTGCCTCCCGGCCTGATGACCACCGCGGTCGGAAGCGACCGCCTCGTCGTTTTCGTCCCGAGCGGCGTCGACGGGCCGAGTCGGGGCCGGGCGGCGTTTCGTGGACGCCAGGTCGTCTACGCGACCTATGACCTCGGCGGGCCGGCGCTGGGCGAACGGCTCACCGGTCTCGGCGCGACGGCCAAGAGGGCGGGCACGGCTCCTACCGCGGTCGAGATGGCGCGGCGATCGGGCGCGCTCGCGGTCGTACCCCAGAGCGCCGTGCTGGTTCCTGGCCGGCACGAGGAGGTGGTCGCGCTGCCCTTCCGGACGACGATCAACCTGTCCCTCGTGACGTCGGCAAGCCCTCCGCCCGCCCTGATCGGCGCCGTGCCGGCAATCCACCGCGGACTCGGCCTACGCTGACGTGGTCGCACCTTCGGTCGACGGACGGCGAGCGACCGGCGCCGACCTGGCGGCTCGGTCCGGGGGGCCGCGACGGGGCGCCGGGTTTGCCGTTCTGGCAGCGCCGTTGGTCCGTGCACCGTATCCCGGGGCAGGGTGGTTCCATGAGCCACGACCACCACCACAACGCGGACCTGCCTCAGTTCACCCAGGAGTTCTGGGACGAGCGCTACGCCTCTGCCGATGCCATCTGGAGCGGGGAGCCGAACCCTCACCTCGTCGAGCAGGTGGCGCACCTCGCGCCCGGCGACGCTCTCGACGTCGGCAGCGGCGAGGGTGCAGACGCCATCTGGCTCGCCAGCCGTGGCTGGCAGGTCACGGCGATCGACGTGTCGCCGGTGGCGTTGGACCGCGCCGCCCGACAGGCCGCCTCACGAGCCTCTGAGGTCGCGGACCGGATCACGTGGCGGCAGGCTGACGTCCTGTCCTGGGTCCCTGCTCCTGCCCAGTTCGACCTCGTGTCGGCACAGTTCATGCACCTACCCGGACCAGCACGTGAGTCGCTGCACCGTCGACTGGCCACCGCGGTTCGCCCTGGTGGCACACTGCTGGTGGTGGGGCACCACCCCTCCGACCTGGACACCACCATGCGTCGGCCAAGTCTTCCGGACCTCCTGTTCACCGCGGAGCAGGTAGCGGCCACCCTCGAGCCAGGCACGTGGCAGATCGTGGTTGCGGCCGCGCCCGTGCGTCAGGCCGTCGACCCGGACGGGAGGCCGGTCTCCCTCCGCGACGCGGTGCTCAACGCCACGCGTCGCCTCTGACGACCGGGCACCGGCGTCCGCCCGCGTCGGCGCTGCAACTCGGTGTTCGTCGTTTCTGAGACGGACTCTGACCGAGGAACGTGAGACTCGGCCCGTTCAGCGGACGCCCCTGCGCGCATGACAGTGCGCTGTTCGGACACGTGGGCCGAGCCTGCAGTTGCAGAGACTCTGTATGCGAGGAAACTGCCCGTGGGCCCGCGGAGCCAGCGTGGCATGGCCCGTGGGGTGGCGGTCTTCGGGTCGCCGGGTTCGAACAGGATGCTTCACGGCTGGACACCCTGTTCGAGCGCCACGAACGGTTGGCCGGGTGGTTGTCGGAGGCTGGTCACACCCTCCGCTACGACCCCGACCGCCTCGCGACTGTGGAGGCCTCGATCGACTCGTGGCACGACGACTCCGAGGTCGCGCCCATGCTCTCGAACGAGGTCGGCACGTTTCTCGGGACGGTTCTGGTGAGGGTGGTGAACAGGCATTTTGGGCATATTGGTCGAGCGGTCACGGGTGCACCGACGTGGGCAGCGCGCTGGCGATCGCCGTGTCGCGGCGTACGCCGGGCGCGGACCTGCGCAGCTGACCACCGCCGGCCCCTCCGGTCACGCCCTCATCGGTCGTTGAGGCCGTACGTCGTCACGACCGGCTTGTGGTCGGAGGGCGCGATATCGTCCACGAAGAAGTCGATGACCTCAGTGGTGAGGGCCAGCACGGGTCCGCGGTGGAACTGGAAGTCGATGACCCACGGCGCCGCGGGGCCGGGCCACGTCGGGACGGTGGGCCATGTTGGCGGGGGGACCACGCCCAGCGCGGAGTATGAGTCGGTCAGACCTGCGGCGCAGAGCACCCGCAGCACGTGCCAGGACTCGTTGAGGTCGCCCATGAAGAAGACTGGCTCGTCTGGACCGGCCAGCTCGTCAATGGCCGCTGCTGCCGCCTCGCTCTGGGCGATCCGGGGGTTGACGTGCTCCTCGATCTCGCGTTTCGTGCCGGGGAAGCAGAAGTGAGCGGTGCTGACGACGAACGTCGCGCCGTCTCGGTCAGCCAGGCGAACCCAGAACAGGCGGCGATCACGATGGATCTCATCCACCCCGATGCCGATGTCAACCGCGCCGTGCTCCACCTCGGTCAGCAGCCCGGCGTTCCACCAGATCGAGCTCTCGTGGCTCCAGCCGCGTCCGTCGTCCTCGACCCGCCGGTGATCTGGGAGCTCGGCATCGATCACCGTTCGGGTAGAGGGTCGTAGCTCCTGCACGGCGTAGATATCGGGACGCCTGGTCCGCAGCAGGCCCCGCAGGGCGGGCTCCCGCTGGGGCCAGCGGTTCTCCGCCCAGATGTTGTGCGTCATCACGACGAGGCGCATGGCACCATCGTCCTGGTCGGATCGGCGCCCAGTCCGCCTCGTGCGAAGGGGCGCGTCGCGGCGATCGGGAAGGAGTGGCCACGCCGTGGGAGGACGAGAGGCACCCCAGCAGTTCGGGGAAAGAGCTCTGGGTGCGAGCTGTGGACGGCAACGACAGCGCGCGGCCGGACGGCGTCGACAAGCCACGCGAGGTCGTCGGGTGTGGCGTGGCCGCCGGAGTTGAGCCACGTGAAGTCGAGCCCGAGTGTTCGGACCCAGGCCGTCAGGGAGACCCACTCCGGGTCCCAGGGACCCAACGGGTTGCCGTTGCAGTGGACGAGCAGGTCGCCGGGGCCGGCGCCCACCGCCAGCGCTAGCCACCGCTCAGCGAGCTGCAGCTCGACAAGGAAGGCGTCCCGGTCGCGGCTCAGCTCGTCGACGCCGACCCGCAGCCCCGGGCCCTCGCCGCCCGCCGCAGGGTCGTCGAACACGGCGACGGGACGTGCGTCGGGGTCAGGGGCGGTGAGACCGTGCCGCGCGGCGGCCTCCCAGCCGGTCATCGTGGCGTGGCTCAGCACCAGCGTCCGCCCGTTGGCCGCGGCGACCTCCCGCAGCGCGTCGAGGCGGAACAGATTGCGGGGATAGGGGGTGATGAACGCCAGCCCCTCGGTCCTGGCGAGCAGTTTGCCGACCCGGTCGATCAGCTCTGACTCTGAGATCTGCCGCACCGGGCTCGCGTCGGGCGCAAGGGTAGTTCCCTCGGTCAGGAGCAGGTCCACCCCAGCAGCCCGCTCGGCGAACCGGGCCATCCGCGTCGGCGCGTGACCGTGGGCGCGCCAGTCGCCCGTCCAGGCCACCCGCTGGTCGCCGGCGGAGAGGACAAATCCCGCGGCCCCCGGGAGGTCGTGGTCGACATCGAGAAGCTGGAGGTCGAGCTCGCCAACGCGCGCGTGTCCCCCGTCCTCCAGCGTGAGCACCTTGGCCGGTGAGGCGGGCAACTCGCCGCTGTCGACCATCCCGGCGTGCAACGCCGCGCTCCCGGTGCTCATGATCACCGGGACATCAGGAGAGACGAAGGGCAGGAGGCCGCAGTGGTCGTTGTGGATGTGGCTGACGAACACGCCGAGGTGTTCGACGTCGTCGATGAGCGGCATCCCCTCCAGCAGGCGACCGTCGCGCCTCATCGGCTCGGACACCTGTAAGACGCTCCCGCCTGCGGCGCCGAGCTGCGCCGGGTCATACAGGCCCTCGATCAGGGGGGCCATCCCGGACCGCAGGTGGGCCGGGAGGGACCCGGTCCTCGGCGGCGGGCAGCCGCGTGAGAACAGGGCGGCCGTGGGGTTCGGGGTGGCCCCGAAGTCGAAGCACAGCCCGGACCGGCCCGCTCGGGCGAGCACCTGGACACCGCCAACAGTTCTCGTGCCGTTGAAGAAGGTCAAAGTTGGGTCGTGGTCAGCCGGCATCGGCGTACTCCTTCACTACGGCCGCGAAACCGGCCAGGTCGACGTACCGCGCGGTGGACCACCGCCCTTCCGGGTCTGTGCCCAGTGGGTCGATGTGGACCGTCCGGCAGCCTTGCTCAGCAGGTCCGAGCAGGTCGTTCCACAGGTTGTCACCGACGACGAGGACCTGCTGGGGCGTGGTGGCCCAACGCCGGTATGCCTGGCTGATGAGATCCGCACAGCCCGCCGGTTTACGAGCGTCGAAGCGGATCAGCTCGAAGGGGTGGCGCAGCTCGAGCCGGTCCACCAGTGGCCGGCCCAGCTCCTCCGGGGTGTTGGTGGCGAGCAGCAGCCGCCGACCGACCGCCAGCCGGTCAAGCAGCCCGTCCAGGCAGTCCAGCCGGACGAGGGCGTTGTCGGGATCGTTGACGAACCTGCGGGTAAGGCTGAACGCAGCACCCAGCACTGAGCTCTCGGCCCCCCGCTGCGACGCGAGCGCTCCGATGATCTGCCACCGGTCCCCGAGATAGATCAGCGGACCGCCGCGCTGCACCTGTTCCGCCAGCCCGTCCGGCACCGCAACCGACCGGCCCTGCCAGGTCGTTGCCGACTCGACCACCCACTCCGGGGCGTCGAAGACCAACCGACGCGCCGGGTCGACGAACCGACCCGGCCTGGCCGCTGGATGGGTCCCGGAGACGACGGACTCGACCTCGTCCCGCAGGCCCCGACCGCCGCCGTCCGGGATGCCGGCCTCGAGCCCCGCAACATAGCGGTCGGTGGCCCGCGGGTCGTCGTGCAGCGTGCCGTCGAGATCGAACAACACGACGGAGATCCCGTCCAGCCACTGCGCCGGCGACGGTGCGGGGACAGCGCACCGCTCGCACATCGGCGGGGCCGTCACTTCTTGGCGGCGGCGAGCAGGCTGGTCCCGTCCGCGTCCATGCGCTTGGCCGCTTCCTCCGGGGTCACCTTGCCCTGGACCACCGTCTCCACCGCCTTGTCGACCAGGTCGTTGATCGCGTTGCCGGCGGACGTGGCAGGCAGGATCTGGGCGTTGACGAAGACCTGGTCGAACGCCTGGCTCTTCTGGGGGTTCTTGGCGTAGTCGGCCTGAAGGAGAGGCGTCCCGAGCGCGCTCTTGACCGCGGGGCTGTAGCCGGTCGCCGCCGCATACTTCGACTGCGCAGTCGTGTCTGCGAAGTAGCGCATGAACAGCCACGCCGCCAGGTGCTCGTTGGCGTCTCCACCGGACTTGAGGATCACGTGGTTGCCACCGAACAGCTGGGTGATCGGAGCGGCGTCGGACGGGCTCATGGCGAGGCCCCACCTGAACTTGTCGCCGATCTGCTCGATCTTCGTCGAGGAACGCGCAGTCGTCCCGAGCTCGATGGGCACCCGCTGGTTGGTGAACTCCGTCTCGGTGCCGGTGCCGCCCGCAGCGGTGTAGGCCAGCTTCTCCTTGTAGAGGGTGTCGATCAGCTTCAGGGCGGCGACCGACTCCGGGGAGCCGAACTTGGTCGTCGCGGCCTGCGGGTCGTAGGGCGTGACACCCTTCGAGCGCAGCATGTTGAAGTAGTCCGAGCTGTGCGCGAGGCTCATCGAGACGAACGAACCACCGGGGGCCTTCTTCATCTGCCGGGCATCGGCGAGAAACTCGTCGTAGGTCGCCGGGGGCTTGCTGATTCCGGCCTTGGCGAGCATGTCGATGTTGTAGTACATGCCGTATGCCGAGTTGCCGTGGGGCCAGGACAGCGTCAGGCCCTTGTATGCCGGAATCCGCTGCCGGGCGAGCACCCCCGGGACCATGTCAGCCAGCTTCGCGTCCGGGACACCGTACTTCGTGCTCTTGAGGTAGGGATCGAGCTCCACAACCTCACCTGCCCGCTGGTACTCCAGGATGTCGTTCTCGTAGGCCATCGCCACGTCCGGGGCGCCGCCACCGGCGAGCGAGGCCCGGATGGCCTGGTTCAGCTCGGTGTAGGACCCCTTGTACACCTGGTTGACGACGATCCCCCACTCGTTCGTGGCGTTGAACTCCTTGACGATGTCCGCGACCGCAACCCCGTAGATCGTCGCCTGAATGTGCCAGAAGTCGATCTTGACGCCCTTGGGCAGGTTGGCACCGTCGATCGCCTGACCCGCCGCTACGGGGTCCTTGGTGGTGTCCGAGGCTGAACCTCCGCCGGTCATGCCGCAAGCGGCCGTCAACATCAGCAGCGCAATGACCAGCACGGCGACCGGGAGAGTTCTCTGTGTGCGCGTGACCATGGGACGTGTGACCTCCTGTGCAGTAGGGATAGCCGGCGAGAACCCGCTCAGCCTTTGACGCCGGCGGACGAAAGCCCTTCGATGAACCGGCGTTGGACAAGAACGAAGAGCACGATGCCTGGCAGCGCCACAAACGCACTTGCCGCCATCATCAGGTGGTAGAGCTGTCCTTCGTCGCTGGAGAAGAGGATCAGGCCGAGCTGTACGGGGCGGATCGACTCGCTCTGGGTGATGATGAGCGGCCACAACAGCTCGTTGTACCGTCCGAGAAAGCCGAAGAGCACCACCGTCACCATGGCCGGCCTTGTCAGCGGCACGAGAATGCGCCACAGGAACGTCCAGTGGGAAGCGCCGTCGACCCGAACGGCGTCCCAGAAATCGCGCGGAACCGTCATAAAAGCCTGTCGAAGCAAGAAGACGGCGAAGGCGCTCGCTACACCGGGCAGGATCATCCCCGCATACGTGTCGTACAAGCCCGAGCCGCCGACACCGTTGATGTCGTTGCCGCCCAGCAGCGGGAGTCGTCGGATCAACACGTAGTTCGGGACGACCTTGGCTTCGAACGGCACCATCATGGTGGCCACGATAAGGATGAACAACACGTTCTTGAAGCGGAACCGCAGCCACGCAAAGGCATAGGCGGCGGTGATCCCGGTGAAGAGCTGCACGGTCGTGCCGACGGTGGCGACAACGAGGCTGTTGACGAAGTACTTTCCGAAGCTCGACTTCGGCGCGAACCACGCTCTGGAGTAGTTGGACCACTGCGGATCGCCCGGGAGGATCTCCGGCGGCGAGAGGTTGACCCCCTGCATGGTCTTGAGCGACGTCAGAAGCATCCAGACGAACGGGAACATCATCAGCGCCGCTCCCAAGACGAGCAGCAGGTAGAGAAGCAGACGCCCCGGCTTCGGTAGGCGACGGCCGTGGACGCGCCGCGCCGGGCGGGAGGCGATCAGCCCGACCGGTGCTTCAGGTGCCGCCATGGCGGTGGACCGCCTTTCCGGATTGTCGGTGAGGGAGGGAAGACCGGACGGGCACTGACACCGCTCAGTCGTAGTGGACTCTTCGCTGGAAGAGCCGGAACTGCACCAGCATGGCCACCAGCAGGAGCCCGAAGAGCAGCATCGACAGCGCTGCCGCGTAGCCCACCGAACCCGGCCGTTCGTACAGGTAGCGGTACACAAGCACCGGCAGGGTGAGCGTCGTGTCGAGTGGCGACCCAGCGCCTGCCCCGTAGCCGCCGCCCTTCGTCAGGACGAAGATCTCGTTGAAGCTCTGGAACGATCGGATGGTCGAGACGACGAGAAGGAAGAACAGCGTCGGCGAAACCAGCGGCAGCGTGATCCGGGTGGCCATCGTCCATGTACCCGCCCCGTCGATGCGCGCGGCCTCGTGCACCTCAGGGTTGATCGCGACAAGGCCTGCGAGCACGATGACGACGCCGAACCCGAGCGTGTTCCACACAGAGAAGGCCGTGACGCAGAGCAGCGCGACACTTGGCCCCGCGAGGACGGCCGGGAGGCTGTCCGACCAACCCACGCCGAACGCGGCAAGCACCTTCGGAGCGATGGGAGTCGCGTCGAGGAGCCATGTCTGCGCGGGCAGCCCGACCGCTCGAAGGACTGCGTTGAGCACTCCCACCGTGGGGTTGAACAGGAACCCGAAGGCGAGTCCCGCCGCAACTGTCGACGTGATGTAGGGAATGAAGTAGGCGGTCCGAAGCGCCGCCAGGCCTCGGATCTTGGCAAACAGCATGTTCGCGATCACGAACGAGAGCACCAGCGTCACCGGCACCGTGATGACCGTGAAGAAGAACGTCACCAGCAGGCTCTGCCCGACTTCGCCCAGACCTTGTCCCGGGCGACTGCCCAGGCCCTCGACGATTCGGCGGTAGTTCTCGAGTCCGATGAACTCCTCCGCCCGGATCCCCCACCGCCACAAGCTGATCCAGGCACCGAGAAACAGCGGGTAAACATCAAAGGTAAACAGCAGGATCAGAGTCGGTGCCAAGAACGCGATGGGGAGCCAGACCTCATCGCGTCGACGGCGTCGTCGACGCTGACGCGCGACGTCCGAATCGCCGGACCGGGTTTCACGGTCGGGGACGGGGGCCGCGAGACGTGTCCCTTGCGACGGCCGCACCCCCTCAGGAACGCCAACCTGGTCACTGTGGCGCATGTCAAAGAACCTATCGACGGACGCGCCCTGGTCGGTTACAGGAAATGTTCCAGTCAGTGAACTCGCGGTGCATCGCTACGTGCGGCGTTCGTTGAGCCTGTCGGTCGGTCGGTCGGTCGGTCGGGCGGGCGGATGCCGGAGGGCTGAGCCCGGTCACTATCCGGAATCAGGCCAGAACGGCCGTCTTCGAATCGTCGATCGGATGTCCCAACCTCGATATCGATATCGCGACTGCTACTCGTCGAACTCACCGAGGAGCCGGCCGCCCAGGACCTTCTCGATGACGCCGCGCCCGACGCTGCCGGACTGGACCATGTCCTCGTCGTCGGGACTGACCCCGGCGTCGTCGACCGCTGGCGCGGAGCCCTCCGGATCGGAGGCGTCGGCGCGGGCGTCACGAACCACCCGGCCGCGACGCGACGGACCTGACTCGGCGGACTGCCGCTTGCTGCGGGCAAGTTCCTGCCGGATCGAGGCGGCGCGCGCGCTCGCGTCGACTCCACTGCCCGACGCGGCGGCGGGTAATCCTGAAGCCGAGCTCGGCGTCGAGAGCGCGGAGGCGGGTGTAGTGCTTGGCCGGGTGGCCCGGATCTCCAGCGCGGACCTCGGTGCCGCCCCGTCGGACGCAGCGGCCCAGTCCTGTGCCGGTGCTCCGGTCGAGCCCCACGCGTCGTCATCCTCCGGTGCGCGGGCAGCCGGACTCAGCACGGCGTCCGCGACCGCCGTCGCGCGCTGCCGGGGATGCGGGGGCGGACCGTCAAAAGGGGGCGGCTCGGGCTCCTGGTCATCGACGGGTCCGGCGCCCATGGACGGTGGAGCCACGCCGCCAGCCGGCGCGGCGTCCGGTGTCGCGATGCCCTCGACGGGCACGTCCACCCCGATCTCGTCGATGAGGGCCTGGCGCACGAGCTCGGCATGGTTGCCCTGCCGGAAGGTGTTGGCCAGCCCCACCGTGCCGATGCCGAGGACGAGCTTGGTGCCGTCGTAGTCCAGCACCTGGGCGTGCTGCGACACGAACGTCCAGGTCGCCCGGCGCATGGCGAAGATCCGCGCCAGGACGTCCGGCCAGACTCGACGGATCCCCGCGGTGTCGATGCCGCCCGGCGTCAGCAAGGAGCCGTCAGCCGACGCCCGCGCTGCACCGGACGAGCCCGAGGACTCGGCAGGCACGGCCGCACGCGTCGCGCGCGCATCTCCTGCGGTGCTCGGCTCGACGCCGGCCGTCGGCCCGGACCCGGCCTCTCGCGCCGGGCCCGGTTCTTCGCGGCGCGCGCCAGGCTGGACCCGCGCCTCGGCGCGGCTGCCCTGTTCGGCTCGTGGACGCTCCGAGGCAGCGGTGGAGGGAGTGCCGCCGAGCTCGAGGCGTCGCTCCAGACGCTCCAGGCGAGCGGCATACCCGCTCTCGCCGGAGGCTGCCGGCAGGAGGATGCGCGCGCAGATGAGCTCGAGCTGCAGGCGCGGCGCGGTGGCGCCGGTCATCTCCGTCAGCCCGGTGTTGACGATGTCCGCGGCGCGGGACAACGCGCCGGGCCCGAAGCGGGACTGCTGGCCGCGCATCCGGTCGAGCTGGTCCTCGGGCACCCCGCGCAGCACGGAGGAGGCGCCGTCCGGGACGGCCGCGATGATGATCAGGTCGCGCAGTCGCTCGAGGAGGTCCTCGACGAACCGTCGCGGGTCGTGACCCGACTCGATGACCCGGTCCACCTGGGCGAACACCGCTGCACCGTCGCCGGCCGCAAAGGCGTCGATGGTCGCGTCGAGCAGCTCGCCGTCGGTGAACCCGAGCAGCGCCGCCGCGCCGGCGTAGGTCAGCCCCTCCGGCCCCGAGCCCCCGATCAGCTGGTCGAGGACGGAGAGCGAGTCGCGCACCGACCCCCCGCCCGCGCGGGTGACGAAGCTCAGGACGCCGGGCGCCACGGCGACGTTCTCCTGGACGCAGAGCTTCTCCAGGTAGTCCGTGAGCTTGGCCGGGGGCACCAGCCGGAACGGGTAGTGGTGCGTCCGCGAGCGGATCGTGCCGATGACCTTCTCCGGCTCGGTCGTCGCGAAGACGAACTTCACGTGCTCCGGCGGCTCCTCGACGATCTTGAGCAGGGCGTTGAAGCCCTGCGGGCTCACCATGTGTGCCTCGTCGATGATGTAGATCTTGAACCGGCTCTGCGCCGGCCCGTAGCTCGCCCGCTCGCGAAGGTCACGTGCGTCGTCGACGCCGCCGTGGCTCGCCGCGTCGATCTCGATGACGTCGACGCTGCCCGGCCCCCCGCGCGCGAGGGCGACGCACGAGTCGCACGCCCCGCACGGCTCGGGTGTCGGCCCCTGCGCACAGTTGAGACAGCGGGCCAGGATGCGTGCGCTCGTCGTCTTGCCGCAGCCGCGCGGCCCGCTGAAGAGGTAGGCGTGGTTGACCCGGCCGGTCCGCAGCGCCTGCATGAGCGGCTCGGTGACGTGCGCCTGCCCGATGACGTCGGCGAAGGTCTCCGGCCGGTAGCGGCGGTACAGGGCGGTGCTCACCCCCGCACCCTAACCGCCCGGAACGACAAGCCGGTATGCCGTGTGGACGGCACCTCGTGGACACACCCGCGGGCGACCTGGCGGGCTTCCCGGCGCCCGACAGTGCGAGACTGGCCCCGCGACGAGGGGAGTGTGCACATGTTCGGGCGCCGCAAGGAGGCCACGCCGGAAGCGGGCGATGCTGCTACGGCCCCGGTGCGGCTCAAGGCCACGGGAGTGACCAAGCTCATCGAGGACAACGTCCTGCTGTCCCCGACGGACCTCGACGTCCGGTCGGGCAGGTGCGTGGTCCTGCGCGGCGCGAATGGCAGTGGCAAGACCACGCTCCTGCGCATCCTCGCCGGGACGATGGAGGCCTCCGCCGGCACGGTGACCCTCGACGGTGACCCGGTGGACGAGCGCACCCCAGCCACCCGCGCGGCGGTGGCGGCCCTTCTCGGCGCGCCGACGGCATACCGGGATCTCACCCTCGTCGACCACCTGGTCCTCATCGACGCGACGTGGGGCCGGGACAGCGGCGCCAGTGAACGCGCGGAGGCGATGCTCGCGACCCTCGAGATCGAGCACCTCGCCGAGCGCTTCCCGCACGAGCTGTCGTCCGGGCAGCAGCAGCTCTTCCACCTCGCGATGGTCCTGTTGCGGCCCTCGCGGGTGCTTCTGCTCGACGAGCCGGAGCAGCGTCTCGACACCCACAAGCGAGGTCTGCTCACCCAGCTCCTCCTCGACCGCAAGGCGTCCGGCAGCGCCCTCGTCATCGCCTGCCACGACCCGGAGATGACGGGCGCCATCGCCAACCGGGTCGTCGACGTCATCGGCGCATGAGCCTCGACACCGAACGCCTGGAGCGAGCGCGCGAGGTCATCACCGGCGGGCGGCCCACCGGTGAGTCGAACGCCCTGTATGCCGTGTACGTCGCGGTCATCGCGGCGCTCTCCTACGGGGTCCCTGCGTCGCAGCAGTTCTTCAGGTTCCTCGACCCCCAGTGGCTCGCCCAGCACCTCACCGGGCTGGGCGGCGTCGCCGTCCTCGCCGCCGCCGCCGTGGCACTGCTCGCCCTCACCTTCCGCGCGGGCCGGATCCGGGGGCCGGTGGTGCCCGACCTGCCCTACCTCGACCACGTGGCGGCGAGCCCACTGGACCGAGCCGTCGTCCTGCGCCGCTGGTGGCGGCTCGCCCTGCTCGGCTGCCTCGTCGTCGGGGTGCTGACGGGGCTGGTGATCGGCGCCGGCCTGGCGATCGCCGGGGTGACGGGTGCGGTCGTCCTGGTGCCCGGCGCGGTGGGGGGAGCGCTGCTCGGCCTCGCCGCCGCCGGGACGTGGCTCCAGGGCCAGGTCAGGTCTTGGCCGACGGGTGACCGCGGCCCCGGGGTCTTCCTGCGCCAGCAGCGCGCGCTCCGTGCCCTGCACCTCACCGGCCTGCGGGTGCAGTCCGCGCGCAGCGTCACCATCGGTGGAGCGGTCCTTGCCGGGGACCTGCGGGCCGCCCGGCTCGACATCGGCTCGCCGACGACTCGGGGGCGACGGATCCGGCTTCGGGCGCGCGGACCGGTCGCCGTCATCGTGGCGCGGGATGTGCTGGGACTGCGGCGCTCACCGGGCGCCTTCCTGATGGGGATCGCCCTCTCCGGCCTCGCGGCATACGGTCTCGTCCACGGCTCGGCCCCCAGCGTGCCGAGCTTCGTGGCGTTCGTCAGTCTCCTTGTCGGCTACGTCGGCATCGGGTCGTGGGCCGAGGGGATGCGCCTACAGGGGGACAACGCCGGCACCCCGCCGATCCTCGGGATCGACTTCCGCCGGGAGGCGCTCGCCCACCTCGTCCTGCCGACCGCCCTCTACGTCGGCGTGACCCTCCTCGTCGGGGTCCTCAGCGTCCTACTCGGGGCCGGCGTCGGGGGTCTCGGCTGGGCGCTGCTCATGGCGGGGCTGCTCGGGGCGGCCCATCTCATGGCCGCCTTCCGTGGGCTGCCGCCGATGTCCCTGCTCGGTCCGGCTCGTGGCGTGCCGGCGATGGTCCTCTGGTACGGCCGGCCGCTGCTCGTCGCCATCATCTTCGGCACGGCGGCGACCGCCTTCGTCACCGCCGGCTCGCCGGGCACGGGGGTGCTCCTGCTCGTTGCGGTGACCTGGGGCACGACCCTCTTCGGCCTGCGCTCCGTGCGGCTGCTCGACGAGGCGCACCGCGGCTGAGCGGTCCGCCCGTGCTCGAGCGCAGCGACGAAGACACCCCACGTACCTGGAAGAGCTCACCTGCCCTTGCTGCATTCCTGCCCTGGGGGAGTTCAGTGAGGTACCACCACGCGGGGTGCCGCCGACAGTCTATGGGCGAGGCTGCTCAGACCGAAAACTGCTCCTTGGGCTCGCCGGCCAGCGGCCGGTCACCGCGTTCGCCGTTGACGTGCGGCGACAGCCGTCGCTCGGTGAAGAGGGCGAGCCAGGCAACCAGCGCGCAACCCACGACGAGCATGACGATGTATGCCGTGCCCCAGCTGCGGCCGATGAGGACACCTGCCACGACGGGGCCGACGACCGACGCCGACTGCCAGGCGATGCTCATCAGGGCGTTGTAGCGACCGCGCAGGTGGTCGGGGGCGAGGTCGTTGATCATCGCCGGAACGGTCGGCTGGTAGAGCGTCTCGCCCAGCCCGAAGATCGCCGCGCAGGCCCCGAAGAGCAGAGCGGCAGCGAGGCTGCCCGGCAGGAGGCCCGACAGGCCGAGCGCGATGAAGGCGGCGGCCC
>JAABUT010002451.1_pt1 | contig 17894 bp, 12 predicted proteins | sample 5559281 | NCBI WGS metagenome assembly JAABUT01 (sample SAMN10711880, study PRJNA513359) | rock metagenome | isolation source: Antarctica rocks | place: Antarctica: Victoria Land, Ricker Hills nord | collected 2016-01-04 | reverse complement strand
CTGCCGACATTTAAAGGTGTGTTGGTAAGGAACAGCGCAAGGTAACTGCCCGAAATGCCCAGCACAGAAACAACAAGGATAATGAGCGATACTTTAAAATCACGGAACAGGAATAAGATGACCACAAAAACCAAAAAGCTGCTGACGATCAATATCGTCAGTAATTCTTTAAATGATTGCTGCTGCTCAGAATATGCCCCTCCATATACAATATGGTAGCCAACCGGAAGGCTTACTTCTTTTTTAATAATATTTTGTATATCAGTCATCACACTACCAAGGTCGCGGCTTTCAAGGCGTGCCGTAACCACGCCCATGGATTGCAGGTTTTCCCGTTCCTGCTCGGCATCGCCTGATAAAATGTTTACATCGGCCACATTTTCAATAGGGATAAGCCTGCCATTAGGCAAAAATATTTTTGTTTGCTTAATATCAGATAAGCTCCGTTGCCTACTGCCCGGCAGGACCATCCTGATGTTGGAAATTTGTACATTTTCCAGCAGGCTTCCAACCACAACCCCCTCCAGGCCAGTTTGTAATTGGGTTTGCAGGTCAGTAGGGGTTAAGCCATATTGTGCGAGTTTAGTAGAATTAGGCTGAATATCAACAGAGGGGCCGGCAATGACGATGCCATTAAAAACATCTGCCGTACCCTTAACATTGCTGATAGATTTGGAAACTTGTTGCGACAAACTTTGAAGTGTTGCCCGGTCATCTCCAAAAATCTTGATCTCAATAGGCTTTACGGAATTCATCAAATCGCCTAACATATCGGTAATTACCTGTCCGAAATCTATCGTTAAGGCCGGTTGGGAAGCCTGGATTTTTTGTCTCAGTTCATTAATGACCTCATCTGTTGTCCGGTTTCTCTTTTTCTTTAACTGGATGAGGTAATCGCCGCGGTTGGGTTCGGTAATAAAAAAGCCCATTTGCGTACCCGTTCGTCGTGAATAGGCCTGTACTTCCGGAACTTTGATAATGATCTTTTCTGCTTCCTGCAATATGCGGTCAGTTTCTTCAAGGGATGTACCGGGCGGTGTATTATAATCCAGTACAATGCTCCCCTCGTCCATTTCAGGCAAAAACCCGGTTTGCAAATGAGGCAATACAAGAACGATGGAAGCAACTAATACAGCCATAAAAATAAGGCTGATCCATGCCCTTGATATGAAAAAGCTTACCCATCCCTGCTTTTTAACCTGATGTTCTTTTGCTTTAACGGTGTTTACCTTTGCATCTCGTGTTAACAATAGATAAATAACGGGAAGGCCGATCCAGGTTACAAAAAAAGAACAGACCAGTGTGATGATCATGGTATTGGTCATGATGGAGAAATAGGCTCCTGCCACGCCTGTCATCAATATAAAAGGTATAAAAATAACAATGGTACTTAGTGAAGAGCCAATCATAGCCGGAAACAAATATCCGATAGCATGTTGTATCAGTTCGGTAGTAGGTTCGCCCGGATGTTCTTCATGTGTGCGGTGTATTTGCTCTACCACCACAATCGCATCATCAATGATTAATCCGATTGAAGCTGCTATAGCGCCAAGCGTCATGATATTAAAAGTATATCCTAAAGCATATAGCACAACAAGCGTGAGCATTAATGTTATCGGAACAGTAATGAGGATCGTGGCACTTGCTTTTATTGACCTTAGAAAAATCATGGCAACAATAATGGCTAATGCCAAGCCGATCCATATACTGTCTGTTACACTTTTTACGCTGGTATCTACAAAGTCTGCCTGTACATAATAAGGTTTTACCACCACATCTTTAGGCAGGATCTGCTTCAAGAGCTCCACCTGTTTAGTCATTTTATCAGACAAATCAATCAGGTTGGCATTAGGCTGTTTGATTACTGCAACCAAAACCCCCTGGCGTCCGTTTGCGTTGACTTTAGTATATTCAATGGCTGGGCTGATGTTTACGTCTGCAATGTCTTTTACCTGTACCACCCTTTTCCCATTGTTCCTGATGATCAGGTCTTCTATATCGCTTTTATTTTTTGGGGTAGCATCGGTAACTGTTAGATAGAGATATTTATAATCGGAGAGGTATCCTTCCGAGCGGATAAACCCGGTATTGTTTAAAGCGGCAGAAACCTGTTGGGGAGTGATAGACATAGCGGTCATCATTTCTGGCTTTAAAACCAGCCAGTATTCCTTTGTTTTCCCCCCGACTATCCTGATTTCGGAAACCCCGTCTACCTGAGAAAGGAAGGGCTTTATGGTATAAGTAGCAAGGATATTAAGCTCGATGGGCGACCGGTTGTTGCTCTCCAAAGTATATCCGCTTACCGGCAAGATGGAGGGGTTCATTTTTTCAACTGTAACGATTACTCCCGGAGGTAAATTAGCTTGTATTTCTGCTATTTGAGATTCAACTTGTTGTTTGCTAAGGTCAATATTAGCATTCCAGTTCATGAAGGCCGAAATTTCGGCACTGCCACGACTGGTAATGCTACGGATTGTTTGCAGGTCAGGCACTCTTTTTATGGCATTTTCCATGGGCCTGGTTACCGTCACCATCATCCTGTTAACCGGTTGAAGCCCGGCATCGGCAATCACTTTTATTTTAGGAAAAGTAATTTCAGGAAAAAGCGAAATATGGATGTTTTGATAGGCGGATATGCCTAAACCAAAGATAAGCAATAGAATAACCGCAATGGGATTTTTATAAGTTACAAAAAAGCTTTTCATGTTAGTGCCTGTTTAAATTTAGTTTGCGGGTTTTGCATGCTTCTTTTATCCCATTAAAATCTTTAAACTTCTTATGTTTTTCAAAGATATTTGGTGTACTGCATGGATTTTTACAGGCTAAAAGAAGCATTATCATTTTTTCAGACATACATTTGAACAGGCTCTTAATGCCCTGTAACTTTTACTTTCGCCGTATCTGCCAATCCATAATTTCCGGTAGTCAATATCTTGTCGTGTGCTGCTATATTTCCTGAAATGATCTGAACAGATTCAGCCGATTCAATGCCTTTTTTAACGGGTACTTTTATGGCGGTTGAATCATTGATCAGCTTCATCACCCAAAACTGGTCCTGCGTTTCATTGGTTAAAACGCCTGCCTTGGGAAGCAGCAAACTGTTGGAAATTGAATTTTTTAGGATGTTTACTTTAACGATGAGGTTTTCTGGTATTTGCTTTACGCTATTTGCCCTAATGATCACTCTTTGGGTTTGAGACAAAGAATCAACAACAGGCATGAAAGAAGCAATGGTTCCCGGTAATTTCCTACCATCCGGAAGCAGCATGTTTACTGATTTGCCCACTTGCACATATTGCCGAAGCTCGAAAGGTAGGTTCAGCACAAAAACAAAACTGTTGTTATTGCTGATAATTGCTAATGGTTCGCCGTCAAGGAGGTAATCCCCCTTTTGATGGTTTAAGGACGTGACAAAACCAGCCTGATTGGCTACGACACTGATAATACCCGAAAAATTAAGGCTGGGATCGAGTGAACTGATTGATTTTCCAATAGTTCTTGCTTCCTTGGTTTGTATGGTAAACAATTTTTGACCCGGAAAAACATGCTGGCCAAGCCTTACATTTACGCTCTGTAAATATCCGATTGAACTGGCTTTAATATAGTTTTTTTGCAAAAAGGCAGAAGTAGCGTTAAGCACTATCGAATCTGAAATAGTTTGCTGCTTTACTTCGGTTACCGAAACAGGTGTTACCGGGTCGGGCGTTGCTGCGGTATCCGAAGGCGCATTATTGCTTTTGCAGCCTTGTAGCCCAATGGTTGCAAAAAAGATTATACATAAAGTTTTAACCCTGATTTTTAACATACTTAACCCTATTTCTTCCAGTAATTTAATTCATTGATCAATTGTAAACGATTGATTTTGTTTAAAGTGAGCTGATTGCGTACCAATAAATAATTGTTTATTGCCAGCACTAAGTCGGCCACGCGAAGGTCCCCGGTTTGCATCAGCTCAAAATCCACTGTAGTTAAACGCTCCGAATATTTCAACTGCTCTGTGATCTGCTTAATCAGGCTTTCGTTTCCGCTGATCTGCTGCTGTAACCGGGCGATTTGCTGGTTATATTGTTTGTTAAAAAAAGCGCGGTAATTTACACGTGTTTCTTCCGCCAGGTTTAATTTTTTGTATTGCAGCTTGCGCTGTCCGCCATCATAAATGGGCAAGGTGAACGAAAAACCAAAACTGGTACCAAAACTGTTAAATGCCGGCCCTGTAAAAGCCGTATTATAACCACCGTCCCCAAAAATATTAATATGCGGACGGTAAGTAAAATCAAGTATTCTTCTGCTGTTTAGTAACCTAAGGCTATCCAGGCCATATTGTCTAAAGAAAATACTATTGGAGGTTGCCGATTGGTAATTCACTTCAATTCCTGGGTTTTGTAAAGTTACGGCTGTTGTATCTTCGATTCCGGATAAATAATTCAAGGTTGCAAAGTCATTTTGAAACTGGATGCGCGATTGGGACAGTTGCAAATTTTGCTGTTGCAGGGTAACTAAAAAAGTAAGGTAGTCGCTTTGGCGGTAAACGTTCTGTTGAGTTAACGTTTTCAGGATCTTCTCTTCTTTAGATAACAACTGGTTCACTTGCTGGTTAAACTCCAGTTGCTGCAAACTTCCGTAAGCCGTGATGTATTGGCCGATCACTGATTTCTTCAGGTCCTGTTCAGAAATTTTAGAGGTGTTCTGTAGGGATTGTGCCTGAAGGGCAATGGTTTGCAGTTGTGCCAGGATATAGCGTTTACTATCCAGTGATTGGGTTACGTTAAGCAGCCCGTTAAAAGTTTGCACGTTAGTGATGGCCCCGGCATAACCATAACCGTTAATAACCGGCGAAAAAGCTGCCGCACTGTTCAATGCCACCTGCGGTTTATAAAGAGCACGGACACGTGAACTGTCCAATCTGGCAGAAGCAAACTGGTTCTGGTAATCTTTCAGCAGCGGACTGTTTTTTAACGCCTGATTTTGGTAATATTCAAGCGTATTATTTTGTGAAAAAGCCGACAAACAGCCGGTTAAGAAAAAGATCAGCAGAAAGTATTTTCGTATCCATGGGCGCATAATTCTTAGAAAGATCAAATCAATTAAAATGGTGAACCATACTAAGGCCCGGATACCCTTGTATATATGCCGGTATGGCCACTGTTTTAAAGCTGTAGTTTTTAAACAAATGCTTGGCAACAAAAGGATAAATGGTATAAGCAACTTTGGTGGAAATAATGCCCAAACCGGCACCGGCAATTACATCGCCCAGGTAATGTTTATTGTTATACATCCTTATAATTCCGGTTGCGCTGGCAACGGCATAACCGCCAACGCCGATCCAGGGCGAAACATCTTTATATTCCTGGTATAGAAACTCGGCAGCGGTAAAGGCAGCAGCTGTGTGGCCGGAAGGAAAAGATTGGGCATCGCCGCCATCGGGCCGCATTTCGTAAACAGACCTTTTGATGATCGTGCCACTAACGCCCATGATCCCATTGGAAATCAAAGCGATCATCGTCCGGTCTCGAAAATTGTGCTTCCCCTGTACGCCAATCAGGTTCAACCCGTAAACAGCGGCTGTAGGCACAAACCACAAATAATCATCTGCATGTGTAGAAAAATTAGGGTTGTGTGTTACAATTTGGTTTTGGACATAATGATTCAGGTTTTTCAGCGGCTTCACTTCCAATGCAAGTGCACCGTAAGCAAACATGGCCGTTGGAAGGATATAAGGCTTAAACCCTGGCGCAATGGTCCCGGACGATGATTTTACAGGGGTAAAAGAAGTATCAATGATAGCGTTGTCAACAGACTTGGAAAATCCGGAAGCAACAATAAGATTAAACAGGATCAGGAATCTGAATTTTTGCAAATTAAGCATATATTATTATTGGGGTTTTTGCAAATGTCTATTTTATTTCTATTTACGGTACAATTTTAATTGCGAATATTGTAGATTTCCTGTAGATAGAAGCTGCTATTGGTTAAGCAGGGTTGAAATCTATTTTAAATGTATGAAAAGGTGGGCAAAAGGAGTATGAAAACTTGTAATGATAGTTCTCGCAGATTTGCCGGGCAATGGTCAAACCTAAGCCACTGCCTTCAGAATCTGCTGATTTATTGAACCTTCTAAAAATCTCCTTTTCGTTTAAAGCCATATTTTTACCTGTATTTTGTATGGTAAGGCCTTCGTGGTTTAGGATGAGTTTGATTTTTCCACGACCGATATTATGGCGGATAGCATTGCTGATCAGGTTGTTCAGCAGCACCTCAATCAAATAACTATTCGCCCTGATCTCTTTATTTTCCAGCCCGCAGCTTACCTCTAATTCTTTATCTGCAAAAAGTTCCTGAAACGAAGCAACAAACTCCGAGATAATTTCTTTTAAATTGATAAGCTGCTCATCTTCAACCAATCCATTTTCAATTTTTACCAGCAGCAGCATCGCTTTGTTCAGTCTTTTTAACCGCGAAACCGTTCCGTAAAGGTCATTTAACAATTCACTTTGCCTGGTGCTGAAGTTGTCTGTTTGGATCAGTGTGTCCAGTTTGGAATTGATTACTGCAATTGGTGTAAGCAATTCATGTGCAGCATTTTCAGTGAATTTTTTAAGTTCAAGGTATTCCTTTCTAACCCTGGAAGACATTCCTTCAACGGCTTCGTTTAGTTTGTTAAACTCGTCAATATTTGTTTTCAGGTTTTGTTTTTCTCCCGGACCTGTAATGTTAAACGAGCTTATCCTTGACAGGATAGTGTAAAAAGGCTTCCATAACCGATTCAATATAAAACGGTTGATAAAAAATATTATGCCAATCAAAAGTAAAATAATACCAATTGTGATGCTAAAAATAATCTGGATGAGGTCTTCTGTTTCTACCGTAGATTTGGCAATACGAACCCGATACCATGTTCCGTTAACTTTAACAGGAGTGATCAAACTGCGGCCGGGCTCGTTTTCCTGTTCCTTTTTATTATAATAATTAGTGTCGATAAAGCCTCTTTTAGCCGGTATATTTTGTGTTTTGGCAAATTCGATGTGCTGGTCTTTTAAATCAAAAACCTGTGGCAAACGATGGTTTAACTTTACAAAATCAAAAATTTCCTGTTCTTCCATTTCCAAGTCCCTATTGAGTTGGTTAGTCAGGATCAGGCTGATGGCCTGGTAGTAAATTATGCCCGTAATCAGGATCACGATCACCGTTGTAAACAAATTTACCCTGTTGTACCTGGCAAAGAGTTTCATTGGGCAGTAAATTTGTAGCCCATCCCATAAGCTGCCTGGATATAATCCAAACAACCAGCTTCCATCAGTTTTTTGCGAAGGTTTTTAATGTGGGAATAGATAAAATCAAAATTATCGGAAACGTCAATTTCATCGCCCCACAAATGCTCTGCAATGGCATTTTTAGAAACTACTTTACCTTTATTCGCCAGAAAATAGAGCAGCAAAGCATATTCTTTTTTTGTGAGTTTGATGTTATTGCTTCCGATCTTAACCGATTTCGCCAGCAAATCAATCTGTATTTCATTAAAAGTAAGCAGGTTATTTCCATCAAAAGATTTTCTGCGGATCACGGCCGTTACCCTTGCGCGTAATTCTGAAAGGTGAAAAGGCTTCACTAAATAATCATCGGCACCAAGGTCCAAACCTTGCAGCCGGTCGTCTAAAGAATTTTTGGCAGAAATGATCAGGAGGCCGTCCGGATAGTTGTTTTCTTTCAGCTTTTTCAATATTTCCAGTCCGTTGCCATCTGGTAAAGTAATGTCAAGCAAAATGCAATCGTACCGGTATAGGTTGATCTTTAGCAGGGCCGATTGGAAATTCTTTGCCGTTTCGCAGATATTGCCCGAATCAGTAAAGTATTCTTCAATACTTTCGCGCAATCCGGCTTCGTCTTCAATAATCAGTAGTTTCAATGCTTCTTTTGTGGTAAAAATATAAATAGATTTTGTAGAAAATTGGCTGATTTTCAAAAGAAACCAAGAAATTGTTGAAACTAAAGTAATTGGGCAGTTTTAAAAGGAAGGTCAAAACCAAATATGGCAGGATTGTCCTTCGTTATTGTGGAGACGGGATTTTAACCGGATCAATAAAATCAGTCTATTGCCGGAAATTACATTTATAAAGATGAACGATTTGTTTTCTTTGTCGCTGGTATAATTGAATGGTCAATTGCTTTCACCAAATTCAACTAATGTAAATTTTTAGCCGATAAAAGAAGTATTGTTTATAAAAGCGGAACCTTAGAACACTTCGCCCAAGTTTACAAATAAGCCTTGGGAATGTTGTCCAATTCCATAATCAATACATAAATTGGTTTGTGATTGTTTATTAAATTTTATCCTTAGCCCTGGTCCATAGGCTGGCAATACTTTTTGAAACCGGTTGCCGGAATAGGCCGAAAAGCTTTCTGCGTTGGCGAACATTACACCTCCCAATAAACGGTTACGGGTAATGTTAAAGCGGTATTCACCTTCCAGGTATAACATACTGTTCCCGCGAAACCTGCCCTGCGGATAACCTCTGCCTGTGTTTCCGCCCGTGTCCCAACCGGTGCTGGGTAAATCCAAATAAGGCGGTTTCCCGTTTAAAGTAACCCAATCCAGCATCCAAATAGCAAGTACATTATTGCTTTTTGGGGAAAGTTTAAAATATTTCCTAAAATCAACAGTTAAAGATTGCCAGGCAGTGTTGCTTCCCAAAAACTGAAAGTTAGAACGATAGATAACATTGGCATAAATACCGTTTAGCGGGTTGATGGGGTTTTTGCGGTCATCATATAATACATTATAGGTAATACCGGAAGATACAGAGGTTGGGTTTGAACCATAGTTTTTGTAGTCGGATATGGAATGGTCATCATTCCCCTGTTCCAAAATATGGTAATGATAATCTAAATCATAGCCAAAGCCCGAATAAAAGTTGGTAAAGATTTTTCGCAATATGGTTTCATAAAACCGGACGTAAGAATAATCGAGCAGGTTTGTTGTTGCTGTTGTGGTTAAACTTCCTAAGCCAAAAGTATTTTCGGGATATTTAAGCAACCGCCAGTCGCCAGAAAAGAGGTATTTCTGGCCTTCGGACCAAATGCTGGAGCTGGTGCGAAATAAAAACTGTTTGTGCTGATCGTATGTGACATTAGAATATATTGTTGAAAGTTTTTCCTTGTTGGCCGGATCGGTATAAAAAACAACATTGCCCGAAAGATCAACCGCAAAACCTGTTGACAAAGTATAGCCGGCAGAAGGTACAAGCGAAAAATTAAATTGCTTTTTTACGGTATCGGGTTTGGTTGCGGCTTTCCTGCTAAAAGAATGGAGAATATCAATTATATCTTTTTCTTTTACTGTGGTGTCCCGGCCAGGGTTCAAACAATCTGTTTTTATTAAACAGCTATTTTCTTTTGAATAGCCTTTTAAAAAAAAGAATACCTGTAAAAGGACGACGAACACTATTTTATTCTTCTTCAAAAGGATGTGATCAGCGTGTGCTATAATTTATAGCTAAATATATCCGGGGAAATTTTATGATGCTTCTTTTAGCCCTTAAAATATTTTTTTGTACCCTATCTTCTCCAAAAAAAAGCATTAACATTTACAGTTTTTTATAGGATAAAACCAGCATAGGATAAAATCGGACAAAATTTAAACCGCCGCTTAGTTTCCATCTCAAACTGATTTTGCTTCGTCTTGTTTTAAGATCGTCAATGTGGGTTTAAAAAATGTTAACGGTTTACTTGCTATTTTATGATTTTTTTGAAGGGCATTTGAAGGGTTTTAAAAAAGCTGCCGCAGGCGGTCTTGTCAAAATGTGTGTCCAGGCCAAAAACCGTATCCTGAGTAGTTAATTCTTTAAAGGTTCCGAAAAGCCTGTCCCAGATACTCAATACGTCGCCGTAATTACTATCTGTATAAGGAAGCTGATAATGATGGTGCACATGGTGCAAATTAGGTGTTATAAAAACCATCCCGATTGCTTTTTCTGTTTTGGCTGGCAGCCTTATTTTAGAATGGGCAAAAATATTGGCTATACTTTGAACGGTTTGCCTGACAACCAGGACACCAATGGATGCCCCGCTGATAAATACCCATATCATTAAAAAGCATACGCGGACAAAAGTTTCCCCCGGATGTTCCCTTACCGTAGTAGAAACATCAATGTCTAGATCTGTATGGTGTACCAAATGGAATTTCCAAAGCATGCCGGTTTTATGCATAATTACATGATACACGTATTCAAAAAAATCCAGCAATAAAAAAGACATGACGTAAAATAGAAATACATGTTTGTGAAGCGGTAAAAAATTAAGAATGCCCCAATTACGTATGGTAGCCCAGTGTGAAATAGCGACCACAAAAAAAGTTAATATAAGCTGAATAGGCAGCGCGCTGAACATGAACATAAAATTAGTGGCAGAATGCCGCCATTTTGCTGCCAGTTTATCCACACAGAAAACAACTTCTGCAACCCAGATTGAAGTGATCAGTACTGCAAATAAAGCAACCTGTATAGTAGTGGCATGGTCAAAAAAAATGTTTTTAGGGTCTGACATCGAAATTATTAATAAAAAATATTGTGTTAAGTTAACAAAAGGTTATGAAAGTGCTAAATTAAGATACCATTTTATATATCTGTCAAAATTGAAAAATTTGTGCCACATTAGAATCCACACCTCAAATAGTAGAACGTTGTCAAGCTGATGTGTCCTGGGTTTAATTTACCTTGATTTACTTTTTCAAGACATGAGCCCTAATCGTTTCTTTTTTGAGCATCCTCATCAAGGTTTCACCGGGTTGTTTTTTCAAATCTAACTACTGATTCTGTTTATTTTCTGTGGGAAATTTGCATTATTTAAAACCTGTTCAATTTTTTATGCTTCTTTTATCATATAAAAAACAGTAGCCTTTCAATATTTTTAGTAGAAAGCTAACTGCCGATACCATATCGATAATTAACAAACACTGATTTTATAGTGCTAAAAGAAGCATTACTACCCGTGCTGGTTTCAACAAAATCATGAACCTGCGCAAAGGGTCAGACGTAAATTTAAACAGGCAGCAGCCTTCAATTGAATTAAATGTGCCTATCCCTATCAGGAAAAACGGATGTTTCAGCCCTGTTCGGTTTATTCTTCAGATTTTATTTATCTCCCATGCTTCTGTACAGATCAATAAATCCCTGCCTGATCTTCTCCTGGTCAAACTGTTTGATCAATTCCGCAGAAATCTGTAAACCTTCCGCATAAAATTCAGGCTCGTTCAAAAGCTTTTTAGCGGTTTCGATAAATGCTGCCGTGGTTTTTGCTTTAAGATAAGGATATTCGTACAACAATTCGTACTCGCGGATGTCGCGGTAAACTACCGGCATTCCACATGCAGCAGCTTCTATCGGTGCCAGCGGACAGTTTTCTTGGTAAGAAGGAAACAACAGCATATCGGCAGCTGCATAAATAGCGGGCATGTCTTTCAGCTCAAACATCCCGGGGAAATGAATATGTGCCGATGCGTTTTTTATACGTGTATTAATGCGTTCGATACCTTCGGTAAGCTTACCGAACGGACGGCCGCCAACCCAAACAAATATTGCTTCGGGCAGGGCTTCTGCAATGTCCAGGAAATCTTCCAGCCCTTTTCGGCTTTGCAATTGCCCAACGCCCAGAATTACTTTTTTATCGCCGTTTAGGTTCAATAATCCCCTTCCTTTTTGCCGGTTTTCATCTGTGCGTTTCCATTTGCCAATCAAAACCGGGTTGTAAATTTTTACGATCCGGCTTTTTACACCTAATGTTAAAATTGCTTCTTCTACCATCGGCGATAAAGCAATCACGACATCAGCATAAGAAAAAACTTTTTTAAAATACCAGTTTACAAAAGGGAAAAGGTGTTTCCACATCGGCAGTGAGCCTTTGATAGAATCCGGAATTACGTGTGCAGTGTGGATGCGGCGGCCTTTGTATTTGCGGCCTTTCCAGAAATAATACGGGCCGTAAGTGTGGCAGTGCATCAAATCGCCCCAGCCTTCCTCGTTCACAACTACTTTTACATCGTCTTTTTCTTTCAGCAAAGCAACATGTTCTATAAAAGCGGTATGCACGCCCTGGCCTTTCATCAGGTATTGGGTTTCTGATACCACATGGATCTTCATCGGCATAAAATCTTAATCCGTTTAACGATCAAAAAGTTTGATTTCTTCTGTAGCATCTTCTGCATGTTTTGCTTTTTTCCTGCGAAAATACCGGATTGTAAAAAAGCAGGCAATAATTAAGATGATAAAAAACAATCCATACTTAATGGTGGTCAGTTTAGCGGCAACCTGGCTCCAGTATGGGCCAAGGAAGTGGCCGGTCAATACATAAGTGCTTGTAACCAAACATGCGGTTATTAACGAAATGGGGACATAACTTTTAGGTTTGATATGCAGTAAACCAACAATTACAGAAATGTAACCGCGGATAAAAGGTGTGGTCCGGCCTAAAAAAATTGTCCATAACCCGCCCTTTGCTACTTTGGCCGACAGGTTGTTTATTTTTCTTGCAGATATAGGAAACCATTTGGGCTTATGGCGGATAAGATACGGGCCAAAAAAGTAAAAAGTGAAGTATAAGGTGCTGGCGCCCAAAAAATCGGCAGAAATGATGGTAAGCAGTACCAGGTATATATCAAGTGTGTGGTTATAAGCCAGGTAGCCCGAAAAAAGCATCAGCAGCTCGTTGGGTATTGGTGTTGGGATACCGATTTCCTGTATCAATATCAGCACAAAAATGGCCAGATAGCCATAGTGGTTAATGTATTGTACAAACTCATGAGGCATAACTTACAACAGTAATCTAATATTTTACAATAATACAACCATAAATACTTCTTTTGGCAAATAGTTTTTAGGTTGATAAAAGAAGTATGCCGGGCAACCGGAAAAACATTCTGATAAGGACCTGTTTACCGAAAGGCACTTGGCCGGGTACTGTTTTTACCGTGGCAAAAAAGGAATTGCAGAAGTACAGGAAGTGAAGAGGATTTTTGGATGATAAAAGAAGTATGGCGGTTAACTTCTAATATTATGAATTGCCTTTTGCAATAACAAGTTAAAATATTTCGGTTTTTCTATCATTGGAAAATGGCCAGTTGCATGAATATAATAAACCTGATAAGGGATTTTTTTAATTTTTAAGCCAGATGTATTTGTTGGCTTTACATCGCTGTTAATTAAGCATAGTTTTTTGTTTGCTTTAGTTAGCGCTGTCACCTCGTCAAAGTTATTAAGTTCTAAACAGGCTGCTGCAATAGTTGAATCAGAATTAGCAACATCATTTAAAACTCTTTGCCGAATAGAATTTTCAGTTGTTTTGTAGAATAAGTCGTGGTTAACATATTCAAAAGCTAATGTTTTAAAATGATGTTTTAGCGAATCAATATATCGATTATATATCAAAGTATCTTTTCTACTTGGGGTTTCCCCAATGCCTACATTTTTAAAATTATCTATTCCAATTAAACCAACAACTTTATGCGGAGCATTAATTGCAGCCTGAACAATAATGTCGCCAGCCATAGAATGCCCAATTAAGATAACATTTTTTAAATGAAGTTGTGCAATTACTGAATCTACGTCTCTGCCAAAAGCTATTGTATTCCAAGTTGTCCTGTTTTTTCCAGACTTGCCAAAACCTGGTAAATCCATTGTTATTACCCGATATTTTTTATCAAAATAAGCTACTTGATTAGACCAATAAGTTTTATTGATACACCATCCGTGCACAAATAATAAAGTTGTATCTCCGTTGCCATTGTCTGTATAATCTATTTTAACTCCTTGATCTTGTACTTCTGTTTTGGTTGATTGTATATTTTTCTTAGAATGATTATTACAAGATATTAAGAAAGTTGCTACGACAAATAGTATTAAAAAGTATAAAGCATTTTTCATTTTGAGATATTTCAATTCAATGCAAAGTAGTAATAATAAATACTTAATTTTTTCCGTGGTGCCTTTTTAACTTTATTTAACAATAAGTTGATTTTGAAAATTGTAATAGGGTTATAATCAGATATTCTAAACAATTAAACGCCTATCACACTTTTGTTATCTAAATCAAATCTACAAACATGAGATCAATTTGGAACGGTACGATTTCTTTCGGGCTGGTAAGTATCCCCATTAAATTATTTTCGGCTGTTGAGGACAGCTCGTTGGACCTGGACATGCTTGACGGCCGCGATCATGCCAGGATCCATTTTATGCGGGTAAACGAAAAAACAAAGGAAGAAGTGCCCTACGAAAAAATTGTAAAAGGATACAAACTGAACGACGAATACGTGATCCTGGAAGATCAGGATTTTGAAGATGCCAGCCCGGCAAAAAGCAAGACCATCGATATTGAGAACTTTGTGAAAGCGGCAGAAATCAATCCGATGCTTTTTGAAACTTCCTATTACGCAGAAGCAACCAAACAAGGTCAGAAAGCGTATCTGCTGTTGCTGGAAGCTTTAAAAAAATCTAAAATGGCGGGTTTGGGCCAGTTTGTGTTACGGCAGAAAGAGCATTTATGCGTAATTTATGTGCAAAATGAAGTGATTGTTATTTCGAGGATCCGGTTTGCACAAGAGATCAGGGACAGCGCGGAAATTAAAACCGATCCCAATATCAGCATCAACAAAAAAGAAATTGATGTTGCCATGGCACTCATCAAGCAATACACAACTGATTTTGACATCGATCAATATAAAGACACTTACACGGAAGACCTGCTGAAAATCATTAAGGCAAAAGCAAAAGGCAAAAGGCCAACCATTAAAAAGTTAACGCCGCACAAACCGAAAAGCGATGACCTTTACGAGCAACTGATGGAAAGCCTGAACAAAAAAGGAGCCTGACAAATGGGATTGACCGAGTACAACAGCAAAAGAAAGTTTGACAAAACCCCCGAGCCAACAGCAGGAAAAAATGCGGATGAAGGACAATTGCGTTTTGTGGTGCAGCGGCATCATGCTTCGCATTTGCATTATGATTTCCGGCTGGAACTGGACGGCGTTTTAAAAAGCTGGGCAGTGCCGAAAGGGCCGTCGCTGAACCCGAAAGACAAGCGGCTGGCGATGATGGTGGAAGATCACCCTTACGATTACCAGACATTTGAAGGCGAAATCCCGAAAGGGAATTACGGAGCTGGTGTAGTCATGATTTTTGATGAAGGCACTTATCAGTCTCTCGCTGAAAACAGGGAAGATGATGTAAAAGAGCTGCATAAAGGTTTGTATTCCGGTAACCTCAAATTTAGGTTAAAGGGTAAAAAACTACAGGGCGGGTTTGCACTGGTGAAGATTAAGGATGACGGGCAGAACTCCTGGCTGCTGATCAAACACCGGGATGAATTTGCTACGGATAAAAAATTTGACAGCGAACAACTGGTTTCGGATGAGGTGAAAAAAGCCGGCCAAAATTTCAAAAAAAAACCAGCTAAATCAGTTGAGAAAAAAGAGCCGGTAAAAACAGCAAAAGAAGAAAGTTTACCTTACAGCCTGATGCTGGCAGAACCTGCCAATGCTGTTTTTAACGATATAAATTGGGTGTTTGAACGGAAGCTTGACGGTTACCGCATTACAGCAACCACCGGAAAACAGGTAAAATTAATTACACGCAAAGGCCAGGATTACACCGATACTTACCCAGCTATTGCCAAAGCATTGGAAGAAATTGAAGATAACGCCGTTTTAGACGGAGAAATAACGGTAGAAAACAAAGCAGGAAAAGAAAACTTCCAATCGTTGCAGCATTTTGAGCACGACGATCAGCAGCATATTTTAAAATATTATGTTTTCGATCTGCTGTATCTGGACGGGCATGATTTGCTGAAAATGCCTTTGGTCCAACGAAAAGAAATCCTTAAAAAACTGTTGCAAAAACAGCATTCCGATAAAATCATCTACCACGGACATGTTGCAGAAAAAGGAAAAGAACTATTTGCCGAAGCCATTAAAAAAGGTTGGGAAGGTGTGATTGCCAAGAAAGCCGACAGCGAATATTTGATCGGTAAAAGAAGCGGTTCGTGGTTAAAATTTAAACAGGCAAACAGTCAGGAAGCAATTATCTGCGGTTTTACACAACCAGCCGGTTCACGCAAGTATTTTGGCGCGCTGGTTTTGGGTTTGTATGATGAGGATAATCAGCTGCAATACATCGGCAATTGCGGCACTGGTTTTAACGGTCAGGTTTTAAAAGAGCTTTACGATCAGATGGAAGCGATCATCATCTCCAAAAAACCATTTTTGGCAATTGTTGAGGTAAACCAGGAAAAAAGCCTGACCTGGATTAAACCTGATTTGGTTTGCGAAGTAAATTTTACAGAATGGACGGAAGGCGATCATTTGCGGCACCCGGTTTATAAAGGTTTAAGGCCAGACAAAGATGCAAGGGAAGTTAAGCGGGAACAGGCAGAAGCACCGGAGTCGGAAAAAGGGAAAATGCTTCTTTTAACGGGTAAAAATGTGAAACTGACTAACCTCGACAAGCTTTACTGGAAAAATGAAAAAATCACAAAAGGGGATTTACTTTATTATTACCAGCAGGTTTCGGAATATTTGCTGCCGTATTTAATAGACAAGCCGCTTTCGTTAAACCGTCATCCAAACGGTATAGACGGGCCGGGGTTTTTTCAGAAAGATGTAAAGGTGGAAGAGATGCCCGACTGGGTAAAAACAGTGCCCATTTATTCTGAAAGTAATCATAAAGAGATTGATTATTTGTTGTGTAACGATCCGGATTCCCTGCTTTTTGTGGCCAATTTAGGTTGTATCGAAATTAATCCCTGGTTAAGCAGTTATAAAACACCGCAAAACTCCGAATTTATGGTGATCGACCTCGACCCGGACGGCAATGATTTTAGTGTGGTAAAAGAAGTATCGCTAACGGTAAAATCGGTTTTTGAGCAGATGGAAATTCCGTCTTTTGTAAAAACTTCCGGTTCAACCGGCATACATATTTATATTTATCTGGCTGCCCTATACGATTATGATTTTGTAAAAAAGTTTGCCAATTATGTAGCGCAGTTGGTTCATGAACAACATCCTGATATAACCAGCCTGGAAAGAAGCCTGGATAAAAGAAAAGGCTTGATTTATATTGATTATTTGCAAAACCGGCGCGGGCAAACCATTGCCGCGCCTTATTCTGTTCGGCCAAAACCCGGCGCAACGGTTTCTATGCCTTTAAGCTGGGAGGAAGTGGATGCCGATCTTCAGCTTAAAACCTTCACCATAAAAAATGTCCCCAAATTGGTTAAGGAAAGAAGCGATCCCTGGAAAGAACTCAAAACAACCAAACCGGATTTATTGAAGGCTTTAAAACGAAGTAAGGCCGGCACTTAATTTTACCTGCTAAAAGAAGCATCGGTGCAAAGCTTGGTTAAAGCTGATTTAAAATTAAAAGATGCTCCCTTTATGTCATAAAAACTTTCATAATTTCTTTAAAAGAAATACTATAAAGAGGTATTGCCTGTTAGAATTAAGAATATCTATGGGGTTTTTTTAAAATTAGTATATTAGTATAATTATGGCGATCAGAATCTGGTAATCCCTTTAAATAATAAATTATCCGCTATTGATTCTTTAAAATCTTCATTTTTTTGTAACAGCATAAGTTATTAGCCGTAAATGAATTGAGTAAGAGAAAGAAAGTTTGTATTCCAGGTTATTTGCTTAAGCTATTGTTTTATATGAAGAATTTTCACTTCCGGTTTTCCGTTAAACTATTGTTGTTGCTGTTTTTCTACAGTTTTAATTCAAAAGTTTATGCTTCGGTGTACTATGTTTCGTCATCTAAGGGTGACGACGGCCGTTCGTCGCGGGAGGCGCAGGACGCTTCCACGCCCTGGCGGAGTTTGGGGCGTGTGAACGCGGCGATGGGGGATTTGCGTGC
>JAABUT010002449.1_pt1 | contig 17895 bp, 21 predicted proteins | sample 5559281 | NCBI WGS metagenome assembly JAABUT01 (sample SAMN10711880, study PRJNA513359) | rock metagenome | isolation source: Antarctica rocks | place: Antarctica: Victoria Land, Ricker Hills nord | collected 2016-01-04 | reverse complement strand
CCACGCCGAGAGTTGACCTCGAAACAAGTTCCGCGCGGCGTCACGTCGATCCTGCCCAGGCGGTGGAAGCGACTGAGCAGCTCTCCACACTTCCGCCTGGGCCTCATCGAGGAGGTCGTCCCCTGAGGTAGCCACCGGATCTGTTCAGTCGCTGTCTTCAACCGAGGCATGAAGGAGGGCGCCTGCGAGAACTGCTCTCGCCACCGTAAGCCGCGGCGCTCTGTCGGGAGCCGGGATCTCGTCGAGGGCCGCGGCCGCCGCCGCCAGAAGCCGGCCACCGGTGAGTGCCTCTAAGCCGGGAGGGGGGAGAGAGCCGCTGGCCGTCGCTCCGCACTCCTCGAGCAACTGCACGATCTCCCGGCACTGCAACGAGGCAGCCGCGGCGTCGAACCCGTCCAGGGCTGCCCAGTGGTCACTCGCCATGCTGACGCAAGTGTGGGCCCGCTCGAGCAGGTCCGCTGCCTCCGCCATGGTCGGCAGCCTACGAGACTTCTCGGCGATCACTGTTGTCAAGATCATTCACCTCCCCTCTTACCGGCTGACCGACCCAGGATGCTCGCCGTGATCGGCTGGGCACCTCCGGGAACTGTGGACCGGGGAAAACCAACGTCCGATGAGGGGGCGTGGGGATAACGAGCTACAAGCGCTACGACGGTGTGTAGCTGCTCGGCGTGAAGTCCTCCGGGCCGGAGACCCAGGTGTCTCCAGTCATCGAACGGTGAGGCGGTTCGTGGTCTTCTCTCAGGGTGCAAAGGACAACCTGCGGCTGACCAGCCATCTCCGGTCGCACGACCACCTGGCAGTCCCAGCGTGGGGTCCCGCGGTTGGGTGGAAACGTGTGCCCAGCTGCCGCCAGCTCGACGCACCGTGGGCAGGCCTCCTCGTCGCCGCTGGAGAAGTCCACGGCCAACCGAACTTTCACGTGACGCCCGCAGATGGCGTAAGGCCCCTCGGCGGCGAAGAACTCGGGATCCCGCGCACCCGTGTTGCTGTCGCCGAAGGCGTGCACGATGCCGAGCTCCTCCGGCAGGACTTGCCGGATCTCGTGAGTTGCCCAGTCGCGGCGGATCTCATAGCGCTCCAGCGCCGCCCAAACCCGCCGTCCGGGCCGGTAGTCAGGATGCCACCGCGGTTGGCGCACCACCTCACCCGCTTCTGAGGGCCAGGTGAACGGGTAGCACCCAGCGGCCAACCGACAGCACGCGGTTTTTGCTCTTCATGCCCTTCACGAAACCTGCCGCCCTTGCTGTTGTCGTTGCACCGTCCGGTAGACGGTGGCGCGGGAGATCCCGTAGAGCTCGGCCAGCTCGGTGCTTGTGTAGGTCCCGCTGTCGTGGTCCTCGAGGAGCCGCTCGGCTCGCTTGGGGTTTAGCTTCGGGGGCTTGCCCTTGAGCCGGCCGTTGGCGCGGGCGATGGCAAGCCCTTCCTTGGTGCGCTGGCTGATGAGGTCGGCCTCGAATTCGGCGACCATGGCCAGCGCGTTGAACAAGAAGCGACCGACCGCGTCGGCGGGGTCGTGCACGGAGCCCCCGATCTGCAAGGCGGCACCAGTGGTGTAGATCTGCTCGACGATGTCCCGCGCGTCCGGGACCGAGCGGGCGAGGCGGTCCAGCCGGGTCACGACCAGGACGTCACCCGTGCGGACCGCCGCGATCGCCTCTCGTAGGCCGGCCCGGTCGGCGGTCGCCTTCCCGGTGCGCTTGTCCGTGTAGATCCGTCCCCTCTCCACGCCAAGCCTGCCGAGCTCCGCCAGCTGCGCCGCCAGGTCCTGACGCTCGGTGCTGACCCGGGCGTACCCGACCAACACCGCTACTCCCCCTCCACGGGGCCACCCCTGGCCCTCAGCAACAGGCTGGCGATGGTGACCACCGTCGCCTGGTCGCAGGTCTTCAGCCACTCCAGGACCCGAGTGTCGTATGCCCCGAGCGTCATGCCCTGCGTCGCCAGGTCCAACAGGTGATGGACCTCGGCGATGCTCAGGCCGCGGTACACCTCGACGGGGTCCGCCTCGATCGGTTCGCGGGGTACCCGCCGCAAAGCGCTCACAGCGACCGCATCCGGGGAGCAAGGTGGTACCGGCCCGGCCGGTCGCGCTGGTTCCCGCCGGAAGCCCACTCAACAACGATGGTGAGCGCCTCTCGCTCCCATGAGCCGAGGTTGAAGACTTCGGTCAGGGACACTCGTCGGTCGCGGACGGTGATGCCGGCGATGAGCTCGAACAGTCTCCACTCGGTCGACGACCACCCGCGGCCGTGCTCGTCGACGTCAGCGGCCCACGCCGCCCAGTCCATCCCGGGGTTCGGGGTGAAGACGGCAACTCGCTCCTCGCCCTCACCCGTGTAGTCATACCTGCCCCCGCCGTCTGACCAGGTGGTGAACCGTGCAGCGTTGGCCGTCAGGGCAGGCGACAGCGCGAGCAGAGCCAAACCGGCCTGCCACTCCTCCGAACCGGCCCACTCCCCCACCTGAGCCAACGACGGCCGCGGTCCAAGCCTCTCCAGCATCAGATCTCGTGCCTGCGCCTCCCAGGACTCGGCCGACTCCAGCAGCCGGTTGTAGCGGCTGTCGAAGATGTCGACCCTGTCTGCTTCCTCGCGATCGATCTCGGCACTACGTCGCGCCCCGTCCTCACCAGAGCCGACGTACGGGGTTCGGTGCTGCTGCTTCGTAGACTGGTTCATGGTCGAGCTCCTATCTCGATCGCGCCTGGCGGGCGTTCCTGCGCCCGCCAGACATTCTGTTGACCACCCCCGACACCCGTCGCATTTGAAGGGGGTTAACGCGATTCTATCGCGGGCGGGTCAAATGCGACACCCCCTCGTGCGTTAGATCGTGGCTCGGAGCACCCCCGCCACGTGTCTCATTCGACGATCGTTTAAGAGGCAGGGTCGCAGGGAGAAAGCCTGATAGTTCCGGCGAGTTTGATTTCGGCTCCTCGGATGCGCCACGTTCCACCCCAGCACGATTGGGTCACGACTTTGCGCTGCCCGATAACCACCGTTCAGGCGCACACGATGCACCACGGACGGTGGAGAGAGGCTCTGTGGCCAGAGAGTCGGGCGACCCACAGGTCACAATCGACGTATGAGTACGTTGACCGTGCGCGTCCTGGCTGCCGGGTTTGAGCGGGTCCTCAGCGACAACGAGCAGGTCGTGCCGGCGAGCGGAGTCGTCGTCTCTGTCGCCGGTGCGCGATCGAAGAACGTCAGACTCGACGGGCGAGCACTTCGACTGTCCTCGGGCGAACCAGGTTTGCTCGCGATCGACATGGTTCGCTCGACGGGTTTCCACCGACTCGTTGTGGACGATCAGGTGTTCTGGTTCGGCACAGAAGACGCAAAGCTTGGCCTGGCAGGCGTCGTGCAGATGCTTCATGAACTGGACACGTTGGGCACGGGGTGGACGGGGCAAGCACTCTTCTCCGACGGTACCGGCTTACGCGATCCCCACGTGTCCTACGGCTGGCTCGACCAGTGGGCTGACCAGACTCTGTCTGCGGTCGGGGCTGTGATTGCGAGTCCGCGTTCCACCACGACCACGACCCGCGTGCTGCGTCGCCGCGGTGGGGCGGGCGTCCTTCTCGCCCCGACGCTGCGGCTCCTCCGCTCTGATCCCCGCCGCTACCTGGCAGAGGTCCCCGGCGGACTAATCGAGGCCGACGGTCGCAGGTTCGAGCCGTTAAGGGTGGTGGCGAGGCGACGCGACTCCACTCTCGACACCGTCGCGAACCGTCGCGCGGTCGCGATCCTGCCCTGGATCGATCGGCTGGCTCGCGACGTGATCGTCGCGAAGGCGGGTCCTGAAGCGGTGGCCCGTTGCCGGCTGTGGTCCAACAACGCCCGGGCACTCCAGCGCCGCCCGCTCGCACAGGCAATCGGGTCTTCCCCGCTGGGCGCACACCCGCGCCAATCGGAGGAGATCACGGAGGTCCCCTATCGCGCCACGTACCTCATCGCCCGCGACCTCTCCGACCGGTTCGGATGGAGCGCCGCCGTCGAGCCGGCCTCGCGCCTCAGCTACGTGCAGTTCTCCGATGAGATCTATCAGGCGTACGCGGCGGCCCGGCTCGCGAAAGAACTCGGGCTCATCCAGACGGCGCCCGTGCTCGGCGCAACTCAGCCGGCCTTCTCAGGCGAGCGGTTCGACCTGTACTACGACACCACTCCACCGGCTGAGGTGCTGCGGTCGTGGCGGTTCCATAGTGCCCGCCCTGACAACTCGGCCCCTGACCTGCTGTTGCACGAGCGGACGAGCGGCCGCGTCGCGGTTCTTGACGCGAAGTACCGCGTTGGACGCGACGGGAGCGCGTCGGAGGATTCGCGCAAGGACGTGAGCGCATACATGAGCCTCTACGGCGTGCAGGCGGTCACGATCCTGTACCCGGGCACAGCTGCGGCTGTGACGACGCTCAGCGGTCAGGGTCAGCGGATCATCGAGGCGGCCGTCGCCCCCGCCGTTGATCACGTGTCCGCCGCCGTCGGTGAGATCTTGTCGAGCTTACAGCGGCCACCCTACTAAAGGAGCGACAACAGTTCGTCGGAGGGACCGTCCATCATCCGCTCGAGCAGCCGGTCAATCTCGGCCGCGTTGGGGAGCGCGGCGTAGGCGTGACGGAAGTCCTCGACGTCGGCGGAGCTTCCACGCACTTGATGGACGAGCTTGTCGGCAACCGACTGGCCGAGAGCTTCTAGCTCTGCGGTCTCGTCGCGGTCGGCGTGCGCGATGTTGAGTGCGACGTCCCGCAGCAGGCCCATCGTGAACCACGATCGTCCCGTCGCGGTGTCGAGAATCGCGCCGGCGATGGACTTGAGCGTGGTGCGAACGTTCTCGCTGAGGCTGTCGAGCTGGACGACCGTGTCAAGGTTCGCCAGACGCAGCCCGTCGAACTGGGCTGCGGCGGCGCGCTGGGCGCGGGAGCGGACTCGCTGACGCTCAGCGCCGATCAGCTCCAGAGCCAGGTCGAGGACCGCGGTGTCGGGGTCGTCGTCGTATCGGTCGCCTAGCACGTTAGGCATGGTGATGGTGGTGGCGCGGCGCTTGGTAGGTGAGCTGACGCGGGTGCGCGTCTCGGGCTCGTCGCGATAGGAGTTGCAGGTGGCGATGAAGAAGGTGTCGATGGGCAGCTGTGCCTCACCGCCGGCGGGCAAGCGGACCAGGCGCTCCTGGTCCTGGGCCGCGACGAGGACCGACGAAAGGTACGTCTCGACCGCGGCGAGGTTGAACTCTTCAAGGATGACGACACGCGACTCCAGCGGGTCGGCCGTCTGGAGGACCTCTGCGGTGAACTCACGGAACTCGGGTGAGCCGTCCAAGCGCTCGTAGCCAATGAACTCGGCCTCGTCAAAGTCGGCACGGATCGGTACGACGAGCGGTGTCTCCAGGTCCAGTTCCGCCTCCATCGCGCGACCGAGGAGGTTCGCGAACAGCGACTTACCGGTCCCTGGCTGGCCGACCAGGATGACGATGTCGCCGCGCATCCAGGCGGTGAGCACCCGCCGCACCAGACCGGGCGGGAGGACGTATCCCCCGGCCACGACGCGAGCCCCCAGTGCGTCGACGAGCTCGCTCAACGACAGATTCACGACGGGCGCCGGCGGCAGCGATCCCAGCAGCTCGTACGTGCCCTCGTCGACGGGCGCGGCGTCGAATGGCGCCGCGTAGTACTCGGCCGGCACGTCTGGGGTGTACAGCGTGCCGATCAGGTCGCCGACCTGGGAGTGAACTCCGATATGAACCACGCGGTCAGCTTGTCGATCGGCTGGCTCGTCCCGCCGCCTGTGACGGGCGCGAGCGCGTCGACGTCAACGTCACGCCCGAACCATAGGGCGAGGTCGACCAGGCGGAGTGCGTGAGTCTTGGTGAGCAACTCGGCTCCGGCCTGCGGCCGCAGCGCCCAGGTGTCCCGCCCGACCGCCGTCTTGTTCTGCACGAAGACGAGACCCTGGTTCATCAGGTGGTTTCGCTGACGTTGGAGGCCCCCGCCCGGGTACTTGGTGGTCTGCCAGTTGGGATCGGCGGACGAGACCGCCCACGGGGCAAAATACGGCCGGTCTGGGCCCGGCGGCCGCGGGAGTGTGAAGTACCCGCGCAGCAACTCGGCCTCCTCGGTAGAGCCGAACGGGACCGGCGTCATGGTCGGGTCCACACCACCGCGGGAGGCAGCCTGCAGCAGCGCGGGGATCGAGATGACCGCAAGCGGGTGCGCGCCATCAAGGGCAGCGGCGGCCGCGAGCACGAGTTGAGGAGGAGCGAACTGCACGGCACGACGGTAGTGCCCGTGAAGCTAGGAGCCGTTGGTGAGCCTCGCCATGTTGTCGGCGACCAGGCCGCAGAACGCAGGGTTCAACTCGACTCCCACCGAGGAGCGGCGCATCTCCTCGGCCACGTACATCGTCGTCCCGCCACCGAGGAACGGGTCGAGCACCGTCCCACCCTCGGGGCACCCGACGGAGATGCACCGCTCGACGAGCTTCCGGGGATAGGGCGCGTAGTGCGTACCCCGCGCGAGTGACTTACGGTCCGGCTCGATGTACCAGACGTCCTCTTCACCCTCTAGCCCGGCTCGGTCAAAGTAGTACCGCGGGCTCTTGGAGAACAGGAAGATGTGTTCGTACTTGCGCCAGGGACGGTCCTTGCTGGTCGGCTCCGGGATGGCGCTATTACGCACCCACATGATCGCGCTGCGCAGAGTCCACCCGTCCGCCTGCATCGCGAGCGCCACACGCCACGGGATGCCGATGAGCGACTTACGGGGCAGGCCCAGACCCGGTCCGTCGACGGCACGCAGCCCCGGCAGCCGCCGGCTGCGGTGCTTGGAATCCTCACCATGGGGTCGGCCTTTCGCGCTGTAGTAGGTGTCACCAAGGTTCAGGAAGACGGTGCCGTCGTCGGTCAACGACGGCCTGATCGCCGCGAACGTATCGACGAGGTTCTGTACGAAGCCCTCGATCGTCGACTCGAGTCCGAACTGGCCGTTCACCTCGTAGTCCCGCTGCCAGTAGTAGGGCGGCGAAGTGATGACGGAGTTCACCGTCCGGGGCTCCAGGTCGAGCGCAGCTTCTCGGCAGTCGCCCAAGAGGAGCCGCCACGTGGTGTCGTCGCGGCCGATCCCGGCGGCAAACAGGTGGTCGTCGCCCGGCTCGGTGATTGTGAAGGCGGGTTCGGTCATCAGAGAACGACCTTCGCACGAGCGGCTGACATGTCCGCCAGTGTAAGAGATCTCCGACGGGTGAGCGAATCTGTCTGCGGTGTGTCGCAGAGTCGGGTCGCGAGTCCTCGTGTGGGCCGCCCTACCCTTGGGACCGTGTCAGAGGACGAGGGCCGCGAAAGTCTTCGTGCCCTCGCAGCGCACCTGGCTGGCCCGGCCGAGATAGCCAGCAGCCTCGGAGTCGAGGCCAACACCATCAACGTGTGGAAGACCCGCCACCCTGACTTCCCCGCGCCCGTGCGCCGGCTCAAGTCGGGCGATTTATGGGACATCCGCGAGGTACAGCTGTGGGCCGAGCGCACAGGCCGGTCGTTCCGAAAATGACTAAGCGAGCCGCGCTACCCGGACGATCCGCGTACCCCACCCGCCCGTGCAACGCCGTCGAGCCAGCCTTCCGAGCCGCACTTTTAGGGCTCTCCTGACTGATGTGTGGGTGGATCCTGCGGCGAGACGTCTGGGGAGGTCGGGTCGGTAGCCGCCGAGGGCGAGCATGGCCAGGGCGATGAGGGCGTCGGTGTTCTTGAACCCGAAGGCCATCCTCATCAGGAGCCGGATCTTGGTGTTGGTGGACTCGATCAGGGCGTTGGACAGGTCGTGTTCGAGCATGTTCTCGATCGCGGTTCGGTGGCGGCGGATCTTGCGGGCTAGCTCGACGAACGGGGTCAGCCTGGAGCGGGATGCCCAGGCCAGCCAGTCGTCGAGCAGGTGGCAGCCGTGGGCGCCCTTGATCCGGATGACCTTGCGGAACGCCTCCTTCAGCTCGTAGGCGCGGTGCAGCGGCTTGTTCGTGGCAGCAATCCAGGCCAGCTTCACCTGCTGGGGCTGGGTCAGGTCACCGGGGTTCTTCCACAACGCGTACCGGGCCCCCTTCAACCCCTTGGCCCCCTGCTTGTCCCCGGACCGGCGGGCGTCGTTCCACACCTGCCGGCGGACCTCGTCCAGGGCGTCGGCGGCCCAGGCCACCAGGTGGAACGGGTCGGCGCAGCGCACCGCGCCTGGGCACCGCTCGGCGACCACGTCCGCGATCCAGTCCGCGCCGTCCGCGGACACGTGCGTGATCAGCCGGGCGCGGTCGGCGCCGAGGGCGTCGAAGAACCGCCGCAGGGTGGCCTTGTCCCGCCCGGGAGCCGCCCACACCAGCCGCTTCGCGTCGTGGTCCACCACGACGGTCAGGTACCGATGGCCGCGCTTGTACGAGATCTCGTCGATCCCGATCCGCCGCAACCCCGGCAACGGGTCCCGAGCCGCCTTCGCCTCGTCCGCGACCCGGGTAACGATCGCCCCGACCGTGCGCCACGCGATCCGCAACAGCTGACACACCGTGGACCTCGCGGTCGCGACCGCCAGCCAGGCGACGGTGTCGTCGAACGCGGTCGTGTGCCCCGCGCCGTGCCGCGCCCACGGCACGTGGGCGACCACCACCCCGTGCTCCGGGCACGACACTCGTGGGGCGTCGGCCTCCAGCCACACCGGCAGCACCCCGGCGTCCACATGCCGCCACCGGCGCCGCCCATGCCCGCCGTCGTAGCCGCGGCACCGGCGCCGGCACACCCCGCACCGGCCACGCTGACGACGCCCCGCACGCACCGAGGCGACGATGACCTGCTCGTCCTCATCGAGCTCGACCCCCTCGACGACCGCATTCTCGACCCCCAACACCGCACGCCATACCCTGACCCCCGACACGCCGTTCCCCCCGTCACCGGTTCCGATTCCTTCGCAAGGTCGAAAACCTAGACAAGGAACGGCGTGTCACCCGTCGCGGCACGCACAATCACCCACGGATTGGTCAGGAGAGCCACTTTTAGACGCGACCCGAAATGAACCGTCACTGGGTCGAGGCTGCCTGTGGAGTTCAGCGGCCAGTGGCGGCGTTCTGTGATCGCTTGGTGGCGGCTCGTGGTTCCGATGACGAGGATGCTGGCGGCTGCTTCAACGACGTCGTCGGTGTCGACGGGCTACCTTCAGCACGCGTGACTTACCGCGAACCGGAGCTGGGCGGTGGCGGCTCGCTGCGGGGTTGGGCAAGGCGTCATGCCCTCCCCTCCTCGACCGAAGCGCCGGCGGCGCGGCTGGCTTGGGGGCGGTCCCTAATGACCTGTTGGGTGTCGCGGTAGGCCTGGTCTAGATAGGTCTCCAGGTCCTCCCGCGCGATGCGCCATTGCCCGCGGCCGCCGATCTTGATGGCGCGTAGGGCCCCGGTACGGACTAGCGCATACGCCTGCCACGAGGAGGTATTGAGCTCCTCACTGACCTGGATCAAGGTGAGAAATCGAGGCCTGGTGGGCTCCGTCATGGGTTGCCAACTCTTCGTTCTGCCACGTTTCCACCCCGCGCGGTGGCTACTTGGGTCCTAGGCGTGAAATGGGTTTATGTAGTTAATAGCGTTAATTACGTTCGGGCATTCGGTTGGGCAGTCGGCTAGGCGCCTTCGGCAAAGCGCCACCCGAGCGGTCACGAGCGCGCTCGACGGCAACGCGCATAGCGTCCGCGCACCAGTTCGCTTCTGACTCGTAACGCCCTGTGGCGAGGTCGTCCCGGAGGCCCTGGCGGAGGACTTCGAGGTCACGGGGGTCCATGAGGAACGCCCGCTTAAGGCCTCGGCTTGTTTGCTTAGGGGGGCGCCGGGCCTCGATCTCTGCTCGTTCGTTCGGGGTCAGGGCGGCGTGCTGCCGGATGGCGGCCCCTAGCCATTTGGGGAAGCCGTCGTAGCGGCCTTCACGCATCCAGTCGGCCATGTAGGCGGCCTTGGCCAGCTCCAGATCCTCTGGCCGCACCGAGATCGACAGAGGAACCCGCGCCGCCGGCGTTGTGCCGGCGGGGGTCGCAGCTACGCTGTGCGCGGTCGTCGTGGCAGGCTGCGCGCTCGGCGGGGTGGGGGTGATGCTCTCCCCCGGCTTCTCGTCTGCGTCCATGGCGACGGGGTTGGCCGCGATGGCCTCCCGGTTCCTGTCGCGCAGGGTGGCCCGTCTCGGTGTCATGAATGTGCTCCTTCGCCGATCTGATGGCCGCCGCGGCTGGTAAGAATGGTGTTGATGGCGGTCGCGTAGTCCTGGGTGACGCCGGCTTTTGGGGCATAGACGCTGACCGGCTTGCCGGCGGTGTAGGCGTCGGCCGCGGCGATAGCTTCGCGAACGGGGGACGTGACTCGCCCCGGGTACTGCTCCTCGAGGAGCTCGACGACTTCGCGGTCCAGGCTGCGCCGCGCGTTGTACTTGGTCGGCACGATCCAGCCGACCTGGAGGCCCGGTCGGAGGCGAGGCGCGACTCGCTCGGCGATCACGTCGGTCAGACGTCTCAGCTGGTCGAAGGCCTCGGTCTTGACTTCGAGCGAGACGACGACGGTGTCGGCGGCCGCGAGTCCTGCCAGGGTGACGAGGCCTAGGGAGGGTGGGGTGTCGATGACGACGTCGTCCCACTCCCCCGCCACTTCCGGTAGGTGATCTCGCAGAGAGGTAATGACTTCGGGACGATGCTCGAGGTCGGCGAGATCGTGGGTGCCGGCGAGCACGGATGCACCGGGGACGGCGGGTGAGGGAAAGGACGCCTGCGTGGCGGTGGCCTTGCCGATAAGTACGTCTGACGCGACGGCTTCGACCTCAGCGTCTTCGGTCAGGCCCAGTCGGGTGGTGAGGTTTCCTTGCTGGTCCAGGTCGATCGCGAGGACCTTCCGGCCGCGCCGTGCAAGCTCGGCGACGAGCTCGGCAGCGGTCGTAGTCTTGGTGCTGCCGCCCTTGGAGAGAGCGACGGTGTAGACGGTCACGGATCGTCTTCCCTTCGTGCTTGGTTTAGGCCAAGGTACTTTCTAGGGTTTTTCGGTTCAATGTAGCCACGCGGGTTAAGTGGGTGAATCTTTGCCCATAGGATCGGTTACTACGCCCCGGGGTGGTGCCTGGGTCGTGCTGACAGTCGACCCCCCCCCTTCCGTGGTGGCGGGGGTCGGCGCATACCAGCTGTGCGTTTCACTCTTTGACCCACTCCCCCGGCCGCGCGGGTGGTTGAGCACCGGCCGGCCCGCGTGAGGAACGAGCGGGGGCCGGCCGGCCGCCCTAGCGGCGGAGGTCGGGCGGGGGCTCTGAGCGCCCCCGCCCTTCCGTCTCTAGACGGTGGCCAGGACCTCGAGCGTGTGGGCGTCGTAGGCGTCGACCTGGCCGGTGATCATGCGCTCCATGTTCCGGGTCTTGCGGTCGCTCCCCCGAACCTTGCTCTCGTGGTGAAGGTAGGTGTTGGCGGCCGCCACCACGCCGTAGGCGGTCCCCCGCCACGGGTTGACCCGCTGGTCGGTGCTCCACAGGCGGTGCAAGGCGGTCGCCTTCTCCTCCGCGTTCACCTTTACCCGGGCCGAGGCGTTCATGTCGCCGCGCCCCGTGAACAGGTCCACGAATGCCTCCCACCGAGGCTCGCTCACCGGCTCGGCACACAGACGCTCGACGGCCTGGCCAAAGGAGTCAGCGACCCCGTGCACGATGTTCAGGGCATCTCGCACGTCGGACAGTCGACCTAGGCTGTGCCGGGAGTGGCGGACCTTCACACGGTCGGCCCGCTCCCCCAGCGCGGCGCTCAGGGTGTTGTCGCACACGACGACCTGGGACCCGACCTGGTAGGTGGTGGCGAGGCTCCCGTCCAGCGAGGTCGCGGCCATAAGGAAGGGGCGGAACTCGACGCCTTCCGTGGTGCACGTCTCCTCCATCTCGACCTGGACCCAGGCGACGGCGCCACCTTTGAGTAGACCGGCCGACCCGATCGCCAGCTCGTCGGTGTCGAGGATGCTTCCGACGTTGTTGACCAGCCACTCGCTGTAGTCGTGGATCTGGTAGCCCGTGGAGAACACTCCCAGAACGGCCTTGGTGTCGGGGCGGACGATGACTTGGCGGGTGGGGTCGGTGATGGTCTCCACGCCGTCGACGTCCATGACCACGGTCTGGAGGGGGCAGGCGACCGGCGACCAGGAGAACAGGCGGCGGGTGACGTCCTCGACCGGGACGGCCCCGAGGTAGTGGTTGGGCTCGGCCCCCTGGAGGTCGGCCCGGTAGTGCCAGGCGTTGCCGCGCTTGCTGGGAAAGCCGATGAGGGTCTGGGTGTTGAGGTGAGTGAGCGTCTCGCGTGACATGTGGTGTGTCCTCTTTGGTGGTGGTGGGTTGTGCTGACAGACTCAAATGTAGTGAATTGGGTGATTGGAGTCAATAGGTTCTATGGGTTTTTTGGGTTTTAGTTCCTGCGCGTCCGGGCCTTACCTTTCGGCGCCGGCCCCTTGTGGGAGCTCCGCCCCCTCCAGGGCAAAGGTTTCTGGCATGGCCGTCATCAGTTGAAAGTCGCCGCCGAGGCGGGTCCCGCTGTGATGCGGGCCCGCCTCGGTGGCTCGTTGCTCAGGCGGCTGTGCGCTTGGCTCGGCGGGGGAGTCCAGCGGCCCGCTTCTCGACGTCGGCCAGTTCGTAGCCGTTCTCGGCAAGGAACTTCAGCAGCGCGGCGGTGGCTGGCTCGACGTGTCGCCAGGAGTCGCGGCTGGTGCGCTTCTCCATGTCGGCGAGGACGCGGCAAACGGCGATGAGCAGAGCACGACCCTCGGTGGCCTTCTCGATGATGGCCTGAGCGGGCAGGTGGCCGCCGTAGCCGGGGTGGCTAACGTTGAACCACTCTGCCGCGAGGGCCGCGCCGCCGACGTCGCCCACGACGTCGGCGTGCTCGGTAAGAGCACGCGCCAGGAAGGTCGCTGACCCCTTGGGGGCGGTCTTGCGGGCCGCGAACGTGGCCAGCCAGGCCCGCCGCACCGGTTCCGTTGCATCCCAGGCCTTATTGGACTCAACAACGTCTCGGCGCTGGGCACGAGCCTTGTCGCGTTGCTCGTCGGTCATCTCGTCGCGGCTCGGCGTGCTTGGGGAGGAGCCGTACCGCTGGGCGTGACCGTTGTGCTTCCATTCGGTGCAGACGTAGGCGACTTGGGCGACCGACACGCGGTGGCCGTTGTCGTCCCACTGCCAGGAGGGCTTGACGTACGCGGCGTGCCCGGGGCACTGCTGGTGCTGCTCGGGTGTGAGTGGCGCGCGGCTCTCACCGTCCTGGGCGCGCAGCTCCGTGAGCGCAGCGCCCTTCTTGTGGGTCTCGTACGGGTCCCAGGCCTCGATGACGGTGGTTCCCTCGGCCCTGAGCGCTTGGTGGGCCTCGTCGACGCGGGCCTGGCGGTCGCGGTCGTCGCGCTGTCGCTGGGCGACGTGATCGAACTGCCCTTCCTTTGCCGCGACCGTCAGGGCTTTGACGGCCTCAGGGTCGGTCTGGAACTCGGCGATGGTGGCGGCCTGGTCCAGGGTGAGGAACTCGAACCGGTCGGCGGCCTTGCTGGCCATGGGGGAGGCGGCCACTACGAGGGCGGTCTCGACGTCGGCTCTTCTGGTCGCGGTCTGCTTGGCGATCTGGGCGGCAGTCATTCCCAGCCCAGCGAGCGTGGCCAGGGCGGCCACACGCTCGCCGACACTGATCCCTGCACGGTGGTCGTTCTCGGCGAGCTGGTCGATGATGCGGTCGGCGTCCGCGGTGGTCTCCACGACGTAGGCGGGGATCGTGGCCCGGCCGGTCTGCACCGCCGCGAGGGTGCGGCGCTGCCCGTACCGGAGGAGGTAGCAGCCTTCCTCGTCCTGGGTGACCACGACGGGCTCAAGGACGCCCCGCTCACGGATGCTCGCGACGAAGTCCTTGTCGAGCCGCGCGTCCAGGCGAACGTTTGTTCCGATGACGACTGAGGCCGGGTCGATCTGTGCGATGTGGGGGATTGTGCTGTCGCTCATGGTGTTGTGCCCTTCACTGGTCTGGTGGTGATGTCGTGATGACAAGACCAGTGTAGTTTATTGGGTTTTTAGAGTCAATAGGGTCTAGAGGTTTTTTGGGTCTTTCTCCTGGTCTGGTCTTGTCTTGTACCTAGCCCGCTGCGCTCCTCCCACCGGACCACAAATCGCCCGGCCACCCCTCCTCCCCTCTTCAGCCCGTCGTTGTGAGCATCCGGCCGGCGTCCTGACTGACGGCGGAGGCTCAGAAGGAGGATCGTTGTCGCCGACCCGCCGCAGGAGCATCCGCCCTGGTTGAGCAACCGGTGCGGCCAGCTCCTGTTTGGACCTTCGACCCCCCTTCAGGTCATGGGCCCGTTCTGCCCTTGGATCACGATCAGGAGGCCCGTGACCAACAGGCAGAGATAGACGACGGACAGGCCATAACCCCAGGACCACAACAATGCTTTGGCCCGACGAGCGTTGCCGCCACGACTACCGAAGGGGACAACGAAGAGCCAGGACCAGAGCAAGCCGAATACCGCGAGGCAGACAAGGGCCCACCCGTTTGCCTTGGGTGCATCCGTATGAGTAACAAGATTGAGCACCGCGGTCGCGATGACGACCGCAAACGCAGCAATGGCCACCCAAGCCAACGTCCGATGCCGATGCCCCTCAACGGTGACCAAGGTATGGCCGCCCGAGGCTGGGCGGCTGCCGACTTCACGGCGAGGTACCACCGAGCCGAGCGTCGAGCCGGACGTTGCCGCCGATAATCGCGGCTGCGGGGTCGATCTGCTCAATGCGGGGAGCGGCGGTGTGATCGCTCATGGTGTGCCCTTTCGGTGTGGTGTTGTGCTGATAGGTCTAGTGTAGTATATTGGGTTATTTGGGTCAAGGCTTGCTTGGGTTTATGGGTTTAATTCCGTCGCGCTCTTGCGGTGCCCGATCACCCATGCCACGCGGCCACCGTCCCCCCTTTTGGCCATGGCCTGCTCGCCCAAGCCCTCGCGGGCGACCTGAGCGCTCTCCGTCGTACGTAAGTTCTAGGCTGAGTCGTGGCCGGAGGGATGTACTCGCCTAGGAGTGGGATCCCCTTGCGCGATCGCCCGGTGTCGACTGGAGGTCCGCCGCCGCTGGCGGGGCCCCCCCGGCACTAGTCACTGCTGGGTGTCCGGCCCCATTGACGACCCCGGCCCGTTCCCTGGCGTTGTGGTCACGTGCAGGTCGGGTGCGGGGGAGTGGCTGGCCTGGGTGGCCTATGCGCTGCCAGGACCCGATGGGGCCAGCTCCGTCCTTCAGGCCTGGATGCCGGCAGCCTCATTGTCGCCGGCGTGAATCTCTTAGAAGAGCGGTTGGCCATCTGCATCGGCCTCGTCGAGTTCCGGCCGCCAGGTGCGGATGCTGGGTGGGCAGTCCGGGCACTTACTCACCGCGTTATCACCCTGAAGCCAGCCGTGACCGTCGCAGTCGTCTCGATCGCACGGGACAAGATCCGTCGCGGTGGGCTCCTTCAGGGCGTGGAGTCGCGGGTGATCCGCCTGAGGATCCAGCCCTCGCAGGATGGCAGCGAGGACGACCGCGGGGCGGGTGCGAATGCGCTCAGCCCGAACATCGCCGCGACCGGTGCGCAGAGTGTGGTCGACGACCGCGTCAGCGAGGTCGAGGGCCGTCCACGGATCAGCACCCTGGACGAAGGGTGTGAGGGCGGGGGAGAGCCGTCGGGGGCTCTCACCGTGAAGCCAAGGAACGATCTTGACGAGATCGGCGGCAAGCTGCCTCGCTTTGCGCCGGCGTCGACCCTCGTTTTGGGGGCGTGGCGGCGGAGCCGCCTCCATCTTCTCGGCCGCTAGGCCGCGAAGGAACCCTATTCCAAGGTCACGTTTTCTTGTGCGAGCGCTACCTCTGGTAGGGGTAACGGAAATCAGGCAGCGAAGCACGGGGTCCGGGATGGTGAGAGCCGTCTCTGTGGATAAACCCCGCTGGCAGGAGCCGCGGCGGCGGGCTGCCATGCACTCAACTGCGTTCAGCATGCGGCCCATCTGAACCACGACCTGGAGGCCGAGACGCCGCGCGACGCGTCGGCACCTCTGGACGGTGTTGGGGGCGCAGCCCATGACCGAGGCCACCGTGTCGGGTCGCACAACACAGCGTCGGCCGGTGCGCTTGTCCTGGACGTACCCAGACTCGACGCGAGCCCAGAGGGTGAAGGTGGCCGCCGCGAGCTGCTCCGCGCGAAGAACACCGCGGTTCGCGGCGATCGCGGTGGGGATGACGAAGGTGAGCCAGTGCTGCCGGCCACTCCAGGGCCGGATCTTGTTGTAGGCGCCGGCTGGCGCCATGTAGTGCACGCCGCGACCAGCGTTGCGGCGACCGCGGTCGTCTTGCTGCCAGCGAGGAAGGACCGTGGGGTCGTAGATACAGGTGGAGCGGACGAGAGGCGCGTCTTCCGCTGCACAGACGCGTTGAGTGCGTAGACGTTGCATGATCGCCGAGGTGATGCACGCGGATGAGCGTCCCTTGCGGTCTGGAACCGGCAGGGCTAGGGGCGATGAGGTCACTCGTGCGCCCGGTAGTGCTCACAGATCGCAGGTGGGACATACCCGGCGGTGGTAGCGCTTCTAAGAGCAGCACCGGTCAACAGCATCCAGGCGCCGCAGCTGGGGCACCTGGTGATGTGTTCGAGCGCCCACGCCTGGCGGCTTGTGAGACCGACACGCTGGGGTGGTTTGGACTCCCGGTGATCCTGGAAACTGGCTATACTTGCCATCGCTGGCCTTTCCGCAAGAGGGCAGCACGAAGCCCCGAGGGGCTTTGATCTCCTCCCAGAGATCGAGGTCGATCCGGTTCCCGCCGGCCGACAAAATGACTTGCACACGGCCCCCGTTCCCGCGGGGGCCTAAGTCGTTTCAGGGCACTGCCCTGATCTGGGGTCTACGCGCTGGCGGAGAACTCCTCGAAGGGTGCGGCCGCGCCGTGCGAAGCGGGCGCGAGGTCTGCTCGGTCGTAGTGCTCAGCCACGTAGGTCGCTATGAGATCCCCAACTGGGATCCGGCGACGGGCGGCATCTGCGCGCAGAAGGCTGGCGAGGTCGGGATGCAGCCGGGTGGGGGTATATACCCGGTCACCCTTGTGAGCCTGTGGCATGCGGCGAGTCTGGCAGCGCCCGGAACCAGGTTCGGGGATGCGCTCGGCGTGTCGGATTCTCGACTGCTGTACTCAGCATCCCTGGCGTATGGTGACGGTAGTCGACGAGGGGCCGGTTCCAATCCTTCGGGGAGGGGTTATGGAGAGTGGCTCAGCTCATCTGACTCTCGCGCACAAGATCAACCGACTGTTCGAGCTGCACCTGCGCAGCGGAAAACTGCCGAGCAACGAAGAGGTCGCGACGGCGATCACGGCGCAGGGCGGGCCTAGCACGATATCCGCCTCGTACTTGTGGCTTCTGCGATCCGGGAAGCGGGACAACCCCACGGCGCACCATCTCCAAGCTCTTGCTAAACACTTCGGAGTGAGCCCGGCCTACTTCTTCGACGACGCTGCCGCCAGTGAGATCGAGAAGGAGATGGACCTGATCCTTGCGCTGCGAGATAGCGGCGTGAAGCAGTTGGCCCTGCGTGCCTCCGGCCTGCGGCCTGAGGTTGTTGCGGCCTTGACAGTCATGGCTGAACAGGCACGCAAGATGGAGGGCTTGGGTGAGGTGGAGGACTGTCCTCGCTGATCGGACCCGCAATGGCACTGGCGCGTAGCCCAGCGGCCCCCCTACCTTGCTGGCGCACGCGGTAGTGGTGACAAGCTGACCTTTGCAGAGGTTGTCCCGGGTCTGTCGGGTAGGCCGGGCGCATTGCTGCGCCCGGCCCCCCTCAGAACCGGACGTGCGACTTTCACCGCATCCGGCTCAAGCAAGCCCCTGGGGCTCACTGGCAGGCAGAA
>JAABUT010002448.1_pt1 | contig 17897 bp, 14 predicted proteins | sample 5559281 | NCBI WGS metagenome assembly JAABUT01 (sample SAMN10711880, study PRJNA513359) | rock metagenome | isolation source: Antarctica rocks | place: Antarctica: Victoria Land, Ricker Hills nord | collected 2016-01-04 | reverse complement strand
CGCCGACGACGGCTTCCTGACCGCCCTGGCCGAGGCCCTCGTCCTGTCCGGGATGGCGATGGCGGCCGCCGGATCGAGCCGTCCGTGCAGTGGCAGCGACCACGAGATCATGCACGCGATCGACGCGCTCTTCCCCGGCACGGCGAACCACGGTGAGCTGGCCGGCGTCGGGGCGCTGTTCGCAACGTTTCTGCGAGGCGACGGCTTGTTGTTCGACCGGTTGGACGCGTGCCTGTCGCGCCATGAGCTGCCGCGGACGCCGGCCGACCTCGGGCTCAGCGAGTCACAGTTCACGGCGGCGGTGCTGCACGCGCCGGCGACCCGGCCGGACCGGTTCACCATTCTCGAGCACCTCGCCCTCAACGAGCCGGCGGTCCGGTCACACGTGTCGGCGTATACGCGGCGGGTGGCTGAGGGCTAGCAGTCCGGTCGGCGTGCGGTTAGCCGGCGCCCTCGCGGGCGAGCAGCGGCGACGGAGCGCGGCCAGTCTTGGTGAGCGAGAGCTTGGTGGTCTCGGGGGCCCAGATGTGGGAGACGACGGCACCCACCACGCAGACCGCCGCCGCGATCAGCATGACCGGTCCCACGCCGAGGCCGGTCAGGCCTACCGGGAGGAGGAAGGTGCCGACGCCGGCGCCGATCCGACTGGCCGCAGCGGCGAAGCCGACTCCACTACTGCGGAGCTCGGTCGGGAAGACCTCGTCCGGATAGACACCGGTCAGATCGCCGCCGATCGCATTGAAGAACGCGAACAACGCGAAGCAGACGACGATCACGACGTTGGGGGCGTGGCTCCACGCGCCGACGACGATGAGGGCAGCGGCCATCACCCAGAACGGCACGATCAGTAGCTTCCGCCGCCCGATCCGCTCGATCACAACCATCCCGAAGACCGCCCCCACGACCGCGATCCCGTTGACCGCGACCGTACCGGCGCGTGGGTCGTTGAGGTGCAGGGACGAGAGCACCTGCGGTGCGAACGTGAAAATGGCGAAGTACGGCGCGACGAGGCAGGCCCAGAAGACACACACGAACGTGGTGCGAGAGCGCACTTCGGGAGCGAACAGCTTCCGGTAGCCGGCGCCCTCAGTTGACTCCCCTTGCAGTTCCTCATCATCGAAGAAGGACTCACCGAGATATCTGATGACGATGCGACGAGCTTCCTCAACCCGTCCCCGGCTCATCAGCCACCGCGGGGACTCGGGCAGCCCGTACCTGAGCACGAGGGTCAGGACCGCCGGGACCGCGGAAGTGGCCAGTATCCAACGCCAATGCACGCCGACCGACAGCAAGCCGTACGCCACCAGGACCGATACCAGGTAGCCGATGTACCAGCAGACCTGCAGGCTGGTGAGCCGGCGGCCCCGCCCCGCGGACGGGGAAAATTCGGCGAGCATCGGCGGCCCGATCGCGTACTCAGCGCCGATGGCCACGCCCAGGAGCACCCGCACGATAAACAGTTGCCAACCATTGCCCACAACGACCTGCAGCAGACCAATGATGACAAAGGCGACGATGTCGAAGGTGAACAGCCGGCGCCGGCCGAACTTGTCGGTCAGGTAACCGAAGACCGGACCGCCGAAGAAGATCCCGATCAGCGTGGAGGCGCCGATCAGCCCCGCCCAGACAGAGGAGATACCGAGCTCTTTACTGATCAGCGGCAGCACCACGCTGATGGCACCGAGGTCATAGCCGTCGAGGCCCTCGCCCCAGGCGGTGGCGATGGTAATTCTGCGGACGAATCCCTTGTTGCTCTTGAGACTCGCGGGCACCTGAGCGACCATCCGAACACCTCTCCCGGTGGTTTGTGACGGATCGGCGTCGCCGCTGGCCGGGGCGGGCTGGCCATGCTGTCACTGGCTCACCTGCCCTGGTCGAGGACTCTCCACCCGTCGGGGTCAACCGTGACTCATGCGTTGTGAGGGCACCCAACCACCGGCGTTCCCCAATAGCAAGGTCCGAACGGGGTCAGACGTGAACTGACCGACTCGGGGATACACGGTCACGGACAAGAAGCGACTGTCGGGGCGATCGTAGGAAGCATGCCGCCGCCGTTGCCGCGGAGACAGCTGGTGCTTTACGGCGCCCTATTCGGCTCAAGCCCCGATCCGGAACTGCCGAGGTTCCAGCGAGGCCCCCGCCGACGGGCGAGGCGACGACCGTGAGAGCTGACGCGTGTGCGATTGCTACTAGGACGTACCGAAGCCTGGCTGCGCCAGAGTGCGCAGGCTGGTGTCGACGGCTTGGCCTGGGCCACCGCGCTGATGGTCGCGGTGTGGGGCCGCTACGACTTCGACACCGCTCGGATGAATCTCCGCGAGATCGCAGTCTTTGCTGTGCTGGCCGTCGCCACCCAAGCCGCGATCGGCTTTTGCTTATCCCTTTACCGGGGACGCTATACCTTCGGCAGCTTCGAGGAGGTCCTTGGCGTCGCGACGACGGTGACCGCGGTCACCGTCCTACTCCTCATAACCCGACTTGCTATTCACCCGGGCTCGACGCTGCCCAGGAGCGCGCCGCTCCTTGCCGCGCCGGTCGCCCTATTGACCATGATCGCCGGCCGTTATGTACTTCGCATGCGTCGCGAACGGGGCCTTCGCCCCGACACCCAGGCTGACCGCGTCCTCGTCCTGGGTGCCGGCAATGCCGGCACTCAGCTCGTACGACAGATGCTGCGGGATCCTGAGGGCAAGTACTTGCCGGTGGGTGTCCTGGATGATGACCCCCGCAAGCGCAACCTGCGCATCAGCGGAGTGCCGGTCCTGGGCACCCGACAAGACATGGCCCGGGCTGCGCGCCGGGTCGACGCCGCCACGTTGATCCTGGCCCTCCCCCAAGCCGATGCTGCCCTCGTCCGGGAGATCGACGAAATCGCCACCACGTGCAACCTGCGGATGAAGGTCGTGCCGGCTCTCAACGAGCTGATCGACGGCCATATTCATGTCGACGACGTCCGTGACGTCGACGAGAGCGACCTCATGGGGCGCCGGCCCGTCGACACCGACGTGGAGTCGATCGCCAGCTATCTCACCGGGCGGCGGGTCCTTGTCACGGGTGCGGGTGGCTCGATCGGCTCCGAGCTGTGCCGGCAGATCCACAAGTTCGCGCCGGCCGAGCTCATCATGCTCGATCGCGACGAGTCGGCACTGCACGCGCTGCAACTGTCGATCTTCGGGCACGGGCTGCTCGACTCCGACGAGGTGGTGCTGGCCGACATCCGCGACGCCGAGACGGTGCTGCGGATCTTCACCGAACGCCGCCCGGACGTTGTGTTCCACGCCGCGGCGCTGAAGCACCTGCCACTGCTGGAGCAGTATCCCGCCGAGGCGTACAAGACCAACGTGCTGGGGACGCTCAATGTGCTCGAGGCGTCCGCCCGCGCGGACGTGGCCAAGTTCGTCAACATCTCCACCGACAAGGCCGCCAACCCGTGCAGCATCCTGGGCTACTCCAAGCGCATCGCCGAACGGCTCACCACCTGGCAGGCCGTACAGGCCGATGGCAGCTACCTGTCGGTGCGGTTCGGCAACGTGCTGGGCAGCCGCGGGTCCTTCCTGAGATCGTTCGAGGCGCAGATCGAGGCGGGCGGACCGGTGACGGTGACCGACCCCGAGGTCACGCGGTACTTCATGACGATCCCGGAGGCCTGCCAGCTCGTCGTCCAGGCGGCCGCCATCGGCGGCGCCGGTGAGACGCTCGTCCTCGACATGGGTGAGCCGGTGCAGATCGCTGACGTCGCCCGCCGCCTCGTCGCGGCCTCCGGCAAGGACATCGACATCGTCTACACGGGGCTGCGGGCCGGCGAGAAGATGCACGAGGATCTGTTCGGGGATGGCGAGGTCGCCCAGCGCAGCGAGCACCCGCTCGTCTCGCACGTCTCCGTCCCCGCCCTGGCGCCCGGCGGCATTGTGGGGTCGTGGGACCTTGACCTGGCAGCGTCGCAGAGCCTGGTGATGACCGGTCTGACTACAGCAAGTGCTGCCGCGATAGCGTAGTGTAAGGGCATAAGGGCACCGGCGCGCGCCACCCTATGTGGGACAGCTCCCATATCTCCGCAGCTGCTTTCGGATCTGAGGTGAGAAGTTGGCGGCCATCGTGGTGGCCTTTCTCGTCTCGATTGCGCTGCAGCCCATGGTGATCGTCGCGATGAGGCGCGCCAACGTCATCGACACGCCGAACGACCGCTCATCGCACGTGATCCCCACCCCCCGCGGGGGTGGGCTGGCTGTCGTCGTCGCGGTTCTGTCCGGGGTCGCACTGGCCGGCGGGTTCCCCCTCTCCTTCAGCGCCGCCGTCGTCATGTTCGCCGCCATCGGACTGGTGGAAGACCTGCGCGGCCTCGCGGTGGGCACCCGCCTCGCCGTGCAGTTAGGGGCCGGAGCGGGCGCCAGCCTGCTGCTCCTCCGGACCCACGTGCTGCCCATCTGGGCCGTCGTCGGAGGCGTCGCGCTCGGAGCATTCTGGCTCACCGCCTACGCGAACGTCTTCAACTTCATGGACGGGGTGAACGGCATCTCGGCCGCAAACGGCACCGTCGGCGGACTCGCCTACGCGGCCGTCGGCCACTGGTCCGACGACCGAACCCTGGTGATGGCCGGCGCCGTCTTGGCATCCGCCTCCGCGGCGTTCCTGCCGTGGAACGCGGTCCGTCCTCGCATCTTTCTCGGCGACGTCGGCAGCTATGCCATCGGAGCGGCGCTCGCGGCGCTCGCCCTGGGCGCACTGGTCCACCGAATCCAGCCGGAAGCCGCCCTGGCGCCGCTGACCCTCTACGTGGCCGACACCGGTTGGACCTTGTGGCGACGCATCCGGGCGCGGGAGCACGTCTTCCGGGCCCACCGTTCGCACGTCTACCAGCGGCTCAACATCGCCGGGTGGTCACACCTGCGGGTCGCCAGTACAACCGCGGGTCTTACCGCGATGCTCTCGGCGACCGGGTTGGCCAGTCTCACCGGGCACACGGTGCTCCGGGCGGCGGCCGACGCGGCGGCCCTCCTCATCCTGGTTGGGTATCTCTGCGTGCCGGCGTTGACGATGTCCCATCGGTCCGGTCACGCTGCCGCTTCCTTGGTTGCCGCTCCTTGAGCGCTGTCGTCGTTGTCGGGGCCGGATGGATCGGGCGGGCAGTCGCCGCGGCCCAGGGCGTCTCGGCCATCAGCCGCCGCGCCTTCCGAGCCACCGACATCCCGCCGGGCAGCCGGGTGGTGGTCGCCTCGGGCCGCTCGACCATCACAAGAGTCGAAGGCTTGCAGAACCCCTTACAGGACGAGGTGGGCCACCTGCGCGTCGTCCTCGACGCTGCCGAAAGCTTTTGCGCCCGCCGGGTCGTCGTCCTCGGCAGCAGCGACGTCGCAGGCCTGGCCCCGGTCATAGACGGGAGGACCGCCCAAGACCCGCGGACGGTCTACGCCCAGGTGAAGGCTGCACTGGAGGACGAGTGCACGTCACGGCGGGCCGGTGGAGTTCCGGTCACCTACCTGCGTCTCGCACCGGTTCACGGAGCCGGGAAGCGGCGGACGTCCTCGCTGGTGGGGCTCTCGCGTCTTCCCGTGATTGCCCTGCCCAACGGCGGCGACCACTCGACGGGTTTCATCCTGCTCTCCGACGCGGTCCGGGCCATCGAGTGGCTGCTGGATCATCCGGCTCCGGCGGTGCAGAGCGTGGGCGGCGGCGATACACCGTTGCGCCTGCTGCTGCAACTCCTCGCCCAGGCTCAGGGACGACGACTTCGGTGCGTGCCTGTGCCGTTCCCGGCAAGGACGGCCGGGCGTCTGTTGGGACCCCGAGGCCCGGACCAGATTCAATGGGCCCTGCGACTGGCGTGCGCCCGGTCGGTTCTGATGGACCCTCCGGTCGAAGCGGCTTCACTGGAGAACGCAGCGCAGACGCTGGTCGGCCCTTCGCCGACGGGCGGCCCGACCGGCTCTGGTTTGCCGCTTCAGGCGGCGGCCATACAAGCGCGACCGGTCGGATGACGCGGTCGAGCAGGCATGGCAAAACACGAGTGCCGGAGCCGGACATGCCTCGCGTGCTACTCGTCTCGGTGGTCTACGAGCCGGACATGGTGTCCACGGCCGGCATCGTCGCGGGCCTGGCGAGGGGGCTGCGCGACCTGGGCCATGAAGTCTCGGTCCTCACCTCGGTCCCCCACTACAACCCGCAAGCCGGGCCGGCCGGCCCGAGCTACCGAACGGGATTCCTGAAGCCTTACACCTACGCAGAGGAGGACGGCGTCCACGTCGTTCGCTGCTTCACCCCCCAGAAGAGCGGGCGGACAACCGCTCGCCTTTGGGGCTTCGCGGTGTTTCATGTGACCGCCGCCCTGGCCGCCCTGCGCTTCTTCAGGCGTAGCCAGGTCACTATCGTCGTGTCCCCGCCCCTGACTCTGGCCCTTCTCGCCTTCTTGCTCAGGGTCCTGGGGAACACGAAGGTGATCTACAACGCCCAGGAGCTCTGGCCAGACGTGCCGAGGGACCTGGGAGTCATCACCAACCCCCTGCTGCTCCGCGTACTCGGCGCTGTCGAGCGGGCCATCTACCGGCGGTCGGATGCCGTGACACCCATCGGCGAGCGCTTCGCTCTGGCCATCCGCCAGCGGGGGGCCGCACCTGAGAAGGTCGTCGTCATCCCGAACTTCGTCGACACCGCATGGATCGCTCCTCGCCCGAAGCTCAACCCGCTGAGCGTTCAGTGGGGGGTGGCCACCCGGCCGGTCGCGCTGTACGCGGGCAATATCGGCCTGACCCAGGACTTCGACTTGGTGCTGAGCACAGCCGAGAGGCTGGCCCACGTCGAGTTCGTGCTTGTCGGCGCCGGCGCGGGGTCGCCGGCGCTGGCCCGACTGCACGGCGAACGTCGCCTGGCCAACGTCCAGATACATCCGTACGTCGAAAAGAGCCGGGTCCCGGATCTCTACGGCCTCGCCGACATCGTCATGGTCCCCTTACGGGTCGGCCATGACCGCACGACGACGCCCTCGAAGATCTTCTCTGCCATGGCCGCAGGCAAGCCTGTCCTCGCCTGTGCTGCGCCCGACACCGACCTGGCCGACGAGCTCGCCGCGTCGGTCGCCGGCGTCGCGGTGCCGCCCGGCGACGTCGATGCGTTCGCCCAGGGGCTCGAGGCACTGCTCGACGAATCGCGAGGGCGACAGCAGTGGGACCGGGAATCCGCGCTGGCCTCCGCCGCCCGCCATTCGGCGGCGGAGGTGGCTTCGTCCTACGCCGCCCTCATCGACCATCTCCTCCGCCCCGACCTGGCGATGGAGCGCAGGTGACGTCCCTTCGCGAAGTGAAGAGGGATCACCTGCACATCTCCAGATCCGGGGCGGTGTACCGCCGGCTACGAAGGCTCCGGAGCGTGGCCGTCATCTCAGTCAAAGGCTTGCGGACGGTCCACACGACGTCGTACGTCCATCCCACGGCAAGGGTGGCCCGCGATCTCACGGCCGGGCAGTACGTCTTCATCGGTCACCACTGCGAGATCGGGCCCATGGTGAGCCTGGGTCGATACACGATGCTGGCCCCCCGGGTGACGATCGTCGGTGACGACCATGTGAGCGACGTCTGCGCCGTGCCCATGCAGTTCACCGGGCGGCCGGCGCAAACCCGGACGGTGCTGGAAGACGACGTCTGGATCGGGCACAGCGCCCTGATAATGCGCGGCGTCCGCGTCGGGCGGGGGGCGATCGTCGCCGCACGAGCAGTCGTGACGAAGGACGTGCCGCCCTACAGCGTTGTCGCGGGGATACCGGCGCGATACGTGCGCGACAGGTTCGCTTCGGCCGAGCAGGTTCTCCAGCACGACGTCATGCTGAACGGTCCCGTCCTCGAGCCGACATTCGTCGAACCCGTGCTCTCCGGGCGCTCCGCTCGGCGCGACCCCTCCTGGCTCGAGCAGAAGTAGGAGGAAGACATTCAGCCGCCGAGAGTAGCCGTGGTATATCACTTCTTCCCGCACTACCGCGCTGCGGTCCTCCGCGAACTCGCGGTCAGCCCACACTTCGACTACCGCTTCTTCGCAGATGACCAGGACTTCGTGGATCAGGCAATACCGGGAATAGCGCCCGGGGCGGGCAATCCGGTTGTGACGCGGCTACGCTGCCACCGGCTGATCGGCCCGGTCATGTGGCAGTCCGGCCTACTGCGCCTTGCCCTCCTCGGCGACTTCTCTGCGTTCATCCTGCTAGGGAACGCTTACTGGCCGGCGACCTGGCTCGCACTGATGATCCTGCGCGTTCGTCGCAAGCCGGCCTGGCTGTGGACCCATGGCTGGGTGGGTCAGGATAACGGCCCCAAGCGCACCCTGCGGAACGCCTTCTACAAGCTCGCGACCGGGCTTCTCTTGTACGGTCACTTCGCCAAGCAAAACGCTCTCACCCTTGGCTTCCCCTCCCGCCGGCTGCAGGTGATCCGGAACAGTTTGGACCTGGACGCCATGGCCACGGCCGACGATCAGTGGAACCATCTGACGGCGGGCGAGGCCCGAGCCACCCTCTTCGCTGATGCCACGACACGGGCGGTGATCTGTGCCACCCGGCTTCTGCCGGGGCGGCGCCTGCCGGCGCTGCTGGAAGCGCTGGCCCGCCTCTGCGCAAGCGGCGAGCCGCTGCACCTGATTCTCGTCGGCGGCGGCCCCGAGGAACCGGCACTAAGAGCGCAGGCGGAGGCACTCGGGCTTTCGGTTCACTTTGAGGGTCCCTGCTATGACGAAACCCGCCTGGCCCTGCTCTTCAAGGCAGCGTCCGCCTGCGTCATTCCCCGCAACATCGGCCTTCTCGCGATCAACTCACTGGCTCACGGCTGCCCGGTGGTCACCCTCGACGACTGGTCAGAACAGTTCCCGGAGTTCGAAGCGGTGATCCCCGGAGTGACCGGCTACCTCATCGACAGCGACAGCGTGGACGAGCTTGCTCGGGTGCTCACGGAGTTCACCGCAGATGCCAACCGGGGGACCGACCACGCGGACGCATGCAAGAGCTTGGTCCGGCGCTTCTATTCACCGCAGTTCCAGCGCCGGAGCATCGAGTGGGTCCTCAAGCACGACCAGGCCGATGATCTCTTCTTCCACAAGGACCCATAAGGACTCAGTGTTTGTGATCTCGAATCCGCGCGAACCCGGCCCGCGCATGTTCCTAGCTCTGCGCGGGCACTGATCGGCACTGGCTCGCCCGATGCGGGGCCGTTCAATTGACTCTGCAGTCGTTCCGTCCGCCCTAACCGGTGGCGGGTCCGGCAAACTCAGCCACCATCGGGGACGACTTATCGAAGTCGAGGGGCGGCGCCTCGGACGGTTCAGACCGCCCCTGCATCACCCGCAGTTTCACGGCTGCCGGGACGGCGAGCAGGCTAGTCAGGTATGCGAATGACATTTGGTCGAACTGAGCGATAGACCATGCTCGCTCAGTGATACCGAGAAGGATCATCGGCAGGAGGACGATCAAGCCAACAACATAGTCACGTCGAATTATAAGAGTGATCACGATCAGAAATAAAATCAACCCACCTGCACCCGAGATCCATACCACGTCCAGCCACTGGTTGTGGACGGAATAACCGGCGTATTGGCCGATGACCTGCCGGTCCACCAGGGACGACCAGCCGGGCTGGCTGTTACCGATGCCATAGCGCCCCGCGAGGTGCTCCCGCGCTATGAGCCACACCTCCCCCCGGAAGGTGTAAGCGGCGGGGTCGTTGGTGGTGAATGGCAGTATCGCGCCGACGACCGTACCGGCTAGGGCCATAAGAGCAAGTCCGACTGCAGCAAGCGGTAATTGGCGACGGGGGCCTTGCCTACTCGAATCGAGCCGCTGGCCGAACAGCGCAAGGGCGAGAAACAGCAAAGCCGCGGCGATCGCCGAGGTGCGCGCCCCACTCGCTACAATCATGCCTAGGACATAGACGTAAAGGATGTTGCGCCAGCGCCGGGCCCGCACGGCGAGCCAAACAAAGACGACGCCGGCCGCTAAACTCAATGACAGTCCGTTTTCATTGTCGACGACGCCGAAGATGAAGACGCCCAACGGACCGCACTTGTAGAGCCCGACACATGGCGCCGTGGCGAGTGAGTAGTGGAACAGTGTCAGCAGTCCGCTGAGGGACGCGAGGCTCACCACGAACGCTGCGGCGCCTAGACAAGCGCCGCGGCCGGCCGGCAGCAAGGCTGTTGCGGTCAAAGCAGCGAGCAGCGTGACCGATCTGTTGCTGAAGACGGGGAAGGCGTTCAGGCCTGCCACTAGACTGCTCACCGCGCACAGAAGTGCCGCGAGCAGGGCAGCCAAGTTGAGTCGTCTTATCCTGGGCGCCTGCACCAAAACAACCGCCAACGACACGGCGAGCAGCAGATAGTTACAATAGTGCGTCAGTTGCAGCACGCGGTCGGACAGAATGTCGATCGGATTACCGTTGAAGTCGAGCGAGCGACTCTTCCCTCCCGTGAAACTGGCAAAGGTTGCTGGCGCTACGTACAGCCAGCCCATTAGGAAGAGGAATGTAGCTGAGATATCCCAGTCCGCTCGCTGTTTCAGCACCACCTTGACTAGCCCGAAGGCCGCAAAGACCGCAGCTAGTGAGAGCGTGGCCGTAACGACCGTTTGCGACATGCGCACTATTCTGCCGGATCGCGGCACCGAGTGGGTGGTGGTTGAGAACAGCCGCTGGTCAGCAATCTCCGTGGGCACCGCAAACCGCGAGCGTGGGGAGCCCGAGGAAGGCGCCGCGGCGACGCAGCCACACGCGGTTCGGCGCGGGCGCCGATCACGGCAGCCCGCGTTTGTGGCCCGTTTACCCGCTCAACTCCGCTGCTGCGCGCTCGATTTGACGCCGCAGCCCAGCCACGTCCATCCACTCCTGGCGAAGCGGGTGCCTTCTCTGCGGACCAGCCCTGGACAGAATGGCTACCACGCCCCCTCCTTCCCAGGACCCGACGAGAAGCGGGCTCTCTCGGGAGGCTTTCCACCCGCGGCCGACTAGCAGTTGGAGCCCCGCCCATCGCCGACTCATAATGTCCAAGCCTCGCCCCAGGACGTGGATTCGGAAGATTGGAAAACTGCTATGCAGTAAGGCGAATTCCCGCTCGATCTCCTTGGCAAGGGTCTCCCGTTTCGTGGCCGGGTGATTTTGGACGACCGCGAGAAGCTCACGAATCTTGACAAAGGGTAGGTCGGCGGACAGCCGCAGCCAATATTCACAATCAGCGATCTGACGGTAGTGAGTTGTGTCCAACGGACCGTGTCGGCGTGTTGCCGAAATTGGCCAGAATACGGTTGGTTGTGCCAGCGTCAGGCCATTGGCCAGCCCCGAGCGGCTGAACCGGCCGTAGATCTGCAGTTGTGCTCTGGTAGCGCCAGGCCTCGTCGACAACACGTCGCCGAAGACCGCGTGGGGCCGCTTCAAACGCTGCATCGTCGTCACCGCGGTGTCGATGGTCCACGGGAGCAGCCAGTCATCGTCGTTGACCCAACCGATGATCTCACCTCGAGCGAGCGCGAACCCTGAGTTGAGGGCCTCGTACATGCCACCGTCCTGCTGGCTGACCCAGCGGACTCCCCACATCTGCTCGGCGCGCTTGAGGAGATCCACGGTGCCGTCGGTGGAACCTCCGTCGACCACTAGGTGCTCGACGGACGGGTAGCTCTGACAATGGACGCTGGCGAGAGTCTCGGCCAGGAGATCGCGGCGGTTCAGCGTTGGCGTCAGGACGCTGACAAGCGGCGGATCGGGGTGGCCGATCGTCCTCGGGCTAACCGTCGAGCGCACAGCCAGCCTCGAATGGGGATGCTTGCGACGCTTCACTCGAGCCAGTTGCCAACGACGCGAGCCGGGAAGCCCGCACACACCGCGCCAGCCGGCACGGATCTCGTGAGGACCGAACCAGCGCCGATGATCGCGTGATCGCCTATCGCCACTCCTTTGAGGACGATGGCGTTGGTTCCCAGAAAGACATTTGCTCCGATCGTTACTCGGTCAGCATCACAGGCCATGGGCAGCCCGGAGTACCGTCGGTCCCGAGCTCTTAAGGCATGAAAGTCGGTATCGGCAATCGTCACGTTCGCACCGAGCAGGCTGGCCCTACCTATCGTTATGCCAATCGCAGCACAGATGGACCCACCGCTGATTCCGACGTCCTCCTCGATAACAATCTCCGCCCCGGGCAGCAGTGTGCGTAGGACCACCGCATGATTGACACCGAGAGCTGTTCTCGTACTGACGGAGGTGAGCACGCTACGCCGGCCTATCGAAATGTTCGACCCCTCGATCCGCGTTATGAGAGGTAGACCGTTGAGTTGCACCATCGGCCCAACCTCGACGCCGCGCGAGCGAAGACGCGCAACCAAGATCTGACTGTGGAGCTGATTTGGCGCGACGCGCCGCGACCAGTCTTTGACCTGACGCAGAGAGGGCGGCGCTGCCCGGTACCTCACAGCCGTCCCATGACGTGAGCAATCACGGCACTCCGACGCGCCCGCGTCTGCAGAATGTGGCTCAGGGCTTTTGCGTAGGAGCCGAGGAGCCAGGCGACCCATAGCGGCCCACCGTGCCTTCTATAAAACACCAAGTTGGACCGGGGATGGATTCCCTTCGGCGAGATCAGAGCTGCAAGTCGCCGCCTAAGTGCCAGGTCCGGGTCCCGCCATGAGCCGCTCGCGGAGTTCCTGGTGCAGAAGCCCAAAGGCCTTTCCGCCAGAACAGGAGCGAAGCCGGCCCGAGCGGCCCGAAATCCGTAATCGAGGTCGCCGCAGTCATGTGCATACGCCGAATCGACAGTCCCTAGGGCCTCATAAACTGCCCTGGGAATAAGCACCAGGTTTCCATTAAACGTCGCAACATCCTTTTCGGTGCCGTCGGGCACGACCTGGATCAGGTCCTTCGGCCGAGACGAAGAGCCACGCCGGTATCCCGAGTAGGTAAGTGCGGCCGTTTCACGGTCCAAGAGACTCCCGACGACCGGAGAGCGATTCTCCCTCCGCGCCGAAAGAGCCAGTAGGCAGCGCACCGCGTCCGGATCGAGTTCCACGTCGTCGTTCAGCCAGCATAAGAAGTCAGGACGGCACGACTCCAGGGCCCTCACCTGTGCGAGGGCCATTGAACCGGACCAGTAGAGATGGCCCCCCGCAGCGACAAGGGTGACCTGCGGGAACAGCCCGCTGATGGCATCCGAGGTGCCGTCACTGCTTCCGTCATCGACAAGGACGACGCTAACAGCCACACTATCCTCACCGCACAGGCGCAAAATGCCGGCGAGGGAGGCGAGGGTCGTCTGGCGCCTATTGTGGCAGCACATCAGGAAGATCAGTGTTCTTTTCTCGCTCTCGCCGGCATCCGCTTCCGCCGACAATGCATCAACTGGAAAGATTTTCAACGCGCTCGTCACCATCTTTCCCACGGCGGGCGCGATTGCCGATCACGTGCGTCCTGACTCAACGGTCGTCCCTGCTTCCGGCCCACGGAATACCTGGCTCCGTGCATACTTAGCCCCAGGAAGGAGCTGGCAGCAGCCGATGCCGACAATTGAGCCCAGCACGGGGCCAACTGCTCCGAAGGGGGCAACCAGCGCATACGACACAACGCAGCTGACCGGCACCATGGCCGTCACACAGCGCGCCTGAAAACGCAGCCCCGCGGGCGCCGTGAAGAACATGCCCATGGGCAACTGAAGACCCTGCACGAGAAGCAGGCCAGCAAAGGCAGCCGCGAGTTCGGACGAGACTGCCACCGTCCCCCCGGAAAGGAACTTGGCCAGGGGCGCGGCCGCTGCCAGGAGCGCGACCCCACCGACAAGGCTGACAGCGGCGAAGCCGATCAGGGTACGCCTCAGTGCGGCGCTCGCGCCCGGGGCATCCGTCCGTAGCTTCGCGAAAATTGGCCACAGTGCCAGTCCGGAAGCGGCCAGCACGGACCATGCCGGTGCATACAGCTGAAGGGCAAGAGCGTAGGAAGCCAAGTCCGAAACCGACCCGGCATGGGCCAGAATCAGTCGGTCCGTTTGGAGCGCGAGGGGCAACCCGATGGTGATCACGAGCATGGGCCCGGCCGTCCGGCGTATCGGACTGCCTGGCTGCCGGCGGCGACTGGCGACATTAGTCAGCAAGCGAGCGAGCGGAAGGCCGCTCATGCGTCGCGCGAAGGACATCGTGAGCAGAGCCGCCGCAAGCATTCCGACCGGCGCTGCCACGGCGAGTGCTGGAACCCCGGCCTTCGCATGAACGGCAACCGCGGTGATCAAGAAAGCGATCGGAGCGCCGCTTCCTTGCAGCAGTGATAACGCTCCATTGCGGCCAAGACCCAGAAGGATGCGCTGGCCGATGCTGAGCGGCAACGACGCCGCAAAGACAAACAGTACCATCCCTGCCCCGGCATTGACGTGGCCGGCGGCTCCTCCGTGCACACCGAGTAGAAAGGGCCACAATTGGAGCCAGGTCACGCCGACGTCGAGGGCCACTATCAAGCAGGCCGACGAGACAAGGGCGCGCAGGCTGGTCGCGATAACGCCGTGAAGTGAGACGTCGCTCGCCGGCTGCGATGACTCGGCGGTCGCATTCACGATAGCGGCGCCCACGCCCAGATCAGCAAATGGGAGGAACGCGCTGAGCGAGACAACGAGACTCACGAGCGCAAATACGCCGGGACCGGCGTCGCGGATGATCAGGCGCGTCGTCAGCAGTGCGAAGACCGCCGTAACCGGCAGGACGAGCAGGCGTCCGCCCGCAGCTGCTTTCACCTGGCTGAACGCTGAATTGCGTCCCGCAGAACTGCGGCGGCCTCCCCAACCGGCACTCTTGACGGTCGAGTCGCAGCCCTCGGGCTTTAGTCCGTACGTGCCCTGCCGGTTCGCGCCGTGGCCCATGCAAGCCGCCCGACTACGCGACTGACACAGCGAAGGATGGCACAGCAGGCTTGATCACGGACGCTAACCGCCTTCACCATGAGCTGGATGCGACTTCATAAGGTGACTGGATTCGTACACATCGTAGCCGAAGTGTGCACCGTCATAGGGCGCACCAGGGGCTGAACCGGCACAACCGCGCGCCCACCCGCTGGCGGCTCGCCGAGGTGATAAGCCACCGCCACGGTCGCGCCGGCCCGGATGGCGACGTCGACGGTATAGACGGGGTGCCCGCGCTCCGTCTCCACGGCCGCACCCGCGGGGCGCCCATCGACGGTCACCGACGTCAGTCGCGCACCCTTGGTCGCGTACAGGGACACTAGGAGTCGTTGACTGCCGGGCGCCTGGTGGGGCTCGCCGTCAAGGCGGCCGGCCACATAGCTGGTGAGCCCGGAAATGGGAGCGTTGTTCGTCAGCCTCAGCACGACCTGAGAGGTGCGGCGCCCGCGCTGGCACGGGCCGGCGGTGTAGGTGACGTCGCGGCCGAGGTAGTAGTCGAGCTTGTTGCCGCCGGCGTTGTTCACCACCACCTCGGCGAACGGCCTCGGGGTGATCGGCAGCACGCCGGCCAGCGGCGTACCCGCGAGCAGTGCCTGCTCGGCTGGGTGGGCACTGAAGATCAGCACCCGCCCCTCGCCGGCCGACTTCCCCAGCGCACCGAGCAGGGATCGGCTTGCCGGCGCCAGAAGAACCCGATCGAGGGACGCCTTGGCGACAACTTGCAGATAAGCCTTGCGAGCGCTGTTGTCGTTGGCAAAGCGTGAATACGAGGTCGACTCGGTGAGGCGGACCACGTTGGAGGCGGTGATTGCCTCGCCGGATGGCAGCCGTACCGGCCCGGTGGCCGCGAGCAGGTGAGAGAGCGCAACCGGGTCGGTAGCGATCGCGCCGTCGAGGCGCTGGCCGGTGCGGGCCCGCCACATCGCCAGCCAGATCGTCGCGGCGCTGGGGAAGTGCGGGCTCATGTTCGAGTTGTTCCAGTGCATCGTGCTGCCGTACTGCGCATACCGGTCGGTGAACTCCGCACCGAGGTCGACGGCCGGTGTGGTCCGGTCGCCGAGCTCGGTGTTGTCGCCTGTCTGCACGACGCGCAGAGCCCCGCGGTCGGCCTGCAGGATGGCGAACCCGCCCACCAGGCCGCCCGTACCGCGGGCCTCGGCATTGGTCTGCAACCCGAGGAAATAGCGACGCGGGCCGTCGGCGCCGAGCATCGGTGGCAGCAGCTGGGCAGCCACGGACGCGCTTCGCAAGCTGGAGCTGAGACCGGCGAGCTGACGTGCGAGCGCAACTCGAGCGGCATCGACCGATCCGAGCCGGGTGGCGCGCGGCAGCGCCTCCACTCGACGAGCCGACAGTTGCACCGAGGCGAGCGCCCGGGCCAGCGGCGCCTGAGCCGCCTGCAGAGCCGCGAGGTCGATGCGTCCTCTGGCCGGGTGGACCTTGGTCGGATTGAGCTGATTCGCGGTCGCGACCACAGTAGGCAGGGGCCCGCGGGCCAGGTCGTCGACCGCGCCGGCAATCCCGCCCACCGACCTCATCGGCGGTCCCACTAGCGGTAGGTGAGACACCGCCCGCCAGAGCACACCGTCGGTGTCGCGCCGGGCGGCCGACGCATCGGCCCGCACACCGGCCAGCAGATGCACCGCCCTGGGCTGGTTCTCCGCGACAACCGCGGCTTGGAGCCGCTCGACACCGATCCTGGCCGCGGTCAGGTGGGCCTTCGCGTGCAGTCCGTTGACCGCTAGCCAGCCGGCCACGACACACGGCACGAGCAGGACGAGCCCGGACACAAGCCACCGCAGGCTCGAAGATCCGAGCCTACGGCGAGACTTGCGATAGTTCGGTCGATCGGTCAGCGCAGCACCGGGTCGCTGCGGCGGCGGCGGGCGATCATGAGCGTCATCGCGCCAAGACCGACTAGTGCGGCACCCCCGGCGACCAGCGGCACCAGGGCGCCGGCGCCGGTCGTGGCGAGAATCCCGGATGAGTTGCCGGACTGCTGGGTGGGCTGGCTGCCTGAAAGGTTGCCAGACTGGTTGCCGCCGGTCACCACATCGCCACTCGAGGCGCTGACGACGCGGATGTTGGCCGTGAGGTACCGGTCGCCGGCGGCGTCGTACAGGCTAATGAAGTGCGCGCCCAAGGTCGTGCTGATCGGGATCCTCGCCATCATCGAGGCCCGGCCGGATGAGGCGGCGGCGGCGGAGCCCAGGGACGCCGGCGCTGAGTGAAGGACGAACTGTACAGTTGCACCCGGTCGAAACCCATCACCCCACACCGCCAGCGCCTGACCCGGGACGACGGTCGAGCGATCCGTTTCCGCCTTGCACTGCCCCGGCGGGTACTGGTTGCCGTGCCCGTTGCCCTTGTCCTTCGGGCAGCCGGTCTTGGCATCAGCGGACCCGGCGGCGAGGGAAATCCCGCCGAAGGCGATGAGCGCTCCCAACAGAATTGCTACCCAGCGTCGCATCAACACGGTCGTCTCCCCTGGCAGATGTCGAACGAGCAACTACTCGCTCAGAGCCACCATCGGCAGATCGCGGCCGTAACTTGAGCCGACCCCGCGACGATGTTGCAGGGCGTACTGTCAAAATAACAGAATGCCACGAACGAGAGGCCAGGCGTGGATCTCACCTCATATGCCCACATCCTGCGCAAACGCTGGCGGCTCATCGCGGCCTGCATGATCCTTGCCGTGGCCGCCGCCGTGCTGGCGACCTACTCGACCACGCCGATGTACCAAGCCCAGGCGCAGCTGTTCGTCTCCGCCGGCAACCCCACCAACGACATCAGTGGCGCCAACCAGGGTGGGCAGTTCACCGCGCAGCGGGTCAAGTCCTACGCCGACATCGTCAACACACCACCGGTGGTCGAGCCAGTCATCACCAAACTCAAGCTCGACGAAACGGCCGATCAACTCGCCCAACACATCAACACGACGAACCCGCTGGACACCGTGCTGTTGCAGGTCAACGTCACCGACCCCGACGCGGTCCGCGCCGGTGACATCGCTA
>JAABUT010002447.1_pt1 | contig 17919 bp, 16 predicted proteins | sample 5559281 | NCBI WGS metagenome assembly JAABUT01 (sample SAMN10711880, study PRJNA513359) | rock metagenome | isolation source: Antarctica rocks | place: Antarctica: Victoria Land, Ricker Hills nord | collected 2016-01-04 | reverse complement strand
TAAGCAAAGGAGAGGGGGCTGGGGGGTGAGGTTCTTCCCCTATCGCTTGTCCCAGCCGGGCGTCGGGTACTTGAGGTCACCGCTCGCCGCTTCCTTCGGCCAGACGGTGACTTTCTTGCCGCCCTGAATCTGCTCCGCCGCCATCGGCTTGTCGTTGTTGATGCCGCGGCTGTCGAACTTCACGTCCGCGAAGAAGGACTTGAACTGCAACGATGCGAGCGCGTCGCGCACCTTCTCGGTGTCGAGGCTCCCCGCCTTCGCGAGCGCCTGCTGGAAACACTGGCCCGCGCACGTCGATTCTGCGTTCTGGTAGGCAGGCTCGTACCCGGCGAATGCCTGGAACTTCGTCGCGTACTCCTGCGAGGTGCCGAACTGCTCGTCCTTGAACTTCAAGTCGCGCGTCCACTGCGTGCCGCCGAAGACGTAGTCCGCCGCGTCCTTTAGGGTCGTGGTGAAGTCCGGGAGCGCCGGGCCGACGCTGAACCCGAACGCCTTCGGGTTGAACTTCAGCTCCTTCGCCTGCTTCATCACGAGCGCGGCGGAGGCGTAGTGGCCGGAGGAGATGAAGAGGTCCGGGTTTTTCGGCTTGATCTGCGTCAGTTGCGCCGAGACGTCCTTCGTGTCCGCCGGGACCTTCTCGTAGTAGACGACATTCAGGCCCTTTTCCTTGGCGTACGACTGCGTCCCTTCGGCTACCTCGACTGAGAATGTGTCGTTGTCCGCGAGGATGGCGACGGACTTGATCGTCGAATCCTTGTCGAGGCAGGCGTCGATGATGCCGCGCAGGTAGTACTTCGCGGGCGTCATCGGGGAGAAGACGTACTTGAATCCACGATTGAAGATTGCCTCCGCCGCGCCGTTCGCCTCGACCATCGGCTTCTTGTACTTCTCCGTGATCGCGCTGGCGGAGAGCGTCTGGCTGCTGCCGTACGGGCCGAGGATGAAGTTGATCTTATCTTCCGTGATGAGTTTCTCGGTCAGTTTCGCGCTCGTGTCCGCGCTCGACTCGTCGTCGTAGTACTTGATGTCCACGGTGTACCGCTTGTCACCGACGGTGATGCCGCCCGTGTCGTTGACGGTTTTCTTCCAGAAGTTGTAGCCATCCTGCGTCAGTTTGCCCTCTTTGGAGTTGGCGCCGGTGAGCGAGATCGCCGCGCCGAAAAGGATCGCACCGGCGGCGGGGCCACTCGGAGCAGCCGCGCTCGCGGCGGGTGCGGTCGCGCCGGTTGCCACGGACGCCGCGCCTGCGGTCGTCGCGGCGGGTGCGGCGGTGCCGTTCGCGCCTGCGGCCACGGCGGGCGTGCTCGCACCGGCGGTGACGGCGGCGGTACCCGCGCTGGCGGCGGGCGCTTTCGTCGCGGCGGTGGTGGAACTAGGGGCGGAGGTCGCGCTGCTCCCACCGCACGCGGCAAGAATACCGGCGGCGGCGGTCGCCGCGACCCCACCGAGGAACGAACGTCGCGAAAGCGGCGTGCGCGAGGCTGACGAGGCTGACATGAGTGCCGTACTCCCTTCAACAAATCATCGCACCGCGCGAAAGACCGCGCGACGGAATACCATGCCCATCACTTCTCAGCCTATAGTGTAACACAATACAAGGCGGCGCGTATATATAGGTGCAGTGCAGCGCAGGGCGGATGCGTTCTGCGTTGGGCGGGGAATCCTAACCCCCGGCCCCTTCCCACGCCGAGGAACTGATGGGGCCGGGGGTTAGGATTCCCCGGCTGAATACGCCCCAACGTGGAAGCGGACGCCGAATTCGGCTACAATACATAGGGCGAACTGTGCATCGCGCGGTTCAATTTCGGGGCCGTCCTTTGGATTATTGGGGCGGTCAGATACATCGTAGGAGTTACGCAGTTCGCGAGAAAAACCTGGTGGTGGCAGGCTAAATCCCGCCACCACTGGGGGCCTTGCCCCAACTGTGTAAGTCCTCCATCTGTGAGGCAAAAGAATGTTCAAGTTCCTCGGCAAGATATTCGATAACAACGAGAAGGCGATTCGCGCCTACGCGCCGCGCGTGCAGCGGATCAATGACCTGGAAGCGACGATGCGCGCGAAGGACGATGCCGCCCTGCGCGCGATGACCGACGAACTGATCGGCAGGCTCGAAGCGGGCGAAGCCCTCGATGACGTGCTGCCCGAGGCGTTCGCGGCGGTCCGCGAGGCGGCGCGGCGCACGCTCGACATGCGCCACTTCGACGTGCAACTGATCGGCGGCATGGTGCTGCACGAGGGCAAGATCGCCGAAATGAAGACGGGCGAGGGGAAGACGCTCGTCGCGACGCTGCCGCTCTACCTGAACGCGCTGACGGGCGAGGGGTGTCACCTCGTCACCGTCAATGATTATCTCGCGAAGCGCGACGCGCGCTGGATGGGCGCGGTCTACTTTTTCCTCGGCCTCTCTATCGGCGTGATCCAGCACGACAGCGCGTTCCTCTACGACCCGACGTACGAGATCGAGGATGAGAGTTACAACTACCTGCGCCCTGTGCCGCGCGGGGAGGCGTACGCCGCCGACATCACCTATGGCACGAACAACGAGTTCGGGTTCGATTACCTGCGCGATAACATGGTCTTCTCGCCGGAGCAAATGGTGCAGCGCCCGCTCGTCTACGCCATCGTGGACGAGGTCGATAACATCCTGATCGACGAGGCGCGCACCCCGCTGATTATCTCCGGCGACGCGCAGGAGGCGACCGACCAGTACGACCGCTTTGCCAGGATTGCGCGCACCCTGAAGCGCGAGCGCGACTTCACCGTAGAGGAGAAGACGCGCTCGGTCACTATCTCGGAAGAAGGGATTGATCGCGTCGAGGAGCAGGCGGGCATCCCCGACGGGTCGAGCATCTACGACGAGCGGTACGCCGACCTGACGCACTACCTCGAGAACGCGCTCAAGGCACAGGTCGTCTACCAGCGGGACAAGGATTACATCGTCCGCGATGGTGAGGTCATCATCGTCGATGAGTTCACGGGTCGCCTGATGGACGGTCGGCGGTACAGCGAGGGGTTGCACCAGGCGATTGAGGCCAAAGAAGGCGTCCATGTGAAGCGCGAGAACCGCACGCTCGCGACGATCACCTTCCAGAACTACTTCCGCATGTACGAGAAACTGGCCGGCATGACCGGCACCGCCGCGACCGAGGCGGAGGAGTTCTACAAGATTTACAAACTGGAAGTCGTGACGATCCCAACAAACCAGTCGCTGACGCGCGCCGATGAGGCCGACTACGTCTTCAAGACGGAGAAGGCGAAGTTCGACGCGGTCGCCGGTGAGATCGAGACGCGCCAGGCAAAGGGGCAGCCCGTCCTCGTCGGCACCGTCTCCGTCGAGAAATCCGAGTACCTGAGCGACCTGCTCACCAGGCGCGGCGTGCCGCACAGCGTCCTGAACGCGAAGTTCCACGAGCGCGAGGCGGACATCGTTGTGGACGCCGGAGAGAAGGGCGCGGTCACCATCGCGACGAACATGGCGGGCCGCGGCACGGATATCAAGCTCGGTGAGGGCGTTCTTGCGATGGGCGGGTTGCACATCATCGGCACGGAGCGGCACGAGGCGCGGCGGATCGATAACCAGTTGCGGGGCCGCGCCGGTCGTCAGGGCGACCCCGGCTCGTCCCGCTTCTATGTCTCGCTGGAGGACGATCTGATGCGCCGGTTCGGCTCCGAGCGCATCTCCGGCATGATGGACAAACTCGGCGTGGACGACGAGACGCCCATCGAGTCGGGCCTGATCTCGCGCTCCATCGAGAGCGCGCAGACGAAGGTCGAGGGGTATAACTTCGACCTGCGCAAGCACGTCGTCGAGTACGACGACGTGGTGAACAAGCAGCGCGAGAAGATCTACGAGGACCGCACAAAGATCGTCAACGGCGAGGACATGAAGGGTGCCGTCCTCGACGCTTTGCAGACCGAGATCGAGCACACGGTCGAGATGCATCGGGGCGGCAACGATCAGGACTTCGATGTCGAGGGACTGATTAAGGCGCTCTCCAGCGTCTTCCCGCTGCCGCCGGACTACGAGCCGGATGTGCGGGACGCCGATACGCTAATGGAGGACCTCATCGCGCTGATGGAGGAGGCGTACGCAGCGAAAGAGGACGAACTCGGCGACGAGCGGATGCGACAGTTGGAACGGCTCGTCATGCTCGACATCATCGACAAACTCTGGGTCGAGTATCTCACCGCGATCGAGGATTTGCGCGTCGGCATCGGCTTGCAGGCGTACGGCCAGCGCGACCCGCTCGTCGCCTTCAAGACCGAGGGATACCGGATGTTCCAGCAACTCCAGCGGAACATCATGCATGACATCGCGCACACGATCTTCCGGGTGACGCTCGTCCAGCAGTTGCCGCAGAGCGCCGTCTTCGCGAACGCGACCACGAACCGCGCGGCGGACGACGAAACGCCGCAGCGCAGCCGCGCGAAGGCCAGCGCGGGCAGTGGTGGCCCGAAGATCGGGCGCAATGCACCCTGCCCGCAGGGCACGGGCCGGAAAATGAAGCATTGCTGCGGCGCCTGCGGCCTGGCGAATGGCTGTGACGGTCGTGGCGCCGCGAAGTTCGGGGTGCACGCGGCGGATTGACGCGAAACGATTAGAACTGCGGATCGTAGCCCCGGAAGTCGCGGACGATGTCCGCGACTTGCGCGGCGAACCGACCGAGGGCGTCGCGCCGTGATCCCGCCAGATAGCCAAAGAGGATCACGAGGGCAAGCAGCACGCCCCAAATTCCCGCCCCACGGCGACCGGCGTTCGGTATGGGTGTTGTATCCGTGATTGCCTCGATGGCTTCGAGTTCATCGGAGACAACAGCGGCGGTGTCGGCGGTGTTTTCCATCTCGTTACTCCTGTGGCGGGGCTGCGGTGGCAGTGGCCATTCGTTCCGTCAGTGCATCGCGATCCGGGCCATCGAGTGACGCGAGGAGATCGGTGACGATCCGTGCGGCAAGATCGCGGCGCTCATCGGGGGGCATGAGATCAATCGCCCGCGTCGCCACCTCGCGAATCGCCTCGACGCGCTCCTCGGGGGTCATGTTTGCAATCACAGTGTCCACGACGCTACGCAACAACCCCATCACTCGGCTCCTCGCTCGCTGTCACATTGCCAATCGCGCGTCGCGCCATGGCCCGTGATTGTATCATAGCGCTCCGACGCCTTGCCCGGCGGCATCCGCCGTGCGAGACTACCGCGCGGGCACGGGCGGGGGACGCGGGCGAGAAGAAGGACGGCGAATGGGGCGCACCCTCATCATCACGGACATCCACGGCAACTACGATGCGCTGTGCGCTGTCGTTGCCGATGCGGGCAATGCGGAGACGATCTGGTGCCTCGGCGATATCGTTGGCTACGGCGCGGAGCCGCGCGCATGTGTCCAGTGGGTGCGCGACCATTGCGCCATCGTCCTCTCCGGTAACCACGATTACGCCGTCTTCGAGCCGAGCATCCTCCAGGATTTTAACCCCAACGCGGCATTCGCGGCGCGCTGGACGTTCGACCAACTCGCGGAGACGGACATCGACTACCTGCGGTCGCTCCCGTCGCTCGTCGAGCGGGACGACGCGATACTGACGCACGGCAGCCCCGCCGACCCGATCTGGACGTACATTCTGTCCGTTGTGGACGCGCGCGAAGCCTTTCTCGCGTTCACCGGAAATCGCTGCTTCGTCGGGCACACGCACGTCGCGGCGTGTTACGCGCAGTTGGATGAGGCGGTCTATCGTGTCCCACTCGAATACGACACGCCGTTCTCGCTGATCGATGGGCGCTACATCGTCAATCCGGGGAGCGTTGGTCAACCGCGCGACCGCGACCCGCGCGCCGCCTACTGCTGGTACGACGCCGCGTCCGGCGAGGTCGAATGGCGGCGGGTCGAGTACGACATCGACGCGGCCCAGGAAAAGATTCGCGCCGCCGGTCTGCCCGAACGCCTCGCGGCGCGGCTGACGCGGGGGCAATGAGTTTGCCGCCCTTGTCCGACGGGACTATACTCTGCGGGTGCCGAGACAGATCGGCGTCGTGCAGGGTGCAGGGAGAGCGAGTAGCGTGCCGCAGCAAACGCAGATTCGGTTGCATCGCCAGTTAGTTGTCGCCATCAGCGGCGGCCCCATCGATCCGATCCTCCTCGATCTCGCGGCGACGATCGGCAAGCGCGATCGCACGCAGGTCGCGGTGGTCTATGTCGTCGAGGTCGCGCAGCAGTTGCCGGTCGACGCCGACCTGCCCGACGAATTAGAGCGTGGCGAGCGCGTCCTGATCGCGGCGGAGCGAACCGCGCGCGAGCGCGGCCTGCGGGCGACGTACGACGTGTTGCAGGCGCGCTCAATTGGCGCGGCAATTGTGGACGAGGCCGTGCAGCGTGGCGCGGACCTGATCGTGCTCGGTGCGGAGTTGCGCGAGAAGTACGGAGAATCAACGTTCGGTTCCACGGTGCCCTATGTGCTCACGCACGCGATGTGCGAAGTCTGGGTCTGCCGACTGCCGCTCCGGGCATTACCGCCAGTCCGGTAGTTCACAATGAGGAAGGGTACGGAACAAACGGCTATGCAGACGCAGGATTCACGCATTCCAGTCTCCCGCACGACGGACGTGGTGATCCTCGGCTGTGGCCGGGTCGGTTCGCGGCTCGCCACGATGATGGACGGTGAGGGATACAATGTGACCGTGATCGACATGGACGGTCACGCTTTTCGCCGCCTGCCGGAGAATTTTCGCGGGCGGACGATCCTTGGTACCGGCATCGATGAGGATGTCCTGCGCCGTTCGGGCATCGAGGGCGCGCAGACATTCATCGCGGTGACGAACAATGACAACCCGAACATCATGGCGGCGCAGATCGCCCGACAGGTCTTCCGCGTGCCGGAGGTGATCGCGCGGGTGTACGATGTTGACCGTGCGGATGCGTACGCGCAGTTGGGGCTGAAGACGATCTGCCCGACGGCAACGATCGCGCAACTAATTCGCGAACAGGTAACGTCTCGCCCGGATCAATCCGGCGCCTAACCCATTAACCGCTCAATGAGGGAGTCGTGGCGTGTACATCGTCGTGGTCGGTGGCGGCAAAGTCGGCTATTACCTGACAAAGACCCTCGTCAATGAGGGGTATGAGGTGCTGCTGATCGAGAAGGACGCCGCGAAGGTCCGCACATGGAGTGAGCGCTTTGGCGCGGTCGTCTTGCAGGGCGACGGCTGCGAGGTGGCGATCCTCGAAAAAGCCGGCCTCGCACGGGCGGATGTGCTCATCGCGACGACCGGCGATGATGAGGACAACCTCGTCGTCGCGCAACTCGCCCAGCACCGATTCAATGTGCCGAAGGTGATCGCGCGGATCAACAACCCGAAGAACGAAGAGATTTTTCGCCGACTCGGCGTGCAGTACACCGTCAGCCAGACGAACATCATCCTCAACCGGATCGAGGAGGAAATCCCGAACCGCCCGCTGATCCACCTGAGCACGCTCCGCCACGCGGACCTGACGATTGTCGAGATTGATCTCGACCGCAATTCGCCCGTCGTCGGGAAGGAAATCCGCAACCTCCAATTCGCGGATGATACGGTCGTCGCGGCGATCGTGCGCGCCGATGCGCTCGTCATGCCCCGCGGCGAGACGCGCTTCGCCGCCGGTGACCGGATCATCGCGATCACGCGCCGCAGCCACGAAGATGCGCTACGCGACGCGCTCGCCGGGGAGGCGAACGGCTAACCGTCGCCGCCCCAGTATGGGTTCTCTTATGGGAAAATACCCTGTGACTGCGTCGCCTCGACCACCCGCTGAACACCGAGGATGAGCGCCGCCGTACGCAGGCTGACCTTGTGTACCTGCGCGATGTCGTAGAGTTCGTTGAATGCGCGCACCATGAAGACGTGCAGACGGCTGTTCACCTCGTCCTCCGACCACGCGAACGCCTGAAGCGCCTGCACCCACTCGAAGTACGACACCACGACGCCGCCGGCATTCGCGTAAATGTCCGGCACGACCGTGATCCCCCGATCCGCGAGGATCGCGTCGGCCTCCGGCGTCGTCGGGCCGTTTGCGCCCTCGGCGATGAGCCGCGCCTGAATCTTGTCGGCGTTCGCCTCGGTGATCTGCTTTTCGAGCGCGGCGGGTACGAGGATGTCGCATGGCAAGGTCAGCAGTTCATCGTTGCTCACATTATCCGCGCCGGGGAAGTCCCGGAGGCTGCCATTGCCCTCCGTGTAGGCCGTGACGGCGGCCATGTCGAGGCCGTTGGCATTGTAGATGCCGCCCGTCACGTCGGAGACGCCGACGACCTGCGCGCCCGCCGCCGCCGCCAGACGCGCCGCCACCGAACCAACATTGCCGAAGCCCTGCACGACTGTCCGGGAGCCTTCAACGCGCGTCCCCAAACGGCGACTCGCCTCCTGGAGCGCGAAGACGACGCCGCGCCCGGTGGCGTCCCCACGGCCCACCGACCCGCCGAGGTGGACGGGCTTGCCGGTGACGATGCCCGGCACCGCGTGGCCCGCCGTCATCGAGTACGTGTCGAGGATCCACGCCATGATTTGCGGCGTCGTGTTCACGTCCGGCGCAGGGATGTCGCGGTCGGGGCCGATCAGCGTGCTGATCTCGACGGCGAAGCGGCGCGTCATGCGCTCAAGCTCGCCCAGCGAGAGCACCTTCGGATCGACGGTGATGCCACCCTTCGCGCCGCCATACGGGATGTTGACGACGGCGCATTTCCACGTCATCCACATCGAGAGCGCCTTGACTTCATCGATTGAGACACTCTGGTGGTAGCGGAGGCCGCCCTTCGCGGGGCCGCGCGCGATGTTGTGCTGCACCCGGTAGCCGGTGAAGACACGGATCGAGCCGTCGTCCATCTTCACCGGAAAGTTGACGGCGAGTTCGCGCTTGCAGTGCGTGAGGATGTCGCGCATCCCACGGTCGAGATTGAGGATGTCCGCCGCGAGGTGGAACTGCTCCACGGCGATGTCGTATAGACTGCGATTCGGTTCACCGATGCTCGATTGCGGTCCGCCATTGGTCGCAATAACGGATGGCCGGTACTCTGTGCTGACCATGCGAGGTGTGCCCTCCCGATGGAACGTGCATCAACACTCTCCGATAGCCACGCTCAAAACCTACCGGAGCCCGGTGTCCCTTCTCACACCGGGGAAGACCCAAAAAATAAACCGGGAGGTCCTATCTCTCCCGGCATATTTCCCTATTACTCGGATGGTGCGAGGCGCTGTTGCAGCAACGCGCGCACCACCTGATTATTCGCCGTGCCCGTACTCAGACGCATCACAGCGCCGACAATGGCATTAAGCGCGGCTTCTTTGCCCGCCTGGTAGTCCGCGACCGGCTTCGGGTTTGCGGCGATTGCTTCGTCGATGATCGTCAGGAGCGCGGACTCGTCGTTCTGTTGCGCAAGGCCACGCAGATCGATGATCGCTCGTGGCGGGTCGCTGGTCTCGACCATCTCCACGAAGACCGTTTTCGCGCTCGTGCGCGAGAGCGCCCCACGCGCGAGCAGATCGATGAGGGCGATCATATTCGCGGCGGGAGGGGCGGCGGAAAGCGGCAGCCCGCGCTCGTTGCGGAGCGTGAACCAGTCATTCGTGATGAACGCCGCCGCGAGCCGGACATGCTCCCGATCCGCGCCCGCGCTCGCGTCGATGATCGACTGAAAGTAGTCGCCGATCGCCGGCGATTCGGTGAGCGCGAGCGCGTCCATCGTGTTCAGTCCGTACGACGCGACGTACCGCGCGCGCCGCGCGTCGGGCAATTCAGGGAGCGACGCGCGCGCATCCGCGATGAACGCCCCGGAGAGTGCCAGCGTCGGCAAATCCGGCTCAGGGAAGTAGCGGTAGTCGTCCGCAAATTCCTTCGTCCGCTGGCCAATGGTCACGCCACGTTCCTCCGACCACCCGCGCGTCTCCTGGATCAGCGAGCCACCCGCGCGCAGCGCCGCCGCCTGTCGCTCCACCTCGTATTGGATCGCACGATAGACGCCACGGAATGAGTTGACGTTCTTGATCTCCACTTTCGCGCCGAATTCCTCCGTGCCGCGTGGCCGGAGGGAGACGTTCGCGTCGCATCGCAGCGCACCCTCCTCCATGTTGCCCGTCGATGCGCCGATGTAGCGGAGCAGGTCGCGCATCGTCTCCAAATAACGCCGCGCATCCTCGGCGGAGCGCAAATCCGGCTCGCTGACGATTTCGAGGAGCGGCACGCCCGCGCGGTTAAGATCAACGAGCGAGTAGGCGGCGCCGTCCATGTGCCGACGATGCATCGACCGCCCGGTGTCCTCTTCCATGTGGACGCGGGTGATGCCAACGCGCTTCACGCCGCCGTCCGTCACGATCTCGACGTATCCACCGATGCTCAGCGGCAAGTCGTACTGCGAAATCTGATAGCCTTTGGGCAGATCGGGGTAGGTGTAGTTCTTGCGGTCGAACTTGCTCTCCGTCTGCACGTTGCCATGCAAGGCGAGCGCGACGCGGACAGCCTGGCGCACCGCCGCGCGGTTGATGACCGGCAGGACTCCCGGCATTCCGAGGCAGATAGGGCAGACATTGGCGTTCGGGTCGCTGGTGAAGGCGGCGGCGCTGCACCCACAGAACATCTTGCTGCGGGTGATGAGTTGGGCATGGACTTCGAGGCCGATCACCGTCTCGAATTCAAGTGCCGTGTCAACCGTGGCAGTGACCACGCCGCCCTCTTTCGTATCATTACCCGCTCATGCGGATGGTTGCATATCATTGATTCCAGCATACCACGGCGCGCTGGCCCCTACAACCATGCGGCGCGCTCTGGTATCGTACACTAATGGAGCATTTCTCGACTGGTTTCGACTACGACGTGATTATCGCAGGCGCCTCGTACGCCGGGCTGACGGCGGCGCGGCATCTGGAGGCGCACGGATCGCGCGTCCTGCTCATCGACGAGCACGCGATCGGCGCGGTGCGCCACTCGGCCTGCGCGGTGCCGACTCGCACGCTCGCCGACATCGGCGGCCTATCCAGCAGCCTGCAAGAAACGTCCTGGGGCGTCATCCATACGAAACTGAACAGCGTGCGTTACCGTTCGCCGGAGCCGTGGACGGTCTTCGATCACCGCCGCGTCTGCGAGGCGCTGCGGGAGCAAGCGCCCGGTGTGCCCGTGCTCCGGGCGCGCGTCTCGAAGTTCGACGGGGCGACGGTCACGACCGACAAGGGCCAACTGCGCGCTCGATGCTTTCTCGACGCGACGGGCTGGCGCGCGGCGCTCGCGAACGCCGTTCAACCAGGGTTCGTCGATCGCGGACGGCTGACCGTGGGGATGGAAGTGACCGTGCCGCACCGGACGGATGCGATGCATTTCTACGTCAACCGCGAGATCGTGCGCTGGGGCTACGGCTGGATTTTCCCGTGCGGGAATGAGAGCCGCGTCGGCATCGGCGCGTTCGACAACCCGAAGGGGCTGCCCGATCTCCTGCGCGCCTTCCTCGAACGACTCGGCATGCCGTCGGACCTGCGGACGGTCGAGCGAACGGGCGGGATGCTGCCGTGGCAGCAGCGGCCCGCGACGCTCGGCAATAACGTCTGGCTCCTCGGTGACGCCGCTGGGCATTGCCTGCCACTCACGGGTGAGGGCATCCGCTTCGCCTTTCAGGATGGCGACGCTGCGGGCCAATTGCTGGCGTCGTACTTGAGCGGCGACGTCTCGTTGCCGGATGCGAGCGTGGCGTACGCGGCGACCGTCGCGCGGCATCACGAGCGCGTCGGCGCATTCATCCGCCTTCAAGGCTTCGTGCGCCATGTGCCGAACGCCGCGTTCGCGCCGATGGCGTGGGTGCTGGCGCGCCGTGCCGTGCGCGCGCGGGGCCTGACGCGCTACATGAACTGGGAGCACCACCCGGTAGCCCCCCTGACCGGTGTGTAGGTCCCGTATGATCGGTCGGGTGGTCGTCATTGTGCCGACGTATAACGGCCTGCGATACCTCGTGCCGTGCCTCGAATCGCTGCGGCGACAGACCTATCGCGACTTCTCCGCGCTCGTCATGGATGACGGCAGCGACGATAAGACGGCGGATGTGCTGCGCGCGCAATACCCGGAAGTCGCTTATGTGCGATTCGCGAAGAATCGTGGGCTGGCGCGCGCGCAGAACGCCGCGATTGCCGCGACGCGCGGTGAATTCGTCGCGCTGCTGAACAATGACACCGAAGCCGCGCCGGACTGGCTCGATCATCTCGTTCGAATGGCCGACGCGCGCCCGGATGCGTGGGCCGTCGCGGGGAAGCTCCGCCTCTGGGATCGGCGTTCGGCGCTCCACGCGGCGGGCGACAGTTTCGGCATCGATGGCGTCCCCCGCAACATCGGCGTGTGGGAAACGGACGATGGCCGATGGGATGATGGGCGCGGAATCTGGGGGCCGCAAGGCGGCGCGGCGCTTTATCGTCGGAGCGCGCTCGACGCATTGTCTGACGAACGGTGCGGCGCTCCGTTCGACGAGTCATTCTTCATGTACTGCGAGGATGTGGATCTGAACTGGCGTGCCCGACTGCGCGGCTTCGACACTGCGTTCGCACCGGGGGCCATTGTCTACCACCATGTGAGCGCGACGGCGGGCGGCGCGTTGGCGTCGTACTACGTCGGGCGGAACATGCTGGCGGTGTTGGTCAAGGACGTGCCCGGCGCGTTGCTCTGCAAGCATTGGCGTCACATCCTGCGCGCGCAATGGGGCTACCTCATGGAGTCGCTGCGGCATTGTCGTGAACCGGCGGCGCGGGCGCGGTTACGCGGGCAGTTCGCGGTCGTGCGGATGCTGCCGGGGCTGCTCCGCGCGCGGCGGTGCGTGCTGTTGAGGCGCGCGGTATCGGTCGACAACCGGGACCTGGAGCGCCGTCTCTATGCGCCCCCCGCCAGATATGCGACAATCGATGACCACGCAGGTCATGCGACCGGCAGCGGCGACGAGAACGGGGAGGGCGTGACCACGGATGCAGCCGGATGATGAGCGGGTAACGGAATCGGGTCCGTCCTTAAGTATCGTCATACCGGCGTACAATGAAGCGGAGCGATTGCCAGGAACGCTCGCGTCCATCCTCTCGTACCTCGATCAGCAACCCTACGACGCGGAAGTGATCGTCGTGGACGACGGCAGCACGGACGGGACCGCCCGCATCGCCGAGCAGACCCTTCCGCGCGCGCGCGGGTTCGTGCTGCGTGAGCCGCATCGGGGCAAGGGCGCGACCGTCCGCGCCGGGATGCTGGCGGCGCGTGGCGAGCGCATCCTATTCACGGACGCGGACCTCGCGGTGCCGATCACCGAGACCGGGCGTTTGCTCGCGTCGCTCGATCAGGACTTCGGCGTGGTCATTGCATCCCGCGAGGGCGCGGGCGCGACGCGCGAGGGTGAACCGGCATTCCGGCACGTCATGGGGCGCGTCTTTAATCGCCTCGTGCGGGCGCTCGCCGTGCCGGGCATTAATGACTCGCAGTGCGGCTTTAAACTCTTTCGAGCGGATGCCGTGCGGGCGATCGTGCCGCGTTTGCGCCTCTATGGCCCCGATGCGCCGGAGGTGTCCGGGGCGCGCGTCACCGGCTTCGATGTCGAGGTGCTCGTGATCGCGCGTCGGCAGGGCTTCCGCATCCGGGAGGAGCCGGTGCGCTGGCGCTATGGCGTCGACAGCAAAGTGCGTCCGCTCGCGGACACGATCTGGAATTTACGCGATGTCCTGCGGGTGCGCGTCAATGATTGGCGGGGGTATTACCGGTGAGTGCAGCGAACGACCGACCGAAAGAGAACATCCTCGTCTGCGTCGCGTGGCCGTACGCCAGTGGCGCGCGCCACCTCGGCCACATGGCGACGTACATCCCCGGCGATGTCTTCGCGCGCTATCACCGGATGCGGGGCAACAACGTCCTGATGGTGTCGGGTTCGGACGAGCACGGCACCCCAGTCACGCTCGTCGCGGACAAGGAGGGGAAGACGCCGGAGGAAGTGGCGCGATACTACCACGGCGTCATCAAGGACGGCTTCGACCGGATGGGCATGGTCTGGGAGAACTACACGGAGACGCACACGGAGAATCACGTCGCCGTCACGCAGTCGGTCTTCAACAGCCTCCTGAATGCCGGGTTCCTCTTTCTCCAGACGACGGATCAGATGTTCGACCCGGAGGCGGGCCGGTTCCTCCCGGATCGGTACGTCGAGGGGACTTGCCCGGTCTGCGGCTACGCCGACGCGCGCGGCGACCAGTGCGACAACTGCGGTAGCACCCTCGACCCGACCGACCTCATCAACCCGCGCTCCAAGCTGACGGGCGCGACGCCGGAATTGCGCTCGACCGAGCATTTTTTCTTCGATCTGCCGCAATTCTCCGAACGCCTGCTCGCGTGGATCGAGAGCCACGACAACTGGCGACCGAATGTGCGCCGGTTCACGGAGAACTGGGTGCGGGAGGGGCTGAAGCCCCGCGCGATCACGCGCGACCTCGACTGGGGCGTGCCGATCCCGATCCCCGGTTACGACGACAAGCGCATCTACGTCTGGTTCGACGCCGTCATCGGCTACCTGAGCGCGAGCATCGAGTGGGCCGCCAAACGTGGCGACCCGGAGGCGTGGCGAACCTGGTGGACGCTCGACAAGGAGGGGAACGCGCCGAGCAAGTCGTACTACTTCATCGGCAAGGACAATGTCCCCTTCCACACCATCATCTGGCCGGCGATCCTGATGGGCGTGGGCGGTCTGGCGCTGCCGGATGATGTGCCCGCTGTCGAGTACATGCTGCTCAATGACCAGAAGATCAGCACGAGCCGCGGCATCGTCATCACCCTACCGGATTATCTCAGCCGGTACGACCCCGATCCGTTGCGCTACTTCGTGATCGCCAGTGCGCCCGAGGCGCGCGACACGAGTTTCACCTGGTCCGAGTTCTTCCGCCGAAACAACGACGAACTGGTCGCCACCTACGGCAACCTCGTCAACCGCGTGCTCGCGCTGACGCAACGCTACTGCGGCGGCACCGTGCCCACGCCTAGTACGCTCGGCGCGAACGACAGCGCGATGCTCGATCGTGCCCGCGCCGCCTTCGATTCGGTCGGCACCGCCATCGAGGGCGTGCACCTGAAGGATGCTCTCAATAGTGTGATGAATCTGGCAGCGGAGTTCAATCGGTATCTCGAACGCACCAAGCCGTGGGAGACGGGGAAGACCGACCCGGAGCGCACCAGCACGACGCTGTACATCGCGCTGCAAGGGCTGAACGCGCTGCGTGTGCTCACGACACCCTTTCTGCCGTTCTCGGCGCAAAAACTGAACCTGCTCCTTGGCTATGAGGGGGGGGGGCCGAACGGCATGAATGGCGGCGTCGGTGACGCACCGTGGGAGTACACGGACCTCCCCACCGGTCGCGCGCTCCCGAAACCCGCGCCGCTCTTCAAGAAACTGGATGACACGCAACGCGAAGCGGAGGTCGAGCGACTGCGCGAGCGATTCGGCGCGTGACGTTGCGACGTCTCATCGTGTGGTAGCCGGGCGTCCTCTGGGCAGGCTTTCTAGCCTGCGTCCCGCTCGCAGGCTGGAAAGACTGCGCTACCAATGCTCATTAACCGGCCGACTTCTCGCCGCATCCCCGTATCGTTGGTTTCCGATGAGCCGTCATGCTACACTCGAACCAGACGGACGGAGGAGGCAAGGAGGCTGGGGGAATGGGAATCGCCGTGTCAGAGGATGGCCCGCAAACGGAGCAACGCACGCAACCACGCGTCTTCAGCGGCGCGCGCCCGACCGGTCGGCAGCATATCGGCAACTACCTCGGCGCGATCCAGAACTACGTCGCATTACAGGAGAGCGCGGAGTGCTACTACTGCATCGTCGATTACCACGCCCTGACGACGCTGGAGCAGACCGAGGCCATCGCGCGGAATACGCGCGATATGGTGCTCGACTGGGTCGCGGCGGGGATTGACCCGTCGCGCTCCGTCATCTTCGCCCAATCGGACGTGCCAGAGATCACCGAATTGCACATGCTCCTCTCGATGATCGTGCCGCTCGCGTGGCTGATGCGTGCGCCCGCCTACCGCGAGGAGGCGGAGGAACACCCGGAGCACGCGAACTACGGCCTGCTCGGCTACCCGGTGCTGATGGCGTCGGATATCCTGCTCTACAAGGCGACGACGGTTCCAGTTGGCGAGGATCAGTTGCCGCACCTCGAACTGACCCGTGAGATCGCGCGCCGGTTCAACAACCGGTTCGGCGCGACCTTCCCCGTGCCAGAGGCGCGGCTCACCACCACCCCGCGTGTGATGGGCATCGACGGTGTGCGGAAGATGTCGAAGTCGCTGGACAATCACATCGAACTCGCGGACACCCCGGAGGACCTGCGGATGCGCGTCCTCAGCATGGTGACCGATCCGCAGCGACGGTATCGCACCGATCCGGGGCGACCGGAGGTCTGCAATGTCTACAGCCTGCACACGCACTACTCGACCGAGGAGGAGCAGGCGGCGGTGTATACCCGCTGCACGAACGCCCTGCAAGGCTGTGTCGAGTGCAAAGAGTGGTTGGCGGCGAACCTGAACACCGCGCTCGCCCCGTTCCGCGAGCGACGCGCCGACTATGCCGCCCATTCGGCGCGCGTCGATGAAATCCTCGGTGACGGCGCGTCGCGCGCACGCCGCATCGCCGGTGAGACGGTGCGCGAGGTGCGCGCGCGCATGGGACTTCGCCCGACCAAACGCTGAGGGGTGGCTGGGATCGCAGGCTGAAACCTACGCCACCTGACACCCGGACATAAATGGGTGCAAGGCCGCCATCACCGGGAAAATCGAGTTATGTCCGGATGTCAGACGCCACCCGTTGCACAGGCTTTCCGGCCTGTGTATCGTCATTGGATGAAGAGGCGATTGCAAACCCTTCCCCTCCCCTCTCCATCGCCGCCGTGAACCCGATGTGTCGAAGCCTTTGGGCGATGGAGAGGGGCCGGTGGTGAGGATTTACTTTGCGCGGCTGTTCGCCTGCCGTTTGGCGTATTGATGCACGAGTGTCGTGACGACCCGGTTCGCGGTCACATCGACGCCATGCCGTTCACCGAGCCGGACGATCGAGCCGTTAATCGCGTCGATCTCGGTGCGCCGTCCGTTATCGAGGTCTTCGAGCATCGATGATCGCTCGGCGCGCGTTGCCTCTGCCACGGCGCGCACAAAATCGACGGGATCGCGGGGCGGGGCAGGGATGCCCTCGGATCGCATCACGGATGCGGCTTCGCCCACCAACCGCCGCACGAGCGCCGCGAGTTCCGGATCGTCGAAGAGCGCGCCGTTGGTATTGCCGGTGAGCGCGGTCAACGCATTGATGCCGACATTGACGAGCAATTTCTGCCAGACATGCTCGGAGATATGCCGCGTTGTGCGCGTCGCGATGCCCGCCGCCGAGAAACACGCGGCGATCGCTTCGAGTTCCGGGGTGCGCTGCCCATCGGGCAATCCGATGATTGTCGGGCCGCCGACGCGATGCCGGATCGTCGTGGGGCCGAGCGCGGTCGCGCCATGCGCCGTCACGCCGAGAGCGATGTGGACGCGCCTGCCGAGCGACCGCGTGATCGCCTCCTCATTGCCGATGCCATTCTGGAGCGAGAGCACCATCGCACCGGCCGGGATGCGCCCGGCGAACGGGCGCAACGCATCGGTCGTGAACGGCGTCTTGACGAAGAGGACGAACAAATCCGCCGACAGGGCGTTCCCAACACCCGTCGTCGTGGTCGGCCGCACGGTGATCTTCGGCCCTTCGGGTTCTTCAATGGTTAAGCCGCGACGTTGCAGCGCCGCGACATGATCCGCGCGGACATCAACGAGCGTGACGATGTTGCCCGCGCGCTGGAGCAGCCCGCCAAACAGACTGCCCATCGCCCCGGCGCCGATCACCGTCACTTGCATCGATGCACACCCTCCGTCATGGTAGTGGCGGGC
>JAABUT010002445.1_pt1 | contig 17921 bp, 18 predicted proteins | sample 5559281 | NCBI WGS metagenome assembly JAABUT01 (sample SAMN10711880, study PRJNA513359) | rock metagenome | isolation source: Antarctica rocks | place: Antarctica: Victoria Land, Ricker Hills nord | collected 2016-01-04 | reverse complement strand
CCGTTCCGGGAAAGGGCCGAATGAGTAAGAAGTCCGAAAAGGCCGCAGACACCGCCTGGATGCGCGAGGCCTTCATCGACGTGCAGGCCGAGCTCGAGCTCAAGCTGCGCCGGGCGTCGCAATCGATCGCCCATGCCGGCACGCAAGGGTCGGTCAACGAGGACCACTGGATCGACATCCTGCGTTCCTACCTCCCCAAGCGATACGAGGTGGCGACCGGCTTCGTGATTGACAGCCAGGGCGGCCGGAGCCAGCAGGTCGACGTCGTAGTGTTCGACAAGCACTTCACCCCGACCCTCCTCGACCAGCAGAACCACCGCTACATTCCAGCAGAGGCGGTCTACGCCGTCTTCGAATCCAAGCCGCACATCGACAAGAGCTATCTGGAATACGCGGGCGACAAGGCGGCGTCCGTCCGTAGGCTGCACCGCACCTCGGTGTCGATCGCGCATGCCGGCGGCACCTTCAAGCCGAAGGAGCCGTTCCCGATCGTGGCGGGGATCCTCGCGCCGAAGTCGAGCTGGTCGGATGGGCTCGGCGACACCTTCAAGAAGCACCTGCCCGCGGCGCCCGAAGAGCGGCTGGACTGCGGCTGCGCCCTGGAGCACGGCGCGTTCGACAGCTTCGACGATGCCCTGAAGGTCGTGCCGCGCGACGGCGCCTTGATCTTTTTCCTCTTCCGCCTGCTATCGAAGCTGCAGTCGCTCGGCAGCGTGCCCGCCATCGATTGGGCGTCCTACGCGAACGCGCTCAACTACTGACGGGCGCTCCATCCATGCCGACACCCTCTGCGGACGGGAGTCACGTCGCCGTCGGCCCGCGCCCGCTCGTCTCGACATCTCACCGCGGATCATCGAGGGCGTGGCCACGCCTTTGCACCTGCGGGGCAGAACCGGTAGCCCAGCTACGCGGTCGAGATCAGCACCGAGCTGAACGCCGGCACGCCCTCGCAAGACTGCTTGCGCCATCGGAACAGCTGACTGACTTGAAGCCCGGCCGAGCGGAAAGCTGCTCTCTCTCGGGCTACGACTACCGCCGCCGCCGACCAACTGCCATCACCTCAACTTGAGCTTTCGTAATAGGGGTAGCCCTATGATCTTTGTAGCGCGTCAATTACGGTGAGCGGTGGGCGTCAACTAGGATGAGCGCCTGGGATCGATCAGATACTTGGCTAGTCGTCGCGGCGCGTCAAGAGTTGATCCGCTCTTCCGGTTGCGGTGACGGGATTTTGCCAGCTTTGGCTTCCGCAGTTCGGGGCCGGTAGCTTTCGGTATTCATCTCCAGAATGATGGCGTGATGGACGAGGCGGTCGACCGCCGCGCCGGTCATGGCGGGATCGGGAAAGATGTCGTTCCAAGTGCCGAAAGGCTGGTTTGCGGTGATCAGCAAGGAGCGCCGTTCGTAGCGGGCGCTGGTTCGGCACCGTGTAGAAGACGTGGCGGCACATGAAGCCGGAGGCACTGGTGACGCGGACCGTCAACATCTCCCAGGTCATCGCTGGGGTGATGGGCAGAGGGCGCAGCACGGTCCGCTCGGCATCGATCATGGCGGCGTGGCGCCTGTTATGCTGGCCCACGACGTCGGCCACGAACGCGCGGTAAGCGTCAAGATCATCGAAGAGACACGATCCGCGCAGCACTAGGGCCTGCGCGATGCGCGTCTTCACGTGGCCATGGCGGCTCTCGATCTCGCCATTCTCGTGGGCGACGCCGCGATCGTTGCGGGTCGGCACCATGCCGAAGTGCGTTACGAGCGCCTCGAAGCGCCGGGTGAGGTCATTGTTGTCCGACTTGGTGAGGTTGCGGAAGGCCACCGACAGGCTGTCGCTGCGGTGTTCCCTCGGGACGCCGCCGAGCAGGCCTAGGTGAAGGCGCTCGCAATCATCGATGCTTGTGCTCGCCAACAGAGCCGAATCCTGCTCGGATTAACTGACAGCGGGCTTGCACTCGTGCTCACATTATCTGCCTCCATGCTCGCCATCATCGCGTCGTGCTCGCCAACGGAGGTTTGTGCTCACAATCGCTGACAACGGCGGTCGAACGCTGTTTGGCCCGCTGATGGGCTTACGTCGTCAGGGCTTGGGATCCCCTTCCGGGTGGAACAGCTTCTCCCCGCCGACCTGGTAGCTGGCGATCGCCGTCTGTCCTGCTGGTGAGGCCAGCCAATCAGCAAATTGCTGTGCCGGCTGGTCCTCGCCTTCATTGCGAGAGCCGTCGACGAAATGGAATTCGTGAACGAGCCCGTTTCACAACTCGGCTTCGGATGAACCACACCATGGCAACTGGCCCAGTGCAGGGTCTCACCAAGCAGATCGCGAGGCTGAGGCCCGCCAAGGGCACCGTGAGCTGACGCTCTCTACGCGGCCACGGCTGAGGGCCCGAGCATACGTTGCAGCGGCCTCGGCGAGATGTCGACGCTGCCGCGGTCGGAACAGTAAGGGGCGAAAGGCCGAGATACGCACCGCCATGACGGAATTTTGCAGAAACCCACCCGTCCCGCTGCCCGACGCCGATTTCCATGAAGCCGTGGCGCTGACATAGCCGCGGCGCGGTCTCATCCGAAGACGACACGGCCGGCAGCCGGTCACTCTGGTGTGGCCGCGTGCGCCGCCACAGCTTTGCGTCGGACCGGCTCTCGGATCGGGATAGCGACAACAGCGCCGGAGTAACCGGGCCGAGAAGCTGTCGCAGTCTCTCGGACCTATCGAGGCACATCGGCTCCGGGCCATGCGACTGGTCCGGCACATCGCCATCTGGTCCCTAGGATTACGGTCGCCCTCACCATAGCCGCCCTGGCCGTGAACCCTCTTCCCCGCTTCATGCGTTAAGCAGTTGCTGCTCGCCAGTACTGTGTCGTTGTCAACGGTTGGTTCACAGACCAAAGGCGCCTTGCGAAATCTTTCCGACCTGCTCATGAAGCGCCATGTCTTATTGTGTGATGTATTTAGAATGACCACTCGACCAGGGACCGCTCCCCGGCAGCTGCCGAGCACCGTTCGGGCTAGTCTTGAGAAAGGCTTCACGGCTGACGGACTGGACGATGCGACAATGACCTATATCCTGGCCTTACGTCCCGCCTTCGACTTGTGCCGGGACGCAATGGGGCAGCTGGCCGGACTGATGATCCTGGCGGCCGCGGGGTCCCGCGACTGGCGCGACCGGTGCCTGCTGGATTTGGCGACGGAGCGGCTACAAGCCGCATCCGCATTGATCCGTGAAACCCGCCCGACCCCGGCCGGACGCCATCACCACCATCACCTGTCGGCCTGCGCTGCCTTGCTCCGCACTGCCAACACCCGCGCCGGGGCGGTGGCGGGCCAGTGCAACGAGGCCGGGCCGATGCTGGCGCTGCTCCGCGATGCCTCCCAGCAACTACAGGCCGCCTCGGCCGCTCTGCCCGGCTTCGCGGTCGTGGCGCTCGAGGGCTGCTGCTGCGGGACGCTGCGTCCTCTTCGGCCGGAGTAGAGGGGGATTTCAGGCGACAAGGCTGCGTTCGCCCTTAGCGAGCGCGAGTTCCGCGATCCGCAGCCCGGTCGCGGTGTGCCGGTGCGGGAAGAAGTCCGCCAGCCGGTCCTCGTGCACCGGGATCACGCGCCGGTAGTCGCCGCCGGCGGCCTGCACCATGGCATCGGAGGCGAAGAGCAGGTTGGCTTGGCTGCCGACAGCTAGGCCCACAGGCATGTAGTGGGGCTTGGTCGCGTCGAGGCCCGTCAGGTTGCTGTAGCTGTAGACGAGGTCGCCGGCCAGAACCCAGGCATCGCCGCTCTCACGGAGGCCGTCGTTGCGCACCGTCACGTACTGGCATCCCCAGGTGTGCGTGTCCGGCGCGGCGCGCAGGTCGATTCCCGGCAGCACGTCCTCCCGATCGCCTTTGACAGACACCAGCCGTCCGGCCCGGGCGAGTTCGGCAATGCGCATGATGTCCGCCGGGTCGACGGCAGTCTGCAGCCACCGGAACTTGCGATCGAGCGTCTGCGACCAGACCCATTGCGAGAGTTCGCGCTCCTGGATGTAAAACGTCGCCCTGGGGAATGCGTCCGTGTTGCCCGCGTGGTCGAAATGCGCGTGGGTCAGGAACACGTGCTCGATGTCGGCCGGCCTGAGCCCGGCCTCTGCCAGGACGACCTCCGGCGGATGCCAGCCCTTCAGGTTCACCCCGTCCGACAGCGTCTTGCCGTAAGCGTGGTAATTCACGCCCACATCCACCATGGCGACCGTGCCGCGTCCCTTGATCAGCACATAGGCCCACGGCATCCGCCGTTCCGGGCCGTCGAAGTCGCCGTACACGACACCGCCCGCCGGCGCGTCGGGGATGTAGGCATATTCCATGACCCAGATCGAATAGTCCGCCATCGCGTCCGTCCTTTCGCCGCGGCTCTGGCGGCTGTCTGGTGCGCTCCGCTCAGTAGATCGCCGGCTCCTCGACCGGCGCCGGTCGTCAGGAAGCCGAAGTTGCATCCCTCATTGGCCTACCTAATGTGGCTGAACATCCAGCCGTAGCCCCGTTAGTAATTTGGCGCCGGCCCGCCGCGCCATGGCCATCGGATGGATGATGGCGTTGGTGGAGCAGCCCATCGCCGTGGCCACGGTGATCGCGTTCTCGAAGGCCGGCAGCGTCTGGACGCGGCACGGCGTCAGGTCCTCCCAGACCATCTCGACGACGGGGCGTCCGCAGGCCGTCGCCATGCGGATGTGGCCCGAGTTGGGGGCCGAAATGGAGGAGGCGCCAGATAAGCTCATGCCGAGCGCCTCCGCGATCGCGGTCATGGTGCTCGCGTGCCCATGGTCATGCAGGTGCCGTAGGAGCGCGCGATGCCACCTCGACCCCGAGCCGATCCTGGTCCGTGATGAAACCCGCCCTGAGCTCGTCCAAGTATTTCCAGGCGTCCGAGCCCGACCGAGCACTCGCCCCTGCCCATTGCCGCGCAGCATCGGACCTGGCGGTAGATGAATGGCGGGAAGGTTCATGCTTATTGCGCCGAGCAGAAGGCCCGGCGTGGCCTTGTCGCAGCCTCCCATCAGGACCACGCCATCGACCCGACGGGATCGCAGCAGCTCCTCGGCCTCCATGGCCAGCAGGTTACGGTAGATCATCGTGGTCGGCTCGACGAAGTTCTCCGACAGCGAGATGGCGGGCAGCCCGATGGGGAAGCCGCAGGCCTGCAGGATGCCGCGCTTCACATCCTCCACCCTGTGCCGAAAATGGGCGTGGCAGGGATTGATGTCGGGCCAGGGGTGAGGATGGCGATGCAGGGCCGGCCCTGCCAAACCTCTGGCGCACACCCTATCTGGGCGATGCGGGAACGATGTCCAAAGGAGCGGAGGTCGGCGGGGCCGAACCAGCGCGCACTCCGCAGCTCGCCCGGCGCCTTGCGCGCCACGGGTCCCGTTCCGGTCACGCCACCCTCCCTCGATCGCGCTGACCCTCGCTCACGGCATGTACTGCCCGCCGTTCACCTCGATGATCTGGCCCGTGACGTAGCCGCTCAGGAGGTCCGAGGCGAGATACAGGAAAGCCCCAACGCAATCCTCCGCCGTGCCGGCTCGTCCCATGGGGATGGTGCCGACCATGCCGCGCATCTGCTCGTCGGTGCTGAAGCGCTCGTGGAACGGCGTCGCGATCACCCCCGGTGCCACGGCGTTGACGCGGATGTTCTCGCCGACGAGTTCCTTGGCGAGCCCGTGCGTGAAGGTGCTCACGAACCCTTTGGCAGACGCGTAGAGCACGGCCCCGTTGCCGCCACCGTTGCGGGCCGCGATCGACGTGGTGTTGATGATGACCCCACCCCCGGCCTTGCGCAGCCAGGGCAGGGCCGCCCGGGACGCCCAGACCACGGAATGAGCATTGAGGTCGAGCACCTCCCGGTCGTGCGCCTCGTCGGATTTCTCCGTCGACACGCGCCCGAGCAGGCTGCCGGCATTGTTGATGAGGCCGTCGAGCTTGCCAAAATGACTGCCTGCACTGTCCACTGCCGCCGCGATCTCGCCCTGGCGGGCCGCGTTGCCCTTGACCAGGAAGGACGTTCCGCCGACGGCTTCCACCGCTGCCGCGACCTTCTCGGCCTCGGCCCCACTCGCGTTGTAGTGGATGGCTACCCGGGCGGCCTGGGCGCCGAGGGCGCGGGCCACCGCGGCCCCGATGCCGGTCGAAGCGCCGGTCACGAGATAACTTTTCCCGGCCAAGTCGGGGATGGTCAATGTCGATGCCATGTGAACTCCTCTGGCCTTGCGGCCGACTGGGGGGTCAGAGCGCCTCGTCGAGCGCGATCAGGTTGATCTGCGTCATCCGCGCGTTGGGGCGCTGGGTTGCTGCGAAGACCACGGCATCGGCGACATCCTCCGCGTCGAGAAAGCCGGATGAGGCGACGAACTCGGGCGTCCGGCCGTGGCCGATCGCGAACTCAGTCTTCACCCCGGCTGGGCAGATCACCGCGACCTTGATGCCGAAGGGCTGCAGCTCCAGCCGGAGCGCCTGTGTGAAGCCGACCTGCGCATGTTTTGTCGCGCAATACACCGCCTCTCGCGTGAAACCGCGGATGCCGGCCTGCGAGGAGACCTGCAGGATCAAGCCGCTGCCCTGCGCCTTCATGGTCGGCACCACCGCCTTGGTGAACAGGAAGGTGCTGCGCATGTTTGTGTTCATGATCGCGTCATAGTCCTCGACGCTGTAATCGAGAAAATCGGCGTAGCTGCCGATGCCGGCGTTGTTGAGCAGCACGTCGACCCGGCCGAAGCGACCGAGCGTGACGTCCAGCGTCTCTTCGGCCGTCGCCTTCTGAGCGACGTCGCCGACCACGGGAGCGCACCGGCCGCCGGCCGCCTCGATCTCGCCGCGCAGCGCTTCGAGCTTGTCGCCGCTGCGCGCCACCGCGACGACGGCCGCCCCTTCGGCAGCAAGCCCGATCGCGCTCGCCCGTCCGATGCCCTTGCTCGCGCCCGTCACGATGGCGACCTTGCCGGCGAGCCGGCCCTGTTCCTGCGGCATTTCCCTCTCCTGTTTGCTGGTTTGCAGTGCTCTGCTCCGGGCCGCCGAGCACCCCCGCGACCCGGCGAAGCGATCCGCGGCGCTATTTTGCGACCGAGCCGCCGTCGACGCAGAGCGCGTCGCCCATGATCATGTTGGAAGCTTCCGAGGCGAGGAACACCGCTGCAGCCCCGATCTCCTCGGGATCGCAGATCCGTCCCGCGACGCCACGGCCGAGGATGTCCGCGCGGATCTCGGGGATGTCCATGGCGCGGGAGGTCATGTCGGTCCAGGTTGCGCCGGGGCAGATCGCGTTCACCTGCACGTTGTGCGGTCCCCATTCCACCGCCAGGATCTTGGTGAGCATCAGAAGCCCGCCCTTGGTGGTGCCGTACGCCGCGTGACCCGCAAAGCCGTTGATGCCGGCATCCGAGGCGATGTTGATGATCTTGCCCCGCCGGCGCTCGATCATGCCACCGGCCACCGCCTGAGCGCAGAAGAAGGGCGCCCGCAGATTGACCGACATCAGGCGATCCCAGGTGGCCTCCTCGACCTGCAAGGACGGTTCCACCTGGTTCACGCCAGCGTTGTTGATGAGGATGTCGACCGGGCCGAGATGCTGCTCGACGGCCTTCACCATGCCTGGAATGGCCGACACGTCGGCAAGGTCGGCGGGCACCGCAACCGCGCGTCGCCCCATGCCCTTGATCTCGGCGACCAGCGGCTCGAGGGCCTCCGCCTTGACGCCATTGGCCGCGATGTCGGCCCCGGCGTTAGCAAGAGCCAGGGCGATCGCCCGCCCGATCCCGCGGCTCGCGCCCGTCACGAGCGCAATCTTGCCGGTCAGGTCGAAACTCAGAAACTTCATGCGATTCACCCCGATGCTGTGATGATGGGACAGGGGTCGGCCCTGGCTCAGGCGACGCCCGCGAGGGCGGCGGTCGCGCAGTCCTCGTCCTGCTCGCCCGTCCCGCCACTGACCCCGATGCCGCCGATCAGCGCGCCGGCGCGCTTCACGGCCAGGCCGCCTGGGGACAGGACGAAGCGGCTGTCGATGGTGTTGATGCCGAAGCCGCCGGCGCCGGGCTGGGCGATGGACCACAGGGCGCCGCTGGGACGCTGCCAGGCGAGCGCCGTATAAGCCTTGCCCTCGGCGATGCGGCTCGAGGCGAGCTGTGCGTCGTCCATGCGCTCAAACGCCACCGTATTGCCGCCGGCGTCCACGACGCAGACCGCGACGAGGATGCCAAGGTCCATGGCCCGGGCCTGAGCAGCCTGGATCAGGGACCGTGCTGCGTTCAACTCCATCCGCTTCCCCCCATGTCGCACCGGCAGCGCGTCTTCTTCGACCACCCACGCCGCCCACTCGCCGGGACGGGCAAGCGTCGGCCTCAGCAGGCGTCTCTCTGGGCGCGATGGTCGCCGCGAATGCCATCGCGGCGTCCGCTGCATCGAGCGTTGCATCTGTTGCAGAGGCTATGCAACTTTGCTATCCATGGCAACAACGAAGCAGGACGCCGCACATTCAAGCAAGCGGCGACACTTCGGTCACGACGGGATTTCAAGTCTCGCATCCGGACGACGGCGCAACGAAACGCCCCAATCTGCCAACGGAGGAACTCATGCCCAGGACCCGTTTGTTTCCGCTCGTTTCGAGCTTTGCAATTTTTGCTGCAATGACTGCATACGCGCCGGCGAAGGCCGCGGACGCGCCGCTCATCGCCTTCGCGCAGGAGGGCCTCTACAACAGCTGGCGCACCGCCAACAACGACAGCATCCTGGCCGAGGCCAAGAAGGCTGGCTACAAGATCCAATGGGTGCAGGCCGAAGGCGACCAGTCCAAGCAGGTTGCGCAGGTGCAGAACCTGCTCAAGCTGAAGCCCAATATCGTGATCGTCGAGCCGGCCGAACAGCAGGCCGCGACACCTATCGCCGCCATGGTCGACGAGGCGGGCATCCCGCTCATCGTCGCTGATCGCGGACTTGGTGTGCCGGCCGGCAAGGGCCAGTACAAGATTTTGGTCGAGGTCGACTGGAAGGCGGTCGGCGTCGAGCTGGGCAAGGCCGCCGTCGATACGTTGAAGAAGAAGAAGGGGTCCCCGGCCGGCAATGTCGTGGAACTCGTGGGCACGGTCGGCTCGACGCCCCAGATCGGCATGGACGAGGGCTTCAAGTCCGTCACGAGCGCCTATCCGGACATCAAGGTGGTCGACACCCAGGATGGCCACAACGAGCGCGCCAAGGGCCTCGCCATCATGGAAAACTTCCTGACCGCGCATCCCGCAGGGCAGATCGACCTCGTGTTCGCGCAGAACGACGAGATGGCGATCGGCGCTTTAAAGGCGATCCAGGCGGCCGGCCGCGACGAGCTGCTCGGCACCATCATCAGCAAGGACGGGCAGCTCGAGGCCGTGAAGGAGGTGGCCGGCGGCAACTTCGCCGCGGACTGCACCAACACCCCGTATTTCGGGCCGATCCTGATGCCCTACGTGAAGGACATCCTCGAGGGCAAGGCTGTCCCGTCCAATCCGCCCAAGCCGTTCGTCTGCCTGTCCAGCCTCACCAACCAGGGCAAGGGCGAGGCCCAGGCCCTCGTCAAGGACATGACGGCGCAGAAGATGGCCTTCGCGCCTCGCTGAGTGGTCCATCCGGATGCCCGGAGGCAGAACCGCTCCCGGGCGCCCGCCACAGGAGAACGGCCATGGCGGTTCTGCTCGAAGCCAAGAATCTCTCTAAGCGCTACCCGGGCACCATCGCGCTGCAGGACGTCTCGTTCGACCTGCGCCATGGCGAAGTGCACTGCCTGATGGGCGAGAACGGCGCAGGCAAGTCGACGCTCATCAAGATCCTGTCCGGCGCCGTCAGGCAGGATACCGGTGACATCATCATCGAGGGGACACCGGCTGGCCATACCCACGTTTGGGAGCGACGTGCGCTCGGCATCAGCGTCATTTACCAGGATCTCAACCTCGTCCCGCAGCTCACAGTCGCCGAGAACATCTTCCTCGGCAACGAGCCTCGCACGCTGCGGGGCACGGTCGACACCAAGGCCATGCGCCGGCAGGCGGGTGAACTGATCGCCACATTGGGCGTCGCTTTCTCGGTCGACGCCCGCGTGGGCGACCTGCCGATCCCGCTACAGCAGCTCACTGCGACGGCCCGCGCTCTGTCGCTGAAGGGCAAGGTCCTCATCATGGACGAGCCCTCCACCGTGCTGAGCGGCAAGGATCTCGAGGGCCTCTACGACGTCGTGCGGCGCCTGCGCGCAAGCGGGATCGGGATCATCTACATTTCCCATCACCTGGAGGAGGTCTTCGCGCTCGGAGACCGGGTGACGGTGCTTCGGGACGGCCAGTTCGTCGCCACCAAGGACGTCGCCGACACGTGCAAGGACGAGCTCATCCGCATGATGGTCGGGCGCTCGATCGACGACCTCAACAAGCCGATGGGCGGGCGCACTGTGGGCGCCGAGGTTCTGCGGGTGGAGCATCTCAACCGCGGCAACGTGCTCAAGGACATCTCCTTCACTCTGCGGCGGAACGAGGTGCTCGGCATCGCGGGGCTCGTCGGCGCCGGACGCACCGAGCTTGCCCGGGCCATCGTGGGGCTCGACCGAATCGACACGGGCACCATCCACCTGGACGGCCGGCCCCAGGCGATCCGCAGCCCCCGGCAGGCCGTGTCGCTCGGCATCAGCCTCGTGCCGGAGGACCGCAAGGCCGAGGGCCTCGTGTCCGTGCTGAGCATCCGCGCCAACGCAGCGCTGAGCGCACTCCCCTCCATGACCACGGCCGGCTTCATCCGCTTCGGCAAGCTCAGGACGGTGGTCAACCGCCTCGCCAAGACGATGGCCGTCAAGGCGCCCCGGCTCGACATGCCGGTGTCGGGTCTGAGCGGCGGCAACCAGCAGAAGGTGGTGCTCGCCAAGTGTATCGCCACCGGCTGCAAGATCCTGATCCTCGACGAGCCCACCCGTGGCGTCGACGTGGGTGCCAAGGTCGAGATCTACCGCCTCGTCGATCAGCTGGTCCGGTCGGGAATGGCGGTGCTGCTGATCTCGTCGGAGCTGCCCGAGGTGCTGACCCTCAGCGATCGGATCCTGGTGATGTCGCAGGGCCGTATCGCGACCCAGCTCGAGGCCGGCGCCGCCACGCAGGAGGAGATCATGGCCTACGCGGCGCAGAGCCACGTCGAAGATCTCGTGGAGACGGTGCAATGAGGGCCACCTTGACCACCGGCAGCCTGCATACGCCGCCGTCCCGCTTCGATCTCCGGGCCGCGGCGGTCGAGTACAGCACCTGGATCCTGCTGGTGGTGCTGATCGCGGTCGGCACGTCCGTCACCCCGCTGTTCTTCTCGACCCAGAATTTCATCGACATCCTCCAGCAGTCGTCGATCATCGGCGTGATGGACGTGGGACAGTTCATCGTGATCCTCACCGGCGGGATCGACCTCGGCGTCGGCTCGATGCTGGCGCTGGCCGCCATCGTGGGGGCGCTCGGGGTCGGCGTGTCGCCGGCGATCGGCATCGTCGGCAGCATCGCCGTGTGCAGCCTGATCGGCGCCGCCACCGGCCTCCTGATCGCGCTTGGGCGACTTCCGCCCTTCATCGTCACCTTCGCGACCCTTGCGATCGCGCGCGGCGCGGCGCTTACCATCACCAGCGGCGGCCCCGTGAATCTGGCGCCCTCCTGGTTCCTGGACATCGGGACGGGTCTGTGGCCGCAGGCCATCTGGGCCGTGGTGATCGCCCTCGCCTGGATGCTGCTGGCGCGGCTGCCGGTGGGCCGGCACGTCTACGCGACCGGCGGCAACGTCGAGGCGGCCAAGGTGTCGGGCATCAACACCACGGCCATCTACGTGCTGGTCTACACGCTGTCGGCTGCCTGCGCGGCCGTTGGCGGGCTCATCTTCGCGGCTCGCTCCACCGTGGCGCTGCCTACCTACGGGGCGGGTTACGAACTGCAGACCATCGCGGCCTGCGTGCTGGGCGGCACCGATCTCTTCGGCGGCACCGGCAAGCTGTCGGGGGTGGTGCTCGGTGTGATCATCCTGACGATGCTGAGCAACATCCTCGATCTCACGGGCGTGAACCCGTTCTGGAACTTCATCGCGGTGGGCTTGGCGCTATGGCTTTCCGTCTCGTTCCGGTCACGGCTGATCGCGTGGAAGCACTGAAGACCAAACAAGCCGGGAGCGGAACTATGACATCGGTAGAACGCCTGAACGTCGTGCCGCCAGCGGGCCGGGGGTTTCGCAGGCTGTTCAGCCCACGAGTCGGGGTCCTGATCGCCTTCGTGGTCCTGGTCGCCGCCGCACAATGGGCGTCGCACGGCGCCTTCATGCAGACCCGCAACCTCCTGAACATCCTCGCGCAGAACAGCGTCACAGGAACGCTGGCGATCGCTCAGTGCATTGTGGTGATCAGCGGCGGCATCGACCTGTCGCTCGGCTCCATCACGGCATTGAGCTCCATCGTCATCCTGTCGCTGCAGGACCAGGGGCCGCTGATCGCCCGCCTCGGCGGCCTCGGGGTCGGCCTCGCCTGCGGCGCCATCAACGGCGGGCTGGTCGTGGTCGGCCGCGTGCCGCCCTTCATCGCGACGCTCGGCATGATGCAGGCTGCACTCGGCCTGACATATGTGATCAGCAACGGCTACCCGATCTACGAGAACGACCACATGGCGCTGGTGTTCGGGCTCGACAGGGTCGGGTCGGTGCCGCTCATCATTGCGCTCTGGTTGCTGGTGGCGGTGATCGGCTGGATCCTGCTGCGGTTCACGCGTTTCGGCGCCTATGTGTACGCGATCGGCGGCAATGAGCGCACGGCCATCGCCTCCGGCGTCAACGTGGCGGCGGTGAAGCTGTTCATCTACGTCCTCGCTGGGCTCTGCGCGGCCGTGGCCGGCATCATCTCCATCGATCGCCTCGGCTACAGCCAGCCCACCATTGGGGCGTCGCTGACGCTCGACTCCATCACCCCGGTGGTGCTCGGCGGAACGAGCCTGCTTGGCGGCGTCGGCGGTGTCTGGCCCACCATCGGTGGCGTGATCGTTGCAGGCGTCCTCAACAACTTGCTGGTGCTGCTCGGAGCCAGCATCTATTCCGGGCAGATCGTACAGGGAGTCATCATCCTATTGTTTGTCTTCTTCTTCATCCGGGTGCGTCGGCAGTAAGTTTAGTTGGGACAGCCGTTGGCCCGGAATGCGAGGTTCACAATATGTCGAATCTGCTAGTCAAACCGCACGCTCCGGCCGATGGGCGCATCCTGCATATCACGCCGGCATCGGCAGGCTGGCGCTATGTCGGCGTCGACCACCACGAGCTTAGCCCTGGGCAGCGCCTGCAGAGCGCCACAGGCGACCGCGAGGTGCTTCTGGTGTTCGTCGCCGGGCGCGGCGACGTGGATGCGGAATCCTTCTCTGCGGCCGCTGTCGGGGACGGAAGTCGCCCTCGATGATGCGCCCTTCTCGGTCTACCTGCCGCCGCGGACGGCCTTCTCGGTGAAAGCCAGCACCCACCTGGAACTGAGGGTATGCAGCGCGCCGGCCACGGGCAAGTACCCACCGCGCCTGATCCGGGCCGACGAGGTCGGCAGGATCTCGCGCGGGAACGGCATCAACATCCGCTGTGTTCGCGACATCCTCCCCGAAACCACCGCCGCCGAGTCCCTCGTCGTGGTGGAGTCGGTCACGCCCGGCGGCCACTGGTCGAGCTACCCGCTCCACAAGCACGGCACGGACGATCGGCCGCGCGAAAGCGCCCTCGAGGAGACCTACTACCATCGCCTCCTACGGCCCAGTCAGGGCTATGCGTCCAGCGGGTCTACACGGACGCCCGCAGCTTGGACGAGACGATGGCGGTTTATGACCAGAACGTCGCCCTGGTCCCCCGGGGCTACCACCCGGTTGCCGCGCCGCACGGCTTCGACGTCTACTATCCCAACGTCATGGCCGAGCCGCGGCGGGCCCGGCGGTTCCACAACGAGCCCTCGCACGCGTTCCTTGTTGCTTGACAGTGCGTCGGCCCATCGCAATGAGAGGCGCCCTCGGGTGCCTCCCAGAGGCTCGCGCGGTTCCCTCCAACCCCGAAGGTCATGAAGCCGTCCACTCCCCTCACGGGCATTGCAGCCAGCCTGGGCATATCGACGTCGACCGTGTCCCGGGCGTTGCGACGCCCGGAGCTGGTGAACAAGGAAACGCGCGCCGCCATCCACCTGGCGGCCCAGAAGGCCGGCTACACGATCGAAGCCGATCGGCCGGTCGCAAGGGGCACGCTCACCACCGTGGGGCTCGTGGTGCCGGACATCGAGAACCCCTTTTTCGCTGTGATGGTGAAGTCCGTGCTCAACGAGCTCCGCCGCACCGGGGTCAGCCTGGTGGTCGCCGACACCAACGAGGAGCCGCTCGGGGAAGGCGAGATCATCAGCACCATGCTGCCGCGCGTCGATGGGCTGATTCTCGCATCCTCGCGCCTGGACCAGACCGACATCGGCCGGCTGGTCGACAGCAAGCCCTTGGTTCTCATCAATCGCGAGATCGACGGCATTCCGTCCATTCTGATCGACCAGCGCACCGGGATGCGCCAAGCCGTCGAGCACTTGGCGGCCCTGGGTCATCACCGCATCGGTTATGTCGAGGGGCCGAGCGCATCGTGGTCAAACACGCATCGGCGGGAAAGCTTCCTCGAGACGATGTCCGACCTCGGCTACGAGCCGACGGTAATCGGCCCCTACGCGCCCCGGTTCGAGGGCGGCGTGCAGGCGGCGGACATCGCGGTGTCACGGGGCTTGACCGCCGTGGTAGCTTACAACGACCTGATGGCGTTCGGAATCATGTCGCGACTCGCGAGCCGCGACGTTGCTGTTCCGGCTGCCATGAGCGTCGTCGGCTCGGACGACGTTCCAGCCGCGAGCATCTGGGCGCCCGCGCTCACCTCCATCGACGGCTTCACCGCCGATGCGGGACGGACGGCCGCGCAAGCCCTGATGCGGTGCGCTCAAGACAAGGAGCACGTGCCTGCGCGCCGAATCCTCAGCCAGCTGATCGTGAGGGCATCGACCGGCCTGCATCAAGACGAGCGAACCAGTTCACGCCACGCATCATTCTAGGCGTGCGGGATGTCTTTGCGGTTGCCGCGGCGGCCGACCAGCCTGCCACCAGCCCTCAGAGCATATCTGCCGAGAGCATGGCGTTGCGATATTGCCCTCCCTTGCCGCGCTCCACCCTGAGCAGCATGCGCTCGCTGTCGATGTCGCTGACCTTGAGGCTTGCGACCTCGGCGACGCGCAGGCCCGACCGACAGTGCCGCCTGGTGGTTGAGGCAGGTCGTCGCGCTCAGCAGGCGGGCGACCTCGTCGGGGCTGAGCACCACCGGCACCCGGACGAGCGTGCGGGCGAGGTCGGGCCGGTCAATCGTCTGCGTGAAGAAGAAACGCAGCGCCGAGACGATGCTGTTCATGGTCGGCACGGGAACGCCGGCCTCGTGCTGCTCGACCTGGAAGCGGCGCAGATCCTCCGCTGTCGCCGTGTCGGGCGAGCGCCCCACGAACGTGGCGAAGCGACCCGCATCGCGGATGTAGCTGCGCTGGGTCTCGTGCGAGAACCGGCAAAGGGTCATGTTGTCGATCAGCCGCTGACGCAGCGGACTGATCCGGGTGGCGGGAATTATCTCGCTCATCGTGCGGCTCCTCAGATGAAGGAGCCGCGATGCTCTGCCCGCACTCGATGTAGCTCAACGGACGTTCAACAGTCCCCATTCTGTCTTGCCCTCAGCAAGCACGCCCTCCCGCGCAACGGGTTCGTTCTTCGACCATAGTTGGCCACCGCCTTCGATCAGAGTGATCGAAAGTAAACTCTCCGAATGTCCGGGATGGGTCAACTCCGGTTATCAAGCAATGCTCGAGAACGACCATGGCAGGTGCTTGGCTCGCTCAACGGATCAGATCCACTGTTAGGCCTAGCGCGTCGGCGACCTCACGCCAAGACCGGTCGGCCGTTAAGGCAGGAAGTCCAAGGCGAGCAGCCAGGGAGAGACAAAGACGGTCCCCAAGGCTCAAACCAGCCGCGAGCGTCAGTGGCAGGAGCAGGGCCGCCCGGATTGCAAGGTCGTCGTCAACCGGCACGAGCGGAAAGACAAGTCGGGCTCGCAACGAGCGGACGAATGCCTCATCGGCACCATTGCGGACAAACCAATTCGCGACCTCGCTGAAATTGACGGTCGCCATAATTGCACCGCCGGCTACGATGGCTTCGAGCACGCGCTCGCCACCGGGCTCCTTTCTCAGGTAGGCGAGCAGCGCCGAGGCGTCGAGGACGCTACCGGGCAACCTTGCGCTCCGGCTTCTTAGCTGCGCGTGCCACAGACTCAGGGGGCAGGGGCGGGAGCTCGTCGTTGAACTCCCCTTCGTCGCGAACCGCTTCGGCATGACGCTCCGCGATGAATGCGTCTACCGATGATTGCTCATCCTGCAGGAAGCGTGCAGCATCGGCCTGGAGTTCGCTCATGGCGGTCGCCATGGATCTTATACGGACTTCATCGCCCACCAACGTCACGACGACCGGACCACCGCTCTCCAGCCCCAGGGCTTTGCGGTGTTGGGCGGAGATGCTGAGTCGTCCAGCAGGGTCGATCCTGGTTACGTTCGCATTCATCCGATACCACGCGATTTGAGAACTGACGTATCGTAGTCATAAGCGAACTCCTTGCGCAGAGCCAGCTCTATCCCTCTGAACCCCGACTTACCATTTGCCTCAGACATCGATCTAAAGGATTTCTTGGGGGAACTGGGCCTACGCGCATCGGAGCGTCGTTACGGTATTCCTGGCTCTTTGTGGGAGTCTCGCTCTTTCTGGGCTGCGGAAGGTCCTTGGCAGGCGCGCTCTGTCACCTTTTCTGTTTGAACAGCGGTTTGCAGCGCGTAGAACAAATGACGGGTTGCGTGACAGCAGGGGTGTCGTGCCGAGCTGCTAAGTTGGTTTGTCACTTAATCGCTCGTTTGCGTGACAGAGCGTGGATCGGCCGTAAGCGGGCCAGGGGAGGGGAACGGTGCTGATCGGCTACACCCGGGTGTCCAAGGCTGATGGTTCTCAGGCTACCGATCTCCAGCGCGATGCGCTTGGGGCAGCGGGCATCGGCGATGACCAGTTCTACGAAGACCATGCATCGGGCAAGCGCGACAATCGACCGGGGCTCGATGCTTGTCTAACAGGACGCTGAAAAAGGCTTCGAGGTCTGACGAGTTCGTGATTCACTCCGCTGCGATCAGCGGGAGGGTGTCGGGTGCGCGGACAGGATAGCCGGAGCGGCTCACTGTTTTCCTATGTGGACCTGGAACAGCGGATCCGTTCGGATCATCCCCTGCGTACGATCCGAATTTTGGTCAACGAGGCTTTGGCGTCGCTGGATGGGCGCTTCGGCGCGATCTACTCGGAGATCGGCCGCCCCTCGATCCCGCCCGAGCAGCTGTTGCGGGCGATGCTGCTGCAGGCGTTCTACTCCGTGCGCTCCGAGCGCCAGTTGGTGGAGCAGTTGGACTTCAATCTCCTGTTCCGCTGGTTCGTCGGGCTCGGCATCGACGATGCGGTGTGGGACGCCTCGACTTTTTCCAAGAACCGCGACCGCCTGCTCGCCGGCAGTGTGGCGGCCAGCTTCCTGAGCGCCGTGCTGGCCATCCCGCGCGTCAAGCGGCTCCTGTCGCAGGACCACTTCAGCGTAGACGGCACTTTGATCCAAGCCTGGGCGTCGATGAAGAGCTTCAAGCCCAAGGACGAGGGCACGCCGCCTGCTCCTCCCGCCCCGCCTGCGAGCGGGCGCAATGCCGAGGTGGACTTCTGGGATTGACCCGGTTCGGTGGACACCCTGAAGCTTTAGCCAGAGGTGTACCCGATGCCCAAGACTCGCCCGCCGTATTCGCCTGAGTTCCGTCGTCAGATGGTCGATTTGGTTCGCGCCGGCCG
>JAABUT010002444.1_pt1 | contig 17930 bp, 16 predicted proteins | sample 5559281 | NCBI WGS metagenome assembly JAABUT01 (sample SAMN10711880, study PRJNA513359) | rock metagenome | isolation source: Antarctica rocks | place: Antarctica: Victoria Land, Ricker Hills nord | collected 2016-01-04 | reverse complement strand
CCTCTACCAACACTGCGGCGACATCCCGCCAGCCGAACTCGAGGCTGCGTACTACCGTCACGAAGAAGCTCGGCAAACCGCCGAGTTCTCAAACAAGTAAGTCTCCGGACACGCCGTCAGGATTCACGGGGACGATTCCAGTCCGGCGGTGGACACCGTTTCGAAGTCGATGACCTGCGACATGGGTACCTCCCGGCGATGGGTGTGTGTCGGGAACGGTAGCGGGTCTCAGCCAGCTGTCGTAGTAGGTAGGGGAACCAAATCAGGGCGATCCAGCCAGCGGACGCGACGCTTGGCTGCGTAGGGCAATGTGCCGGTTGACAGACGCAAGGGCCAAGATGCCCCGTATGACTACACAACACCGACGCCAGAACTCGCGCAAGGCTTGGTGCGGCACGATAAGCCGATCACCGAGACTGGCGAGAACCTTCAGAAGGTCGCGCGAGGTCTGTGCTCGAAAAACGATAGAGATTGAGGAGCACATTCGCATCGATGGCGACGACAGCTTCCGCAAGTGCAGCGTCGATCTCGTCGCCGCCTGGCCGACGGAAGCCTACGAAGTCACCGTCATAAAGTCCCCGCATAGTCTGAGCATGCCCTGTTGTATGGGCGGCGGCAAGTCGCCAACAAACACGGGGCGCCATATCCGACGCGTGTGAACCGATCGATAGGTGCGGCATCGGGCTCTTAGCTTGCCGCCTTATATCGGCTGCTAGCCAAGACTGCACGTCCTGGCAGACCTGGCCAAGGCTCAGATTCTCTAGCGACCTTCCACGGGCGGTTCCAACATCGGCCTAGCGGCTGTCAAAGCGCTCGCCCCGAATGCCCGTCGTCGTCAAAGCGATGAGGATCGACCCGATGAAGCTGGGTCATCCTCAGCGTTGCGGCCCTGGTGGAACGACGTTCGAACGATAAGGATTGGTGGGAGTTGAGACGACTGTTCGATTGAGTGCCCTGAGGCGCTCCGCTCGCTGCTCCGGTCGCGTTGAGTACCAGGTGGCTTCGCCCACCGAGATTACTGGCCTGTAGGCCGTTTAGTGCGCCCGAAATATATGTAGCTTTTTGGGCCACATATGACTACCGGTTGCGGCAGGTCGGCTGCTGCCCCGAAGGCATAGGGCCGCTGATGTCGCGCAGCAGCGCATCCACCCAAGAGCGGTCCTCCGTCGTCATCAGCTGCCTCACCGTCTGGTCGTCGATGCGAACATGCAGCCGACGAGATGGCGGCCTCGCAGCCATGCCCTGCTACCCACATCTACCTGAAGACGACGCACGACTCGATGTGCAGATCACGCCCGGATAGGACGAGCAGGACGCTTGTTTCGATTTGGTTACTTTGCCTAGATGTCTTGTGTCTGATCGGACAGTACGTGACACTCAGTCTGTAACCGACCGTCCGGTTGGCTTCTACGAGGGGGCAACAGTATGCGACCAGTTCTCACCCACCTGCGCGTCGTGCTTATCGCGCTCAGCTTCGCCGCGCTCGCTGCGGTCACTGCAAATCCTGCGAGTGCATCCGTTCGGTATCTTCCGCCGCCGATCCCTCAGCGCACTGTCGCACCGGCCTACGCAGACTCCTACAGCTATTTCGGGACGTTCACCGTGGGTGGACACACCGTGCCCGCTGGGTACGTTGAGCAGGTCATCGACGGCTCAGGCTTGAGGGTCGACGATGTCAAGGCTTCCTTCGAGGTCGCTGGCCCCGTGTGCAACTGGCGTTGGGCGATCTATATCTACAACACCGGCGGTGGCCGCGTCGGCTACATTCCCGGGGCTACGCACTACAACTGCACCCCGGTCGGTCAGGACATTTGGTACAATTATATTCTAACTCGCCTCGACGCCGGAAAGCTGTGCTCTGACCTGATCACCAACGGGACCGACGTCAAGAGGATCTGCAACTCGCTTCACCCGTAGGTGCTACGAGCTAAAGTATGTACATGCTTGTACTGATTATCGTTGCCCTCGTCCTGTACTTCCCGGCCTACTGGATCATCCGAGCAGCTGTCCGGGACGGTATCCTGGCGGCAGACCACCGCCGATCTGAGGCTGTGGAGCAGCCGCGTGGCGCTCTGAACGCGGAGCACGGCGAGCGCTAGACAGTCGCAAACTGAAGCACCCCGACCCGTATTCGGATCGGGGTGCTTCAGTGTCTCGTGCGAACAAGTCCTCGACGGCCGGCTGCCGACGCTGGCGCACATTCAGCCAGTAGGTGATGCCGGCCCCGAGCAGGATGGACAGCAGCGGCAGCACCGCGCTCAGGACGGTCATGTTGGCATGGTGTCAGGCTGCCGATCGGTGTACCGGTGGCTGTACCAATGCCCGGCGAAACGAAGTGTTGCTGGCCCTGTAGAATGGCTCATGTAGCCGATTTGCTGACGCGAAAGACTCGTCCGGCTACTGCCTTATGGTTCTCTCAATTGGGTGCCGCGCTCTCTGCCGCCGGAGGCACGAAATCCGGATCGAGCTCGATCATGGTCATGAGTACAGCCGTGAAGCCGAGGGATGCCAGTGTCCACTCACCATCTCCATAGTTGGAGAAGTACGTATTGTCATATTTACGAGTAACAAGCTCCGGTGTGACTAGGTGACGGATACCCAAACCTTCGACAACGGACGCTCCCAACGCAGCAAGGACTCGGAAATCACCACCAAACTCAGGCCGGAGGCGAAAACCGATCCGCTGCGACACTTCGCTGTAGAAGTGCGCCATGCGGTCAAGGAAACCTTCGTCGGCCTTCTTCATTTTGGCGGTGAGTGCCTCGCGTGTTCGTCCTGGCGGCATCGACACCAATGTCGAAGTTAAGATCACGTACGTTCGCCACTCTGGAGATTCAGTAACTGCCTGGAAGTTCTGCTCTGAACCGAGCCGGGACGCCAGCACGACCAGCGCAAACCGCCCGTCTTCAGTTTCGAGCATGTCTGAATGCTGACTGATTATCTGATTCGCCACTTGAATCGTTCGCTCATCGAATGCGGCGGTTCCTGCCCAGTACGGCCCAGCCAGGTCCAGCAGCAAATCTTCGTAGAAGACGTCCTTGTACGGCCAGAGCCGGTAGGCGGCACTGCGGGAGACTGCTGCGCGCTGGATGACCTCCTCGAAGCTGATGTGCTCAAGGCTGACTGTCAGGCCGCCGTCAGCTGCCAAAACCTCCCTGGCCGCTGCGAACACCCGTTCCCGAACCTGGTCATCGGTCAGTCGTTGGCGTCGGCGTCCCGGCAGCGCGGGAACCCGGTCATCCACTCCACTCATGCGCCCTACGTCACCCTCCTAAAAACATCGTATTCGAAACTTGCAGTTCGGCTCTTGAGGTGTACCGTTGCTAACCTACCAGCGCTACGGGGCAACGGTAGGGAGGTCGCCCGACGCGACCGCGCAAGTCGAAGCTCAGATGCACTGAGATTCGTGCACAGTGAACGGGGTCGAAAAATGAACCGTGAGCAGGCGATCCAGGCAGCACAGCAGATCCGATCCAGGCAGCACAGCAGATCGGAGTCGCTCCAGGCGACGAGATCTGGATGCAGAACGAGGGGATGATGAACCCTCATCTGCATGGCCGCAATGACAGCGGCGAACCCCATGTTGACATGTGGGCTGTCAGCAATAATGGTGGTCAGTATGAGGCACAAAAGCGTCACTCTGACGATCGCTAAGATCACACCAACGCAAATAACGGCGGAGATTTTACTCCGCCGTTATTTGCGTTCCGTTGTAAAATATAGGAATGAACAACGATAACGATATGCAATATAACAAAGAAGTAAACCTGCTGGACACGCTCTATGAATTTCATCCAAATGACTTCAAGGCGCTTACGGCCAATGATTTTATGATTCTGCGGCGCTACTACTGCCTAGACGCTGAGGTGCCCGAAAATATCTTTGAGTATCGTCGGTATGTTCTAATGCAAGACGCCAGCTTAGAGGATCGGGCGAGAGAAATTGCTAATGAGATATGCAAGGGGATGGGAATTCTTGATTTTTTGGAGATGAGGCTGTGAGCGGAGGAATTGGACAATCTCGGCCCTTGACCTCAAGTTCGTCTAAGCGCGCCCTAATCTACCTCCGCGTCAGCACCGCCCGCCAAGCCACCCAGGGCGGCGAAGCCGAGGGCTACTCCATCCCGGCTCAGCGAGCAGCTTGCCAGAAGAAGGCCGCCGAGCTGGGCGCTGCCGTCGTGGACGAGTACGTCGACGCCGGTGCTTCGGCCCGCTCGGCCGACCGGGACGCCCTGCAGGCCATGCTGTCCCGGCTGCTGGAATCACGGGACGCCGACTACGTCATCGTGCACAAGGTTGACCGGCTGGCCCGCGACCGTGCCGACGACGTGGCCATTGGCCTGGCGATCCACAAGGCTGGTGCGGTGCTTGTATCGGCCACCGAGCAGATCGACGACACTCCGGCCGGCACGCTGCTGCACGGCATCATGGCGGCCATCGCCGAGTTCTATTCTAAAAACCTCTCCAATGAGGCCAAGAAGGGGCTGCATGAAAAGGCCCGCCGTGGCGGCACACCCGGCTACGCCCCACTGGGCTACCTGAACAGTCGCGCCCGGATTGACGAGCGCGAAGTCAAGACCATCGAACTTAACCCGGAGCGAGCACCGCACATCAAATGGGCTTTTGAGTCCTATGCCAGCGGCGACTACTCTATTACCGACATCGTCGAAGAACTGGCCCGGCGTGGGATGCACACCCGGCCAACGACAACTCGGACCGCCAAGCCCCTCACGCGCAGCCAAGTGCACCGCATCCTGTCCAGCCCGTACTACGTCGGCAAGCTCCGCTACAAAGACGTCGAGTACAACGCCACACATGAGTCGCTGGTCGACCTCGTCACCTGGCAGTGCGTCCAAGATGTTCTGGCGGGCCGTCGTCTGGCTGGTGACCGTTCCTGGCAACACGACCATTACCTCAAAGGCACGGTCTTCTGCGCCAACTGCGGCTCCCGGCTCGGGCTGTCACACTCTAAGGGCAGCAAGGGTGTTATCTACCCGCATTACTACTGCATCGGGCGTAACAAGAAACGCAGCGACTGCCTGCTGCCCTACATCGCTGTCGACAAAGTCGAGCAGTTCGTGCTGCGGCACTGGGCGACCATTCGGCTCGATCCGGAACTCATCCAGGCCATCCGGGACTCCGTCCAGACCGACTTCGCCGAGCGCCGAGCCGAAGACGCCAAGCTGCAGCAGACCCAGAAGAGTCGGCTCACCAAACTGGAACGCCAGCGCGAGAAGCTCATCGACGCCTACCTGGCCGAAGCTTTGCCGGTGGCTGACCTGAAGCGCAGGCAGGAAGCTCTGGCTGTCGAGCAACGCGACGCCGAACGCTTGCTGGCGCTTGCCGGAGCCGACCATGACCTCGCCGAGCAGCGCCTTGAGGTCGCTTTGCAACTGCTGGCACAGTGCGACCGGCTCTATGCCGGCGCTGGCGAGTCGGATCGCCGGGCACTAAACCAAGCGTTCTTCGATGCCGTCTTTGTCAACGAGCACGGCGTCCAGCGGGCGGTGCTGGCTTCACCATTCGCCGAACTGCACGACCGCAGCATCGGCCTCGCCGAAGATGACGGCCCGGATGACGGTGGCGACGACAACGCCCAGGACGGCCCAGAACCGGACGGCCGGACAGATCAACGCCCGGACACCGAAACCCACCCAGACAAACCCCGGGTGCGGCGAACAACGCCGAGAAACACAAACGCCGCCGCCCTGTCGGGCGAACGGCGTTCGAACGTGATGCTTTTGGCGGAGGGTGTGGGATTTGAACCCACGGACAGTTTCCTGTCGAGCGCTTTCAAGGCGCTTGCACTCGGCCACTATGCGAACCCTCCAGAGCGGGACCCGAGGGACCCGACCTGGCCCAATTCTGGCAGAGGCCGCCGGGGCACTGGCGCCCGGACCGTCCCTCGCTGACTCATCAGGAACTGTCAGCCTCGGGGAGTAGACCTGAGCCCATGAGCAACCCGACCCCCGACCTCAGCAACCTGGACCTGCGACCCCTGCCGGGGAGTGAGCGGCCTGCCGCCCCTGGAGTGGCGGCGGCGACCGAACTGCCCGCCGACCAGCGCATCGAGATCACGCTGGTGCTTCGACGGCGCGCCCCCGTTCCAGACGAGGCCCTTGCCAACCCGCTGCCGCGCGAGGAGTTCGCTGCCCAGTACGGCGCCGACCCCGCGGACGCCGAGCTGGTAGCCAGCGCCCTGATAGCACTCGGCGTCGACATTGCCGAGACCGATCTGGCCTCGCGGCGGGTTCGAGTGTCGGGGACCGCCGGCCGGCTCAGCCAGATCTTTGGCACCTCCCTTGAGCAGGTGACCAGCGCGAACCTAGCAGGCGCCCAGGTGACGCACCGCCAACGCACCGGCGGCCTCAGCGTGCCCGCCCCGCTCGACGGTGTGGTGGTTGCCGTGCTGGGCCTCGATGATCGGCCGCAGACCCGCGCGAGGTTCCGAGTGGCCTCCGCGGCGGCAGTGCAGGTCAGCTACACGCCGACGCAGCTCGGCAAGATCTATGACTTTCCCGAAGGTACGGACGGCAGCGACCAGACGATCGGCATCATCGAGCTCGGCGGCGGCTTCGCGCAGTCCGATCTCGACTTCTACTTCGGCGAGTTCGGCATCACCGGACCGAAGGTGACCGCAGTCGGAGTCGACGGCGCCAAGAACGTCCCCGGCGCCGACCCCAACGGCGCGGACGGTGAGGTGCTGCTCGACATCGAGGTCGCCGGAGCGCTCGCTCCGGCCGCGAACATCTTGGTGTACTTCGCGCCCAACACCGACGCCGGTTTCGTCGATGCCCTCAGCCAGGCTGCTCATGCCGACCCAACTCCGGCTGCTATCAGCATCAGCTGGGGTCAGAGTGAGGACGACTGGACGGCGCAGGCGCGCACCGCGTTCGACCAGGCGCTCATCGATGCCGCCGTACTCGGCGTGACCGTGACGGTGGCCTCAGGCGACGACGGCAGCACCGACCGCGCCAGCGACGGCAAGTCGCACGTGGACTTCCCGGCGGCCAGCCCGCACGCGCTGGCCTGCGGTGGAACGCGATTGAACGCCGACCCGAACACCGGAACCGTCTCGTCAGAGGTCGTGTGGAACAACGGTTCCGGCAACGGGGCCACGGGCGGCGGCGTCAGCGACACCTTCCCGCAACCGAGCTGGCAGGCCGCCGCGGGCATTCCGACGCTCGCTGGCAAGACCGGACGAGGCGTGCCGGACGTGGCCGGGGTGGCCGACCCGCAGACCGGTTATCGGGTCCGCGTGGACGGCCAGGACCTCGTCATCGGCGGCACCAGTGCGGTGGCTCCGCTGTGGGCCGCGCTGGTCGCGCGGCTGGCCCAGGCAACCGGACGGAAGTTGGGACTTCTCCAGCCGGTGTTGTACGGCTCGGTCCGCGCCGGCGCGGTGGCTCCAGGATTTCGTGACATCACCAGCGGAAACAACGGCGCCTATCAGGCGGAACCGGGCTGGGATGCCTGCACCGGGCTGGGCGTTCCGGATGGTGGCCGGCTGCTTGCCGCCCTGCAACAGGGCGGCAACTCGACGGACTGAGCAGCGCGAGTAACCGCGCGCCGTGGAGGACAAGACCACAATGAAGTTCGGGCTAGCCGGGGGACGACACCCGGCTAGCCCGAAGCCTAACCAGCGCCCGCAGGCGCTCAGCGCGACCGAGAAGGAACCGACTCAGCGACCGCCCTGGATCTTGCGGGAGCGCTGCTGCACGCCCGCGTCGCCGTACGGGTAATCCGCCGGCTGAGGGTCGCTGGCGATGTCGAGCCGAGCCAGCTGCTCCTCGCTCAGGTGCAGGTCCGCCGCGAGCAGGTTGTCCTCGAGCTGCTCGGTCGTCCGGGCGCCCAGGATCACCGACGTGACGGCAGGCTGGTCAGACAACCAGGCGAGCGCCACCCGCGCCATCGTCGATTTCAGGTCGTCGGCAATGCCACGAACCGCATCGACCACGTCCCACGTCCGCTGCCGGCTGGACCGTCCCTCGTACGCCTCGACGCCCCGGTCCGGATTCTCGCCCAGCCGCGTCGCACCCGTGGGCCGCTCCTCCTTGCTGTACTTGCCGGTCAGCCAGCCACCACCGAGCGGCGACCATGGCAGCAGCCCCAGCCCGTTCGCCAGGCTCGCCGGAACGATCTCCCACTCGATCTCGCGGGCCAGCAGGTTGTACTGCGGTTGCAGCGTGACCGGCCGGTTCAGGTTGTGGTGATCGGCGAAGTCGACCGCCTGCTGCAGCTGCCAGCCAGTGAAGTTCGACAGCCCGATGTAGTTGATCTTGCCTGCCCGAACCGCATCGTCGAGAAACCGCAGCGTCTCGTCGATCGGGGTCAGCGGATCGTGCGCGTGCACCTGGTACAGGTCGATCCACTCGGTCTGCAGCCGGCGCAACGAGGCATCCAAAGCCATCTGCAGGTGCCGCCGGGACAACCCGAGGTCGTTGGCCCCGTCGCCCATCGGGAACCGGCCCTTGGTGGCCAGCACGATCCGGCTGCGCTGGCCCGGGTTGGCCGCGAACCACCTGCCGATTAGCTCTTCGCTCGCCCCGCCGCTGTACACGTCGGCGGTGTCGACCAGGTTGCCGCCGGCATCGAGGAACCGGTGCAGCTGGGCGTGCGCACCGTCCTCGTCGGTCTCGGTGCCGAAGGTCATGGTGCCCAGGGCCAGGTTGGAAACAGCCGTTCCACTACGGCCAAGCAGCCGGTATTGCATGCGTACTCCTCAGGATTGGTGGCTCTTCCTTCCTACACCACGCCGACCGCCGCTGTTGATCATCAAGGCGAACGCGGCAGCCCAGGATGACCAGCAGCACCCGCCGCTAGGGGACCGGAACGCCCCGGACCACCACCGGACCGTTCGTCGGGTCCAGCTCAGCCGGCTGCGACACGCCAGCCGACGTCAGCACGTCCATCGCCTTCGGCACGCTGTTCGGGTCGCGAGAGCAGATCGGCGCCGTGCCACCCACCGGGCACACCCCGAACTGGTAGTCCTGCGCCGGGTTGGTGAAACCGCGCGCCTGGTCAGAGCTGTAGCCGTCCTGTCCGGTGAGCACCACCGAGAACGACCAGCCCGACGTCGGCGTCCCGAACTGCGCGGCCGGCAACGCGATGGTGATCCTCCTCGTCAGCGTCGAGGCGACGACCGCGCTCACCGTGCCGGGGCTGGTTCCGCTCGGCGTCGTCCACAGCGGTCCCTGAAAGCCCTGAACTCGAGTCGCTGGTTCACGCGTCCGCACCGGCGATGGTGTAGTTGCGGCTGGCGTACGCGGCCGAGGTGGAACCGCCCGCGCCGCTGTGCACGTACACGTCGAGCAGCTGCGCACCGAGCGTGTTGCCGAACGTCGGGACCTCCGCGCAGAGGGACGTGGTCATGTTGGAGGCCGCAACAAATGCCGTCAAGGGGACCGCACCGTGAAATGTGCATGAAGTTCAACTGCACGCCCACTGAAACCGTAATCGACCGTCGAGCAAATTGAGGCAGCCGGCGCCGTCCTGCACGTGTAGCTTCTACACTCAACAGTTCCCTTACATTATTTTTACTTGCCACTACTGCCCCACTACTGCCCCACTGCGGCTACATCGGAGGAAGTGCATGGTTTCCAAGCAGGTCAAACTGGGACTGGCGGTGGTCAGCGCCGGCACGCTGCTGATTCCAGCCCTGCAGGGAACGGCCGGCGCCGCGCCGTCGGTTTCGCGCGCCGCGGTCGCGGGCACCACTCCTGAGTGGGTGCAGTCGGCCACGGTCACCGGCGCCCCGGCTCCGGCGACGAGGGTGTCCATCCGCGTCGCCATGCAGTTGCACGACGCCGCTGCCGCCGAGAAGCTGGCCGCCGATGTCAGCAGGCCGTCGAGCGTGACGTACGGCAAGTACCTGACCGCGGCGGCATTCAACCTCCGCTTCGCGCCCACCGCCCAGGCCGTCAACCGGGTCAAGGCATTCCTCGCCGGAGCCGGCGTGCACGTCGACGGTGTGAGCTCGGGCAACCGCTGGGTCAGCGCGACCGGGACCGTGACGCAGCTGAACAAGGCGTTCGGCACGACCTTGCGCACCTACTCGCTGAACGGCAGGACCCTGCGCGCCCCCGCCCGCACCGTCACAGTGCCGGGATCCATCGCCGCGGACGTCTCCACGGTGACCGGCCTGTCCCAGGGGTCCACGCTCCGCAAGCCGCTGACGGAGAAGGTCAAGCCCTCCACCGCGCTGGTCTCCGCGCGCGCCTGGTCGGGCACCCCGAAGCCCGCCGCGATCCGGCCGCCGGCGAGCCGGTGCTCGAACTACTGGGGCCAGTACACCCAGACGCTTCCGAAGGCCTACAACCAGACGAGGTTCAACACCTACGTCTGCGGCTACTCGCCCGCCTCGCTGCGCACCGCGTACGGCACCAAGGCCCTCGTGAACAAGGGCACCAACGGCCAAGGCGTCACGGTTGCGATCATCGACGCCTACGCCTCACCGACCATGCTCGCGGATGCCAACGCCTACGCCCGCCACTTCGCCGAGCCCACCTTCAAGCCGGGGCAGTACACCCAGACCGCCTTCACGCCCTTCACCCTGCAGGGCGAGTGCGGTGGCGAGGCCGGTTGGAACGGTGAGCAGACCCTCGACGTCGAGGCCGTCCACGCGATGGCTCCCGCCGCGAACATCCACTACATCGGCGCCAAGAACTGCGATACCGGCATCGACGACGCGCTGAACTTCGTGGTGCAGAACCACACCGCGGACATCGTCAGCAACTCCTACGGCAACCAGGGCGAGCAGTTGCCCGCCGACGAGGTGGCGTTGGAGCACTCGATCTTCGTCCAGGCGGCTGCCGAGGGCATCGGCATGTACTTCTCCTCCGGCGACAGCGGCGACGAGGTCGTCAACGGCCTCACCCCGCAGCCCGACTACTCCGCCTCCGACCCGAACGTGACCGCGGTGGGCGGAACCAGCCTGCTGCTCGACAAGGCGAACAACAGAGTCGCCGAGACCGGCTGGGAGACCTCGCTCGACTCGGTCGACTACTCCGGCACCAAGGCGATGTACTCCGGCGCGCTGCCCGGTGACTTCGTGTTCGGCGCCGGTGGCGGTACCAGCACGCTGTTCAAGCAGCCGTACTACCAGGCGGCGGCGGTTCCGTCCGCGCTGTCGAAGGCCAACGGCTCGACCGCGATGCGCGTCGTGCCCGACATCGCGGCGGACGCCGACCCGTACACCGGCTTCTACATCGGCCAGACCACCGGTGGCAGCTTCAGCATCAGCGCCATCGGCGGAACCAGCCTCGCGTGCCCGCTGATCGCAGGCATCCAGGCGATCGCCAGCCAGGGCCGCGGCTTCGCGATCGGCTTCGCCAACCCGCTGCTGTACTCGATGAGCACGTCGGCGTACCGCGATGTCGTGCCGCACTCCCCGATCCACTTCGCCAGCACGGCCGGCGGGTACCTCGGCACCTTCGAGGCCGGCGACACCCAGTACAGCCGGTACGGCTACGACAACATCACCGGACGTGGCACGCCGAACGGCGCGACCTTCGTCAAGGCTGAGGCAACGCACTAGGTAGCACCGGCTCGGTCGTCTTCGAGGACGGCCGTTTCCGGTACGCGAGACAGCCTTGCGCGCATGTCGGGTCGTAAGCTCGGAGTGGGCGGACACCCCGCCGCGGACCGTTTCCCGATGCGATCGGCGGAGGACATGCGATGACAGTGCGACCGCCCATCGAGTGCTGGCTGACCGACATGGACGGCGTGCTGGTCCACGAAGACCAGGCGCTTCCGGGTGCCGCCGAGTTCCTGCGGACGCTGGTCGAACGTGAACGGCCGTTCCTGGTGCTGACCAACAACTCGATCTACACCCCGCGCGATCTCGCGGCGCGGCTGGCCCGGGCCGGCCTACAGGTACCCGAGCGTGCGATCTGGACCTCGGCCATGGCGACGGCGGTGTTTCTGGCGGATCAGCTGCCGAACGGCTCGGCGTACGTCATCGGCGAGGCGGGACTCACCACCGCGCTGCACGAGGTCGGTTACACCCTCACCGACACCGAGCCGGATTACGTGGTGCTCGGCGAGACCCGCACCTACTCCTTCGAGGCCATCACCAAGGCGATCCGGCTGATCGGCGCAGGCGCCCGTTTCATCGCCACCAACCCGGATGTCACCGGGCCGTCGGCCGAGGGGCCGCTGCCCGCGACCGGTGCGGTTGCCGCGCTGATCACCCGGGCCACCGGCAAGGCGCCGTACTTCGTCGGCAAGCCGAACCCGATGATGTTCCGCAGCGCGCTGAACCGAATCGAGGCCCACTCCGAGAACACCGCCATGATCGGCGACCGGATGGACACCGATGTCGTCGCGGGGATCGAGGCCGGCCTCGAGACGATTCTGGTGCTCACCGGGTCCACCAAGATCGGGGAGGTCGAGCGCTTTCCCTACCGGCCGGGCCGCGTGCTCAGCTCGATCGCCGAGGTCATCGAACTGATCTGAGCCGATCTGAGCGCATCGCAGCGGAGCCCTGAGCTGCTGCGCGAGCTCGACCAGTGGGCGGTCAGCGCACGGCCTGGTACAGCTGCACACCCTCGGCGGTGCGGCTGCTGGCCAGCCGTCCCTGCAGCACCAGCACGTCCAGATGAGCGGCGGTCTCGGACACCGCGAGCAGCTGGTTGAACAGGTCCAGGTTCTTGAAGGGAAAACCGCGCCGGGTCCACGGCAGCGCGGTCGCGGCCTCCAGCGCGGTCGCCGCTCCGGCGAGTGCGACCTGGGCGGTGGCGCTGAGCCGGTCCTCGTGGTGGGCGAGCAGCTCGCCGACCCGCTCGTGCACGCTGCCGGTGGCCGGCCCGTGCGCGGGCAGCAGCCGGGCATCGGGCAGCTCCTGCATCAGCCGCAGCGACTGCAGGTAGTCCCGCAGCGGCAGCGGCGCCTTGGCCGGCTCGAACCCGATGGACGGGGTGATCTGGGGCAGCACGTGGTCACCGGCGAACAGCAACTCGGCCTGCGCGTCGTGGAAGACCACATGCCCTCGGGTGTGGCCCGGGGTGGCGATGACCCGCAGCATCCGGCTGCCGGCGGTGATCCGGGCGTCGTCGGCCAGCCACTCGTCCGGCGCCTCCCAGTCCTCGGCCGAGCCGGGCTGCTCGTCGGAGCGCAGCAACCGCAGCTGCTCCACCAGCGACCCGGCGCCGGCGCGCAGCAGGTGGTCCACGTCGATGGCCGAGCGCTCCCCGCGGGTCCACTCGACGGTCGCGTGCAGGTTCGGCTCCTCGCCGGCGCCCACGCTGACCCGCGCCCCGAACTTGCGCCGGACCGCGATCGCCTGGGTGTAGTGGTCGCGGTGCAGGTGGGTCACCAGAAAGGTCGTGATGTCGGCCATCGAGAACCCTAGCTGCTTGAGCGAGGCGGCAAGCCGGTCCTCGCTCTCGGCCAGCGCCCAGCCACCGTCGATCATGACCAGTCCGGTGTCGGACTCGATGGCGTACACGTTCACCGCGCGCAGCCCGTCGTTGGGCAATGGCAACGGAATGCGGAAGACCCCGCCGCCGAGGTCCTGCGGGTCCGGCTCGGCCCAGGCAGTCCTGGCATCGCTCATCGGGCAGGTCTATCACGGGCGGCTATCCGGCACATTTCCCCAGCCGTGACGCGCGCCACCCCGAAGAAATCTTCCTGACGAACTTGTTCGGAGCGAACATGTTCGTTAGAGTTCGGGCATGGCATCCGAGACCCGTCCATCCGCAAGCCGCCGCGAGCGCCCGGCCAAGCCGGCCCTGACGCGCGAGGGGATCGTCAAGACGGCCGTTGAGCTGATGCGCACGGAGGGGTTGGAGCGCACTACGATGCGGCGCCTCGCTCAGGAGCTGGATACCGGCGCGGCCTCGCTCTATGTCTACGTCCGCAATACCGCCGAGCTGCACGCCGCCATGCTCGACGAACTGCTCGGCACGGTCGATCTCAGCCCCAGCCGCGGGCGGGGGGACTGGCGGAACGGGCTCGCCCAGATACTGACGTCCTACACCGAGGTGCTGTTCGAGCACCCGAGCCTGGCGCGGTCCGCTCTCGTCGCCCGTCCGTCCGGGCCTTGCTACCTGGCCTTGGTAGAAGCGCTGCTCTCGTTGCTGAGCGAGGGCGCGGTCCCGGCCGACCGGGCTGCCTGGGGTGTGGACCTGCTGCTGCAGTTCGCGACGACGAACGCTGCCGAGCACGGCACTCGTGAGCAGGCCAGCACTGCACAAGAAGAAGAGGAGGTACTGGCCGTCGCGCTGCGAGACGTGTCGTCCGAGGACTATCCGCACATCGCCGCGATCGGAGCCGATCTGCTGTCCGGACCGGGGCGTGATCGCTTCGCCTGGGGCTTCGACGTGCTGATCAACGGGGTTCTGCACACTCCCCGTCCTGATAAAGGGCAATCCCGCCGGGTGGCTGAGCAGGCGCGGGGCCACTGACCCCCCGGCCGCACCGGCGGCCACGGGGATACCTTCCGCACTTCCACATTCCGCTGTCACCCGCGACACAGCCCTTTCATGCCTCGGGTGAGTTCGCCATGCCGTGGCGCGCCCGTGCCCGGCAGCCGCTCTGCACCCATGCCCTGAAGGGACTTCCCATGACCGCACCCACTGCCACCGCCGATATCAACACTGATACCAATACCAATACCGGTTCAACCCGGCTCACCCGCCGCCTGCGTGCAATCCTCGCCGTCGTACTGGTCGCCGACGTGTTGGATCTGATGGACTCGACCATCACCAACATCGCGGCGCCGTCCATCGTCTCCGAGATCGGCGGCGGTGAGTCACTGATCAAATGGCTCGGTGCCAGCTACGCGCTGGCCATGGGCGTGCTGCTCGTGGTCGGCGGTCGGCTCGGGGACCGGTATGGCAAGCGACGCCTCTTCCTGATCGGCGTTGCCGGTTTCACGGTCGCCTCGCTGGTGTGCGGGCTGGCCGTCGACCCTGCCATGCTGATCGTCGGGCGGCTGGTGCAGGGCGGCTTCGGGGCGCTGCTGATTCCGCAGGGTTTCGGCATCCTGATAGCCACCTTCTCCCGGGCGCAGTTACCGCGGGCGTTCATGGTGTTCGGGCCGGTGATAGGAGGGTCGGCGGTGCTGGGGCCGATCTTCGCGGGCTTCCTCATCGACGCCGATCTGGGTGGGCTGTCCTGGCGTCCGATGTTCCTCATCAACATTGTGCTGGGCGCTGCCGGCTTGGTCGCGGCCGCCGCTGTGCTGCCCCCGGACGGGCCCACCAGCGAGGTCGCCATCGACGGGCTCGGCTCAGGGCTGCTCGGCGCCAGCATGCTGGGACTGATGTACGGGCTGATCGAGGGCTCCACCTCGGGATGGACCGCGCAGCCGATCCTGAGCCTCGTCGCCGGCGCGGTGCTGCTCGCCGGCTTCGGGCTGCGGCAGCGACTGGCCACCAGCCCGCTGATCCTGCCCTCGTTGCTCGCCAATCGGGGATTCACCTCGGGACTGGTGCTCGGACTGGCGTTCTTCGCCGCGGTCAACGGGCTGGGCTACGTTCTCTCGCTGTTCTTCCAGACCGCGCTCGGGCTCGGCCCGTCCGCGGCGGCACTCGGGCTGGCGCCGATGATGGTCGGCATCATCGGGGCGTCCCTGGTCTGCCGTCCGCTGATGGAGAAACTGGGGCGCTGGCTGGTCGTTGCGGGCCTGAGCGTCACGCTCGCCGGTGCCGTCGGGCTCTGGGCAACGGTTCTCGCCAAGGGCACGTCGGCCGGCGTCTGGGCGGTTGCCCCCTCGCTCCTGGTTCTCGGGATCGGCATGGGCGCCTGCTTCAGCAGCATCTATGACGTGGCGATCGGCGACATCGCCCAGGAAGAGGCAGGCAGCGCCAGTGGTGCCCTGAGTGCGGTCCAGCAGTTGGCCGCGGCCATCGGCTCGGCGGTGGTCACCAGCATCTACTTCAGCCAGTCGGCGCACCGGGGTGCCGGCCACGCCATGACCGTGAGCGTCGCCGTTGTCGGCGGAATCGCCCTGCTGTGCCTGGCACTGGTCTGGCTGCTGCCCAAGTCGGCACCCGCCGAGCAGCTGGGTGAGCACGGACACGGCCCTACCCGCCTCGCTGACACGCCGCAGGCCCTTGACGCCGAGCCCGACCGTCAGGGGCCAGCGGTGAGCAGCGAGAACTCCGCCTCGAACAGCACGGTCAGAAAGGCCGCTAGCTGGCGTTCGTCCGCATCGAGGCCGGGCACGTCCTGCGACTCGGCCTGATCGAGATAGTCGGCGAAGGTGTGCTCGGTATAGGTCTCGAGCACGTGCGGGTGGACGTAGTGGGCACGCGCGACCGTCCGGGTATTGCCCAGGGTCTCCGCCGCCTCGTCCACCGCGGCGACGACCACCTTCGCGGCCGCCCGGTCGGTGTCCAGCCGCCGCTTCAGATAGCTGAACGCGGCCAGGGTGCCACCCCAGGTCCGGAAGTTCTTCGCGGTGATGTGCTCGCCGGTGATCGTGAACAGCAGCTGGTTCATCTCTTCCGAGGTGACCGTCTTGCCGTCGATCGTGAACAGCCGGCGGCCCGGCTCGTCGAGCAGCGCCCGGACGACCCGGGCGACGCCGCGGTCGTGGATGGACACGTCCCAGGCCTTGCCCGACTTTGCGGGAAAGGCGAAAGACACCTTGTCGCCGTGCACGCTGACATGCTCAGGAGTCAGCGTGGTCAGGCCGTAACTGTCGTTCTCTTCGGCGTAGACCTCGTTGCCGATCCGGATGTAGCTGAGGTCGATGATGCGGATCATCGCGGCGAGAACCCGGTCGCGATCCAGCGTCCGCCGACGCAGTTGAGCTTCGGTGTACTGGCGGATCTCGGACAGATGCGCCGAGAACATAATGAGCCGGTAGAAGTTCAGCATGTCCCGGACGGCGCGCCACCGGGGGTGGTAGATGTACTGCTTGCGGCCCTTCTCGTCCTCACCGGTAGCCAAGAGGTGGCCGTCGGGATGCGGGCAGATCCACACCTTGCGCCACGCAGGCGGGATGGCCAGTGCGGTGATGCGGGACTTCACCTCCGCATCCGTCAGCGGCTTGCGCTCGGAATCGTGATAGCTGAAGCCCTTGCCGCGCCGGACTCGGGTCAATCCGGGCTGCTCACCGAGCACGTACACCAGCCCGGCGACATCGGCGCAACGCTCCACGTCGGCGTGCAGCTCGTTGATCTCATCGACGGTGAGTGTCTTGCGGGAGGAGGGCTGCACCGCCTGGTGATCGACCGGTGGAGCCGGAAGTGCGCTGATGTCAGTGCCCTTCGCCGACGAACACGCGACCGGATCCAGCTTCTTCTGTGCTGGGCTGTTCCGCCGGGCCGGCCTGTTCTGTCAGGCCGGGTTGCTCTGTCAGGCCGGGCAACGTGCGCGGTTCGGGCGTGATCACCCGTACAGCGTATGTCGCCCGGCCCGGCAGGTGGTGTGTCGAACGCCGTGCAGCGAATTACTCGGAGTGCGAATTGCTGTCGTGAATTACCGGTGGTGCGAATGCCGCGGGAGCGGTCTACCAGTGGAAGCCGTCCGCCGGGGTGACCGTGGTGCGCTTCGCCGGCATCGAGAAGCTGGCGGCCGCGTGGGCGGCGGCCGAGGTGCCGGTGCTGCTCGCCGCATGCTGGGTGAGGACGGTGGCCGCGACGGCCCCGGCGATTGCGAGGGCCATCCGAAGGCTGCTGAATCGAGTCTGGATAAACATGTGTCGGCTCCTGTGTTAGGTGGACGCAGATCGGCTTGTCGCCATGGGGAAAAGTGGAGAGGTGAGCCGTACGTGCTCACGGGAAGACTGTGGCAGTCGATGTCGCCGTACCTGAGCGGTTTCGCTGACAGTGACCTGCGGCGGCAGCATGTGGATGGCATGACCCCATCTGGTTGATCCGGGTTGAGTGAGAGTCTTGATGTCCACGAAGGTGGATCGAAGGGCTCGATGATCATGACGACGAGGAAGCGACATACCCCGGAGCAGGTCGTGCGGAAGCT
>JAABUT010002443.1_pt1 | contig 17938 bp, 25 predicted proteins | sample 5559281 | NCBI WGS metagenome assembly JAABUT01 (sample SAMN10711880, study PRJNA513359) | rock metagenome | isolation source: Antarctica rocks | place: Antarctica: Victoria Land, Ricker Hills nord | collected 2016-01-04 | reverse complement strand
CCGAGTCAACACCCCCACCGACACCAAATCCGACAACCGACGATCCGACTCCGGCTTCACCCACCCAGCACGAGGCATACCACCAAACTACACCGCTGTAAGCTTAACTGAACGGTATTGCGGCTAGCTCAGGTGTCCTTGACCTTGTTGACCACGTTCTGCGCTCCCTGTAACCGCGCTCCCGCGGCGTCGCCGGGCTTACCCATACCCTGGCTGCCGTCGTAGGTGGCGAACAGCTTCGGGTCCGGCGGCGGCAGCAGACCGGTGTCGTCGGTGAGCAATACCGGCTCGGCCTGGTAGATGATGTCCTGACCGCCGACCAGGGTCTGCCCCTGCGCCCAGCGACCCTCGCCGGCCTGGCTTCCCTCCGAGAAGCTCCAGAACGTGTGGTTCTGAACCTGATCCTCGTCCTCGCTGTTGGAGTCCTCGATCAGGTCTGAGAACCCGTCCGCGATGAGTTGCTCGATGCCGAGCAGCCACTGCTGCTGGTGGAAGGTGTCGCGGGCGAGGTTGAACTTCAGCATCTCCTTGACGCCCGAGTCGTCGGTCATGTTGTAGATACGGCTGGTCATCAGCCGGCTCTGGCCCTCGGCCGCGGCGTTGGAGCGGAAGTCGGTGAGCATGTTGCCGCTGGCCACGATGTATCCGGCGTTCCACGGCACTCCAGCCGAGTCGCGCGGCACCGGGCCGCCGCCCGCGACGATGGCGTGCTGCGGGTTCATTCCGCCGATCACGGCGGCCAGCGAGGGGTTGGTGGCGACGGCGTGTTCGGTCACCTCGGACGGGGCGCCCTCGAGCAGCCGGGCCAGCATCGTCGACAGCATCTCGACGTGCCCGATCTCCTCGGTGCCGATGTCCATGATCATGTCCTTGTACTTGCCCGGGACCCGGCAGTTGAACCCCTGGAACATGTACTGCATCATCACCGTCATCTCACCGAACTGACCGCCCAGGATCTCCTGGAACTTGGCCGCGAACAGCGCGTCCGGCTTCTCCGGCTTGGCGGTGAACTGCAATTCTTTGATGTGGCGGTACATAAGCCCTCCCGGGTTCGGCGTGTTTCGACGTGGGCCTTCACCATGGCGAGTGCCCGTCCCGCTGCCGTGACACCGATCGCCACCCGCACGCCACACCCGCGTCACCGCCGTGTCACCGCGGGTATGGGAACGATCCACAGCATCGATAAAGCCGGTCCGGCGCGGCATGATGAACCGAGAAAGCGCGCGGTGACGTTGACCAAAACGCATCCCACTCGCGCCGGGGTTTCGTCCATGACACAGTCCGCAGTCGCTCAGCGCAGGCCACAGCTATCCGTCCTCGGTGGTTTCGAGCTCACCGTCGGCGATGAGCCGCTGTCGTTGTGCGCGTCGGGTGAGAAGCTCCTCGCCTTCCTCGCCGTCCACGGCCGGTTCCGCCCCGTACGCCGCACGGCGCTGGCCGAACGCCTCTGGTCCGACACCGACCCGGCCAGGGCCTCGGCGAGCCTGCGTTCGGTGCTCTGGCGACTGCCCCGGCCACAGGGCATGCAGCTGGTACGGACGTCCTCGGCGAGCCTGCACCTGGCCGATGACGTCACGGTCGACCTCTGGCGCGCCGAGGACACCGCCCAGGCGATCGCTGCCTCGGCGGTCATGGGCGAGACGGTCACGGGCCAGACGGTCACGGGCCAGACGGTCACGGGCCAGACGGTCACGGGCCAGACGGTCACGGGCCAGACGGTCACGGGCGAAACGGACACGGGCGAAACGGACAGCGCGGCGGCTCTCGCGGACCGCGCGGGCTGTGACCCGGTGACTTCGCTGGGCGGCGACCTGCTTCCGGGCTGGTCCGATGACTGGCTGATCCTCGAGCAGGAGGCTTTCCGGCAGACCCGGCTGCACGCCCTGGAGCAGACCTGCGCACGGTTGCGCCACTGCGGGCACTACGCCGCCGCCCTTCGCGCCGGCTCAGCCGCCGTGCGCTGTGAACCACTTCGCGAGAGCGCGCACCGGCAGTTGATCAAGGTGCACCTGGCGGAGGGCAATCACGCCGAGGCTCTGCGTCAATACCAGAGCTTTCGCCGGCTGCTGGCCTACGAGCTCGGGCTGCCGCCGTCGGCGAGCATCCGGAGCCTGGTCGCCCCACTGCTGGGCAGGCCGATCGACCACCAAGGACGCGAGACCTCTCAGCAGCCGGCACCGGAGGCGACACATGAACGACGCTGACCAAGCTGCCCCGCACAACGCCGGCCTGCTCATCAGGATCTGGGTCGAGCCCACCATGCCGGATCTCGTCAGGGCGCGATTCCTGAGCTTTCACCAGCAGGATCCGCCCACGAGCTGGGCCACGGCCGCGGGCGAGGACGCCTTGATCTCGGCGTTCACGCGGTGGCTGCACGAAGAGGTCGGCTGCCGCGGCGAGCACGTAACACCTGGTTCGACACCGGACCAGGCCTGATGCGATGACCTCGACGATCGAGCCGGCCGTCAGCTCCGGACCACCGCTCGGCGTTGAAGGTCGTACCGGTGGAAGGCCCAGCGGTCGGCTGCGCAGCCGGATCCGCTCTGGATTGCCGTTACTGGGCCCGGCATTCGTGGCGGCGATCGCCTACGTCGATCCGGGTAACTTCGCCACCAACTTCTCCGCCGGCTCGCGGTTCGGCTACCTGCTGCTCTGGGTGATCGTAGGTGCCAACGGAACCGCCATGATCATCCAGAGCCTGTCCGCGAAGGTCGGCCTCGCCACCGGGCAGAACCTGCCGCAGCTGAGCCGGGAGCACTTCCCCCGCTCGATCGGACTGTGCCTGTGGGCCCAGGCCGAACTGATCGCCATCGCGACCGACCTCGCCGAGGTGATCGGCGGCGCGCTGGCGCTGCGGTTGCTGTGCGGCTTGCCGCTGCTCTACGGCGGGCTGATCACCGGCGGCGTCGCGTTCGCGCTGCTCGCCCTGCAGAGTCGCGGGGCGCGGCGGTTCGAGGTGGCCATCGCCGGGCTGCTCGCGATCATCCTGGTGGCCTTCCTGATCAACCTCGTCCGGGCCCATCCAGAGCCCGCGGCGGTGGCCGGCGGGCTGCTGCCCCGGCTGGACGGCGGCGACAGCGTCCTGCTGGCAACCGGAATCCTCGGCGCGACCGTGATGCCGCACGTGGTGTACCTGCACTCGGCCCTGACCCAGACCGCGACCAGGTCAGGCGATACCAGGTCAGGCGATGCGGTGCGGCGCCGCCGGCTGCTGCGAGGCCAGCGAGTGGACATCCTGCTTGCTATGGGCCTGGCCGGCATCGTGAACGCCGCGATGCTGGTCATCGCGGCCGCGGTGCTCCCCGGTGCGGGCAACGCCGACACCTTGGAGGGAGTGCACGCCGGGCTGGACTCAGCCATGGGAAGCGGAGCCGCGCTGCTGTTCGCGGTCGCGCTGCTGGTGTCCGGACTGGCCTCGTCCGGGGTCGGAACGTACGCCGGCCAGATCATGATGGCCGGATTCCTGCGCAGGCAGATCCCGCTGCTGGCTCGCCGGGGTATCACGCTGGCACCGGCGCTGGGCATCCTCGCGATCGGCGTCGACCCGACCCGCGCACTGGTGATGTCACAGGTCGCGCTGTCCTTCGGCATCCCGTTCGCCCTGGTGCCGTTGATCCTGATCACCCGGACCCGCGCCATCATGGGCGAGCTGGTCAACGGCCGGTTGATGACCGCGACCGCCAGCTCGCTCGCGGCCCTGATCAGTGCCCTGAACCTGTACCTGGTCTGGCGCACGATCAGCTGAGCTGGCGGCAGTGCTGGAGCGGTACGGCCCTCAGCCGGGCACGGTGAACGCGTAGGTGGCGACGTGATGCCCCGACCAGCTGGCCGGGTCGCTCGGGCGGGCAGCCTGCTTCGTTCCCACCACGGACAGGACGTGCGTTCCATCGGGCAGTGGCGGCACCTGGAAGCGGTAGCGGAAGACGCCCTGCGCGTCCGCCTCGCCGCGGTCGAACACCGCCGTGGAGCCGGACAGCTGCAGATCCACCGTCTCGTATGGCGAGAAGCCCGACGCCATCACGCCGATCACCCGCGCCGGGGTGGCGATCCTGTGCGCGCCGGGCTGCGGGTGGCCGGGGGTCGTAGCCCGGGGCTCCCTGGTCGGCGTAGGACAGCCGGGGGCCGCCGTACACCCGCTCGTTGTCGGCGAGCAGCGCCACCGGTACGGCCAGCGACAGCCCTCCTAAGAACGCCACGGCGACCGCGCCGCGGCGGACCGAGCGGACGGAGTCTCGCGCCATCTGATCTCCTCCACTCCTGCTGACACCTTCCTATCGGCACGCCGGGCCGAGCTTGAGGCAACGGCGACGGAATTTCCGATGATGGCCGGCTCGGAGGCGGGCCACCGAGCGGCGGGCTCGAACCGGCGTCCTAGTAGGGTCCGACGCGTGAGTACCGACGACACCTTCGATGACGTGCTGACAGCCAACGAGGACTATGTGGCTACCTTCCGGCTGGCCGGGCTGGCGCCGGTCGCGGCTCGCGGGCTGGCGGTGCTGACCTGCATGGACTCGCGGATCGAGCCGCTGTCGATGCTCGGACTGGCCCCCGGCGATGCCAAGATCCTGCGCAACGCGGGCGCTCGGGTGACCGATGACGTGCTGCGGACGCTGGTGCTCGGCCGCTACCTGCTGGGCGTCAACCGGGTCATGGTGGTCGCCCACACCCGGTGCCGGATGGCGGGCGGCAGCGAGCAGGAGGTGCACGATGCGGTGCTGGCAGCGGGCGGTCCCGACACCCGGAGCATCTCGTTCCTGGTGGCACCGGACCAGCCCGCGGCGGTCAGGACGGATGTGCAGCGCGCGCGCTCGTGGCCCTATCTGCGGGGCACCACCGTCGGAGGGTTTCTGTATGACGTGGACACCGGACGCCTCTCCCAGCTCTGCTGAACTACGGCAGAGCTGGGAGAGGGGTTCAGCTTGCTCAGTGCTCTAGCCGGTTCAGTGCTCCGGCCGGCTCAGTGGTTGATCTGGAACCAGGGCTGGGCCCAGCCGGAGTAGGTCTCGCCCCACTTGCTCTTGACCTCGGCGATGGTCGCCTGGGTCAGGGTGCCGCTGCCGTGAATGTCGTTGGACACGAAGTTACCCCCGCCGATCGAGAGCATCACGTGACCGTAACCGCTCGAGCCGCCCGAGAAGAACGCCAGGCCGCCAGCGGGTACGTTGCTGTCGCCGGCATGCTTGTACGACGACGGGATCGCCAACCAGTGCGAGCGGGCGCTGGTGGATCCGCTCGCGGACCAGCCGTAGGCCAGCGCCACCACGTGGTCGCAGCGACCGGCGTAGTCGGAGTGGTAGGACGTGGTCTCGTGTGACTTTGCCCAGCTCACGGCCCCCGCGCAGGTGTTCGGATCACCGAGGCCGCTGGTGGAGCAACTCTGGGTGGGGGTGCCACCACACAGCGGCGCGATCAGGGTGTCCGAGCCGGTGTAGACGTAGGTGTCGCTGACGTAGCCGCCCTTGGCTGGGATGTGGTCCCAGATGTTGGTGGTTCCGTACGTCCCCGAGACGGTGTCACCGTAGGTCTGGCAGTCGATCGTGATGCTCGCGCCGTCGGCCACCGAGCCCACGCCGGTGCCGCTGACGTGCGGGGTGGAGCGGACCGTCAGGGAGGGTCCGGATGTGTTGACCGTGCCGCCGGCGGAGGCATTGGCCGCCGTCATCGAGACGCCGAAGCCGCTGACCAGCAGGGACGCGGTAGCGGCCACGAAGGCCAGTCGGCGGCCGAGGCGCGAGCGGAAACGCGGCGATGCGAGCGGGGTGGGGTTGGACATGCTTCTCCTCTGGTGGCGGATGCGGGCTCCGCCGTGTGGCATCTGGCAAATCGGGCAACCAGGACAGTAGGTGACCAGCGCGCGAGGCGCAAGGGCAGCTAGCTGCCACACCCCCGACCGGAGCGGCGCGCAAGCGGCGATCACCTCATCGCCTCCGATTGGATCGGACGCGCTTTCCAAGGAATACAGGCCTGTTCTTCATCGGCGGTCGCGTCTGGTGCGGCATTCCGTTATCCCTATGTCACCATCTAGCTGACAACGGGTCGCCGGTCGAGAAAACGCTGGCGCCGAAGAAAGCGAAGGTTCGACGAGGATGGCAGCACAGCAAGACGCGTTTGGGCCGGCGCAGGCATTCGCGCACCTCGCCAGGGAGCTCGCCGAGCAGCCCGACGCAGCCGCGGCCGCGAACCGGATCGTGGACATGGCGTCCAAGGTCCTCGGCTGCGCCGGGGCCAGCCTTCTCCGGCTCACGGACAAATCGAAGTTGCAGCTGGTTGCCGGCAGCGACCTCGATCTGCTCACCATCGCGGCGGCGACCGCGAACGCCCATGACAGCGGCGTGGCAAAGCAGGTACTGCAGGACCGTGTCGTGGTGCTCAGCAACGACCTGCGCGCCGACCCCCGCTGGCCGGTGTACACCCGGGAACTGACGGCGAGAACCTCGATCCGCAGCGCCCTCGGGTTCTATCTGCACCTCGACAACGTGGGCCTGGGCGCGCTGACCCTGTACTCCGACCGGATCGACTTCTTCACGCCGGAGCTCCGCACGGCCGCCGGCATCTACGCCGACCACGCCGCGATCGCGCTGGCGCGAGCCATGAACCACGACGAGGCCGCGAACCTGCACATCGCCCTGAGCAGCAGCCGCGAGATCGGCATCGCGCTGGGCATCCTGATGACGACCCACCACGTCAGCGAGAAGGATGCCTTCGCAATGCTGCGGGTGGCGTCCCAGCACGCGCACCGCAAGTTGCGCGACATCGCCGCGGACGTCGCGATGACCGGGCAGATCACGGACTGACACGATCGAGCAGGAGCACCACTCGGCTCGACCGCCGGCCGTCGGCGAGCAGTGACTCCCGCGGGCGGGCGCAGCGACTTCCCCACGACGGGGCGCAGTGGCTCCCCGCCGTCACAGTCCGTTAGCCGGGTCGTGACGGCGGCTCGCCACTCTCAGAGCTGCTGCGTGCGGTCTCAGAGCTACCCGTTACCGGCCGGGGTCAGGTCGGCCTCGGCCGGTACCGAGCCGGCGTTGCCCGGCGTCCGCAACAGCGCCGCCGCGAGCACCGCACCGACCGCGGCGATGATGCCCGCGCCGAGGAACGCCGCGGAGAACCCGTGCGTCAGCGCCGAGAGGTTGCCGAGTTCGCGTGAACCACGGGACGCCGCGACCGCCGTCATGGCTGCAAGCCCGAGCGCCGATCCGACCTGGTAACTGGTGTTGACGATTCCCGAGGCAAGACCGCCCTCCTCTGGCCGGGCACTGGACAGGGCGGTACCCAGGGACGGGATGAAGGCCAGCGACATGCCGAGCGCGGCGACCAGCGAGGCCGGCAGGACGTCCACCGCGTAGCTGCCGTGCGCACGGATCAACGACAGCCAGACCATGCCGACCGCGAGGACGGCGAGGCCCGTCACGGTCATGGCCTTGGCGCCGAAGCGCCCCATGGCACGCGGTGCCAGCGCCACCATGCCGATCATGATCAGGACGGTCATCGGCAGCAGCGCGGCACCGGACGGAAACGCACTGAAACCGAGAACCTGCTGCAGGTACAGGTTCAGGAAGAACCACATGGGAATCCAGGCACCACCGAGCAGCAGCTGGGCCAGGTTCGCCGCGGCCAGGTTCGGCGCGCGGAAGATTCCGAGCCGCATCAGCGGCTCGGTGCGGGCCGCCTGGATCTTGACGAACACCGCCAGCAGGACGACGGCTATCGCCAGGCTGCCCCAGGTCGCCAGCGATCCCCATCCGGCTTCCGGCGCGCGGACGATGGCGTACACCGCCATGGCAAGGCCGCCGGTAACGGTCAGCGCCCCGAGCACATCGATGGAACCGCGCCGAGCGGGTGCGGATGGCATCAGCCGCGGCGTGGCGATCAAGGCGAGAACGGCGATCGGGATGTTGAGGTAGAACACCCATGGCCAGCTGATGTATTGGGTAACCAGGCCACCGAGAAAGACGCCTGCGGTTCCACCGGCCGGCGCGGCCGCGCCGTACAGCGCGAGCGCCTTGGTGAGTTCCTTCGGCTCACTGCCGAACAGCATGATGAGCAGAGTGAGCGCGGACGGCGCGATCAGCGCGGCACCCACACCCTGCACGGCGCGGCCGGTGAGCTCGACCCACACCTGCGGCGCCAGGCCGGCGATCAGGGATCCCACGGCGAGCACGGCCCAACCGGTCGAGAACAGCCGTCGCGCGCCGAAGAGGTCGGACAACCGGCCACCGAGTAGGAGCAATCCGCCGAAGGCGACGACGTAGGCGTTGAACACCCAGGACAGGTTTTCCTGCGAGAAGCCGAGAGCCCCCTGGATCTTGGGTAGCGCGACTCCGATGATCGACGTGTCCATGATGACCATGAACTGCGCGGTGGCGATCAACGCGAGGGCGCTCCAGCGTTGTGGAGACGGTGTGGACATGCGCACACTCCAGATTCGGGTGCCTGCGAAAGCAGGAAGGGAAACGTAGAAGTCATGTATACCCCAGTGGGGTACGGTATCGGAAGAACTTTCCACTGCTCCCTGGCGGCCTTCGAGAACTACCCGCGCGGCTGGTCAGCGAACCGGCTCGGCCGTGAACAGAAACGATCGCGGCACCCGCGGCACCGAGCGTGGCACAACCTGGTAGGGCCAGCGATCAAAGGCGGCACTGCCTTCTCCTGGTTGCACCGCCTCGACCGGCTCCCATTCACACGAGCGCAGGAACTCCTCGGGCTCGTCGCTGCCGAACTGCCATGGCGCACCGTCCTCACGCAGCGCCGCGAGGAAGCCACGGGCGAGCGGATTGGTGATCGAGGCGCGACTGGCCATGTCGCCGACCAGCACACTGCCGTCGGCCGACAGCACGCGCAGAGTCTTCAGTAGGCGGCGAATAGCTTCTTCGGAAAGGAAGAACAGCAATCCCTCCATGACCCAGACGGTCGGCTCGTCCGGGTTGAATCCCGCCTCGATGAGGTCACCACTCCAGTTTCCGGCGAGGTCGACCGCAACCGCGCGGCGAACCGACACCGACGGTGCCGGAGCATCATCGAGCAGGTGCCGCTTGGCGTCGAGCAGCGCCGGACGGTCCAGCTCGTAGACCACCGTGTCCGCCGGCCAGGCCAGCCGCCAGGCCCGGGTGTCCATGCCTGCCGCCACGAACACGACCTGACGTGCTGAGCGGGCGCTCACCGCGGCGAGTGCCGCCTCGTCCAGATACTTCGTACGGACGGCCAGAAACGGTACCGTACCGGCGCCGGCATACCGCTCCAGCAGCGTGAATCCGGTTTCGCCCGCAAGCATTCGCGCGTACGGGTCGCGAAAGAGGTTGTCCGGCCGCTCGCTCTCGAGCGCGCGGGCAGCGGCAGTCCACTGTGCGGTGTAGGGGTCCGGGTAGCGGTCGTACAGAATCCCGACCAGCCCGACGTCGAGACAGGGACTGTCCACGGACGCAGGCGAGCTGGGCGCCCGATCAGCCGAGGGTCTTCTGGATGTCGGCGGTGAGCAGGTACAGGTCGAGCCCGTCGTGTTCGAACGGTTCGAATCCTAGTTTCAGCCACCAGCTGCGGGCCTGCTCGTGCAGCGCGGTGACCACGGCTGCCTTGCACGCCGCGTGGAGGTTGATCTCGACGGCGGTCGCGAGCAGGTGACGGACCAGTGCGGTGCCCACGCCCAGGCCGGCGAACGTCTCGTCGACGGCTAGCCGGCCGACGAGTAGCGCCGGGACCGGGTCGGGGGCGGCCTTTCGCAGCCGGGCCGGGGCCGCGGTGTGGTCGATGGCGGTCATCGACAAGGTGGCGTAGGCGGCGACCCGGTAGTCCTGATCGGCGATGACCCAGGTGGCGGCGGTGTTGGTGCGGCGGTTCTGCCCGGCATAGCGGCGCAGCCACTCATCCAGCGCCGGCTCGCCGCAGCAGAAGCGGGAGCGGTCGTGCTCCGGCCCGAGGGGGACCGGCCGACGCAGCTCGGTCGAGGGCAATCGGGGTCAGTCGAGCCAGGAGAATCCGGCCGGGCGGGCCAACGCGGTCGCGAGTCGCTCGTTGACCTCGGCGGGCCGCCGCAACGCGGTGGCGAACGCTTGGGCTGCGGTGTCGCCGAGCGTGATGACTGCACGGTCGGCGAGGACCTGCTCGGCGTGCAGCTCGGCCGACTGCAGCACGAACGCCGACACGCTCTGATGCGCGGCCTCGGCGGCACGCTCTAGGCGCTGCTTCGCCGCGGGGTCGATCCGCAGCTGCAGGCGGTCGTCCTTCATCGCTGGCATGTACTCACAATGGCAGTACATACGTGGATTGTCAAGACCGGCGGCGGCAGGCTGCTCCGGCAGGGGGAGTGCCGCACGACCTGGGCTGCGGACGGGGCGCTGGTCAGTACCCTACGGATCATGTCGGCAGCGGACCATTACGTTCGGCGGCTCGTCTCCTCAAAGACGTTCCCTCCCGACGGGAGCGTGACGACCTCGCGCGACCTCGCCGTCTGGACGCTGGCGCCCCGCGGCTACAGCGGTGGCCGCCGACTGGACGTCTGGGTGTATCCGACCCGCGCTGCGGCCCTGGCCGCCGGAGCGGACCTCGCCATGTAGGTGGGCCTGGACGAGGAGCCGCAGGCGGCCGCGCTGTTCGCCGCCGGCCGCCACGCCGAGGTCCTGCAACGCTACGAGCAGACCCATCCCGACTCGCACGTCTTGCGTGTGCAGGCGGCGTACCTACAACCCGACGATCCGCAGTGAGCGGCCCTTTCGCCGCGCGGACGTTATGTCAATCAAGATCCACTCTGCCGCAGTTCCTGCATGCCCACGTTCGGGTCCACTGACGACCCCGATCGATACCGCGCGCTTGACGGGCCCGCTCGCCTTCCGGCGCCTGTGCGCGCCTGGGTCGTGCCAACGCGCGATCCTTCGACGCCGGGCACCGCTAGTTGACGCGGGCTCGAGGCGCGACAGGGCCCACTTTCGGCGTCCAGCTAGCGCGCCGATAATACCTATTATCGGCGACTAACTGATTTGGATACGCGCGCCCGCAAGCTTGTTCGCACAGGCGAGACCGAGTCCAGATCCGCGGCTCCAGTCAGCTTGCACGGCGATGAATGCGGACACCGTCGTTGTCGCGTGCGGCGAGGCGGGTGATGCACAGGCTGGGTTCGACGAACGCGTCCAACTGGTGCGCGGTGATCGGGGCGTTCAGCTCGGAGAGCAGCCCTTGCATCAGCCCGAGGTGCACGCCGCAGACGACCTCACGGTTGTTCGCGGCCGCTTCGCGGACGGGCAGTGAGGCAGCAGTATCTGTCGGGTTCGTCCCTTGCTGACTGCCTCGGGCTCGAAGCCGATGTCGTCCAACGCTGCCACCAGCCGGCGGGTTGCCGTCGCTGCGCTGACCTGCCGGAGCGCGCAGCGCGTGCGGTGAGGAATCGCCCCACGCCTGCCCGGCTTCGACCGCTGCTCGCTCGACGGGGTTGCTTGGTGTGGCTGGCGAGGTAGCTGGTGAGAATCTCGGCGAGCAACCGGTAGTTGCAATGCCCAACGCCGGCGCTGTCTGCGGTGGCGACGTATAGGCCGCGCGGTCGACCTGGTACATCGCGTGTTCATCGACCTAGCCACGGACCTGGCCTGGCTGACCGGCCGGACCCTGGCCGAGTTCGTCCTGGACGAGCACCGCACCCTGTCCACGGAAGCGGACACGCCCAGCGGTCTGGCCGTAGCGTCGCTGACCAATCAATCGATCGGGGTGCTGATCGGGCACGGCTACACACAGAGCGGGCCGATCGCGAACTCGATGCCCGGGCGGCGCGCCTCGACGTGGACCGTCACATCAGCGCGAGAGCCATTCTGGCCGAACTTACCGGGTCGGCTACCGCGAGGGACCGACTCGTGGGTCTCCCCGTGAACGCACCTCGACGTGGGCGCGCGCAGCGGCGTAGGCTCAGTGGTGCTGAGACTTTCAGCCAGTCCGGGATGAGGTTAGCCGTCCGCCGCTGACCCCGCCGAGCATTAGCTCCGCGCCGAACACACCGATGACCTTCGCTCGCAGGGATCACCATGGACGCTTCGCTCAGAACGACGACGAAGACAGGTGCGCGCCGTCGGTACTGACATTGGGTGCGACGTTGAGCATGTTGGGGAACGACTGCGGCGCGGATTGCACCCGGATAGGTGTGCCCGATGCCCGAGTTCGGTTCATCCGCCGTCCAGTCTGTCCGGTCCCGGGATCGGCAGGATCCGTGGTCGTCGTCGACTTCACCGGTACTGATCTTCCGGTCGCCGACAGGCTCCGCCTGTTGCGTGAGGTCAATCGCTGCGCTCGCGCCGACCACATCCGGGTCTTGGCCCGCAGCGACCGCGGCTGCGATGCGCTTACGAGTGTCCTCGGCTTTCAGCACCGGGCCGACGGCGCCACCACCCAACATGTCCTCTCTATCACCCACGATCCACCGGTCAGGAACAGGAGTTCCAATGACAACGCAGAACAACGACACCCTCAGCAAGCTGAGCGACACCGACAAGATCATCGATGGTGCGGCTAACGACATCCGCGGACGGAAAGTGAAGGACAAGGACGGCAAGGACGTCGGCAAGGTGCACGATCTGCTCATCGACGACAGCGAAGGCAAGGTCCGCTTCATGCTCATCGAGCATGGCGGGTTCCTCGGCATCGGCGAAATCAAGTCGTTCATTCCGGTCGACGCGATCACCCGAATCACCGAGGACGATGTCTTCATCAACCAGACGCGCGACCGTGTCGCCGCAGCACCGGGCTACGAACCCGCCTTGATCAACGAGCGCGCCTACCACGAGGACATCTACAACCACTACGCCTTTGCGCCGTACTGGGGAGCCGGCTACGCCTATCCGGGCTTCATGCTCTGAACGAAAGATGGCGGTCTCGCCACGGATCGGGCGTGGCGACGCGGTCGACCGACCGATTGTCCTTGCCCGGCTCGTCGCTACAGGCAACCCAGCTTGGAGAACGAGGTGACATGCGATGCGACTATCCGAGCATGACCGGCGGGTGCTGGCCGAGTTCGAGAGCGTATTGCGGGAGTCCGACCCAAGCCTGGTGCTGCAGTTCCAGCGTTGGACCGCTGAATTGCACCCTGCGGTGGCACCGCTGCCGGTCCGGTTGGCACATCGAGGTCTCCGCAGCTGATTGCCCTGGCCGCACCGTCGCAGCTGAGTCACGGTCGCTTGAATACAGGAGACCCCGATGAGCACGAAGCGTCCTGCTGGCGAGCGAAGGGCCGAACAGTCAACTGCACCGGCGCCGTCAACGGCCCCAGCGCGCGCCGCAATCTCACGAGATCGGCTGATGGGCTGAGATGCGGCCGCGCCGACGGAGTCAAGGGTGACGGATGACTTCTAATCACCACACTGGAGCGGCTGACGTTCTGGTGGTCTTCGGTATTACCGGAATCTGGCCCGCAAGATGACCTTCCGCGCACTCCACCGGCTCGAGCGCCGCAAACTGCTCGACTGCCCCGATCATCGGCGTCGCTGCCGATGACATGCCGATCGATCATCTGGTGAAGCGTGCCCGTGGCTTGATGTGCTCCGGGCGCAGCGGCTCGGCGAGCAGCGGGTTGTCCATCAGGTAGATCTGCCCGACCGACAGGTAGTTCGCGGCGCGCCGATACGCATCGAGCAGCGCCAGGTCCGCGTCGATGAGCGGCTGCTGGCGCGGCCGGCCGTTGGCCGCCTCGTCAGGTAGGACAAGGGGGTGGGGGTGCCGGTCATCCGTGGTCCAGATGGGACGCGATGCCAAAGCGACGTCTTCTGGGCGGTGAGCGTGACGCTCCCGAATTCGCGGCGCGAGGCGCGAACGAATGCGGTCCAGACCGGCAGGTCTCAGCACCGCTCAGGTAACTCTCCGGCGCGGTTATAGTCAACCGAGCACTATCGTGGCGATCCCGTCGCGGGCCGTCGTTGAGCCCGGCGTCCGCTCGGGAGCCCGGCAAGCACTGTGAGTGAAAGGGACCGCGATGCCCGGCGTTGCTCTCGATGCCGACAATCAGGCAGACGGGTCGCCGACCGCGGAGCAGGCCGGCGAGGATGCGGCGCATCTGCAGGCCAGCCTCGCAGGTCTGGCCGGTCTGGTCACGGGCGCTTTCGGGTTACAAGAGCTCCTGGTTCAGGTGGCGACCTTCGCCGCCCACGCCATCCCCGGCGCGGATGGCGCCGGGGTCACCCTGTTGCGGGTGGACCGCACGGACAACCGGATCGAGGCCCTGGCGGCCAGTGCACCGTTCGTCGAAGACATTGACGAGATCCAGTACGTGACCCTGAACGAGGGGCCGTGTATCACCGCTGCTCTGGAGCGGCGCACCGTGCGTTCTGGGTCTCTGGGCGGGGAAAGGATGTGGCCGCGGTTCGGTCCCCGGGTCGGCCGGCTGGGTGTGCACAGCGCGCTGTCGCTGCCGTTGCTACTGCCCGGCCAGGTGGTCGGCGCGATCAACGTCTACGCGCACGGCAAGGACGTGTTCGACGAGCACGCCGCCGAACTCGGAGAGCTGTTCGCCAAGCCTGCGGCCGTCTCGGTGCACAACGCCCAGGTCCTGGCCCAGGCGTTGGCGCTCACCGTCCAGCTGCAGACCGCGCTGTCGACCCGGCCGGTGATCGATCAAGCCATCGGCCTGCTGCGGGGACGCGGCGGCGGCACCGCCGAGGAGGCATTCGGCCGGCTTCGCGCGCTCAGTCAGAGCGAACACACCAAGCTGGCCGACGTCGCCCAGCACATCGTCGACGAGGCGGTTCGGCGCGCACGCGCCCGCCACAGCCAGCCCTGAGCTCGCTCGCCGAGGCCGGGTCCGTCAGCTTGCGCTGTCGCGTGGCAGTTGGCGCCGCGTACGGTTGCGACGGGGGACAGAAACGGGCCGGGTCCTGACTCGCGTCTGGGGTTCCTCACCGTGCACCGGCGACCTGTTGTGCGCGGCGTCTGGCTGGCCTAGCCTGCGCTCGGGAGCGCCCGCGGAGCACACTCCTCGTGGAAATCGACGCGCCCCTGGCCGCCGAGCTGGCCATCCTCACCGAAGCACTCGACGACCCGGGCGCTGAAGTCGCCGAGAGCCTGCTCCACTTGGCGGCCCGCGCCCGGGCGGCGGTGGCGTCCTATCTCGGCCTGATGGTGATCATCGCTCGCACCGATCCACCCAGCGCGTGCACCGCGTTCAAGGACGATGTCGAGGCTGGTGACATCCGCACCTCGCTCATGCTCGTCCCGGCGAGTGCCGGGCATGACGGTTGCGTTCCTCGCGTATCACTGGTCCTGTTCGCCGGTGTCCCTGGGGCGTTCGTCGATCTTGCGGCCGACCTGTGCTGGATGACCGGTCGCCGGCTTGACGTCAGCCTCGATCAGCATCTGAGTGTCCACGTCGATGCCGGCTCGGCGGCGGCACTTCAGGCGGCGTCAGCGATCAATCAGGCCCTCGGGGTGCTCATCGGCCGGAGCCACACCCTCGACCAGGCCGAACTGGAACTCGACGCGCGCGCCGCCGACTCGGGCACGGATCGACACCAAGCTGCGAGCCACATCCTCACCACGATTCCGGTCGCCGACAGTGACCCGGACCTCGACATCACCTGACAGGCAGGCCTCACGCTCGCATCTGCGCCGACCCGACAGGCAGCACGGGGGTGTAGCGTTGAGGAGGCTGAGCAGATCAGCCAGTCCGGGATGAGATCAGCTGTCCGCCGCTGAACTCGGCGAGCGACAGCTCCGCGCCGAACACGCCGGTGACCACCGCACCCCGGGGACACCATGAACGCTCCGCTCGCTGTCAGGCCGAATAAAGTTCTCACCCCGGCGTTCACTCTCACGACCGCGCCGCGCTGGCTCCGTCCGATGGTCGAAATGCGGCAGCCGTGAATCCCGTCCCAGGCGCCGCCACCACCGCTCGCGTCGTTGTCGGCGTCGACGGATCGGAGCCGAGCAAGCACGCGCTGCGCTGGGCACACTTCCTGGCCATGGCAACAGGCACCACGCTCGAGGCGGTCATGTGCTGGCACCCGTTCACCGACTGGGGAGCGATGGGCGCAGGGTGGGCGGCGATGCCAGCCGACTGGAACCCAGAACAGGACGCCAGCAAGATCCTCACTGCGACCGTCGATGAGGTATTCGGCGAACAAAGCCCACCTGGACTACTGACAACAGTGCTCGAGGGCAACCCCGCGAAGGTCCTGCTCGAGGTGAGCGCGGGTGCCCGGATGCTCGTGGTGGGCAGCCGCGGCCACGGCGGATTCGCCGGCCTGCTCCTCGGCTCGGTCAGCGCCGCCTGCACCGAACACGCAATGTGCCCGGTGCTGGTCGTGCACGGCACAACACCCCCACCGCCGCCGCCCTCCCGAACGGAGGCATGACCATGACCATTCTCGTCACCATCATCGTCGTCGTAGTGCTCCTGCTTGGCGCTGCGATGTCGGTCCGGATCATCAAGCAGTACGAGCAAGGAGTGCTGTTCCGGCTGGGCCGCGTCATCGGTGAGCGGGCACCGGGGTTCCGGCTCATCATCCCGTTCGTCGACGTACTGCACCGGGTCTCGTTGCGGATCGTGACCATGCCGATCCAGTCCCAGGGCATCATCACCCGCGACAACGTCAGCGTCGATGTCTCCGCGGTCGCCTACTTCAAGGTGATCGATGCGGAAAAGTCCGTCGTGGCGATCGAGAACGTGCGCGCGGCGATCGACCAGATCGCCCAGACCACCCTGCGCAAGGTCGTCGGCCAGCACACCCTGGACCAGACCCTGTCCGAAACCGACAAGATCAACCTCGACATCCGCAAGATCCTCGACGTCACCACCGTCGACTGGGGCGTCGAAGTCACCCTGGTAGAGCTGAAGGACATCCAGCTGCCCGAGAGCATGAAACGCGCCATGGCGCGCCAGGCCGAAGCCGAGCGGGAGAAGCGCGCGAAGATCATCAACGCCGAAGGGGAGTCCCTGGCGGCCGCCGCGTTGGGCGATGCGTCGGACACGATGATGGCTCACCCCCTCGCCCTGCAACTGCGCAACCTGCAGAGCCTGGTCGAGATCGGCGTCGACAAGAACACCACCGTCGTGTTCCCCGCGCCGCTCATGACCACCATCGCCGAGCTCGGGTCGTTCCTTGCCCGCGAGGCGGCCGCTTCGACCGCTCCGCTCGCCGCCGCCGCCGCGCCCGTCGCCGCAGGAGCGAACGGGACGCCTGTACCGCTCGGCAAGCCCCGGTGAGCAATCCGGAGGTCCTGATGACACGTCCGTCCTCTTGCTCTATCGGGCGTTCCTCGTGATCGCCGCAGGCGCCCTGCTCGGCGGACACGCGCACTTCCTGCACTGGGGCGTCATCCAGATCTCGCTGGCGAACCTGATCGTGATCGTGTTGATGCTCATCGTGTTCGCGCTGGCACTGGTGCTGCCCTTCCCGGGCAGCCGCGACGACGAGCAGGCCTCAAGCGAGGTGCCTCATGTCCAGGACTGATCAGCAACTGTCACGGAGCTGGACGGTTCGACTCCGGACTCGGCTGGCTCGCACCGTCCCCGCGGGTCAGCTGCTACCTGATCGGCAACCGGCCTACGTGCGGTCCTGGATCTACGTCTTCGGCGTCGCTTGTCTGGCTGCGTTCGTGTACGTGATCGGCTCCGGGCTGGTGCTGGCCCTCAAAGGCGCGGCCTGGTGGCACACCTCTTCAGCCGGGCATTTCGTGAACTCGACCCACTTGTGGAGTGTGGAGCTGTTCTTCTTCTGCATGGTCATCCACTTGTGGGGAAAGTTCTTCATGGCGGCCTGGCGCGGCAAACGCGGGCTGACGTGGGTGACCGGTGCGGTTGCGTTCCTCGGCTCGATCGGCACCGCGTTCACCGGTTACCTGTCCCAGACGAACGGGCCTTCGCCCCGAAAAGTGGACACGCGATTTGATTGTTATGCGGCCGGTCGTAGCGTAGCCGCGGTGGTGGTGTTCTCGTAGGTGATCGGGCTGCGGTAGCCGCAGGCGGAGTGCCGGCGGC
>JAABUT010002441.1_pt1 | contig 17946 bp, 18 predicted proteins | sample 5559281 | NCBI WGS metagenome assembly JAABUT01 (sample SAMN10711880, study PRJNA513359) | rock metagenome | isolation source: Antarctica rocks | place: Antarctica: Victoria Land, Ricker Hills nord | collected 2016-01-04 | reverse complement strand
ACCCTGAACGGTCCATGCCGCAATGCCGCAGAGCACAACCATTCCTAGAACAAACGAACGTTAAGCGCTCCACACGCGAGTGCGGGGGAATAAATCAACAAAACAAACGTCAATATCAGCAATGCGACGGTCACTTCCCTGCCTTGTTTGTGAATGATAGGAACAACTGTCGTCAGGTAAGACTGGCAAATGCTAATGCGTGATCTCAACGTGAGATGGCGGCATTGCCAGGTGAACCGCCACCAAGGGCACGGGATCGGCTGCAGTGATGTCTGACCGCCGAGTATTGTTCAGAATACACGCTAACACGCCGGGATGATGTGTCCATGACTGATGACCTGACATGCCGCATCTTCACGGGCCGGACCCAGGTCGCCGCAGTCGCACCCACGGTGGAAGCCATGCGGCGCGCATACGGACTGGATGCCGACATGACGACCGACATGAGGTGGTTCGTGTCCCGCACGCTGCTATGGGGCAATAGCCCCGTTGTGGTGCTGGTGAACCAGGGAGCGAAGCCGGTTGCTGCCGTGCTGCTGTATCAGCGCCGCTATTGTGGGATTCCCACTGGCGTAATTAAGGGCGGGAATGGATCGGGCGACGGCGTGGTGGTCGCGCCGCTGTCGTTGCGGATGGCAGCACTGCAGGTGGCCCTCGCCAAGGTCCTGTTGTTGCCGCTGACCCATACCATTCTTGTCGCGGCGCGAGGCATGGATGCTCAACCTGCGTCCGTTCGGCCACAGCTTGACCTGGATGCTCAGTGGCGCGCACGGGATGTCGAAATCAACCTTTCACTCGCTGGAGGATTCGAGGGCTTCCTGTCGCGGCTGCGCCCCCGCAGCCGCAGGAATTACCGGTATTTCCGACGCCGGGCCGAGAGCGAGCTAGGCGTCGTCTTCGTGCCCACCTTGACAAACGCCGAAGCGCTTCAGGCGGTCAAGGATCTGCAAGGCGTGTCAATGTTTCCAGTGCCGCGGGCGCGCGCCATGCGGTTCCAAGCAGCTATCCAGGCCACGCCGGGCTCTTTCTCCATGGGGGTCCGTGACGAGTCAGGACGATGGCTGAGCTACATCGCGGGTTGGCGGCATGCCGGCACCACCTTCGTCGAGTGGCAGCTTAACCACCATGAGTTCGCTTCGGCATCGCTCTCCACTGTGATGCGGACCTACTTCCTGGAACATGAAGCGCTTGCAGGCGTGTCCGAAATTGTCTTCGTCGGCGGCACTTCGGCGGCGCTGGCGCGCTACTGCAAGCCGGACTGCTGCTTCGACATCGTGGCAGTGCGGCGAGGAGTTCGAGGTCTCGTTGTCAAGAAGCTCGTGACCAGGCTTCGTCCTCACAGCCAGCTTGCACTGCAACTGCGTGGGGGTTTGCTCCAGCAGCAGGTCACCGGTTCGAAAGTTGAGGAGTTTGCGTAGGGCTGCCGAGATGGCACGCACTGTTGGGCTGCCTGGGCGACAGCCTCGTGATAGGTGGGGGGCGGCAATGACCCTTGCTCCCGGTCCAGGTCCGCCTTGCCATCGGGCCTACCCCGGCACATGGCCCCACACGCAACCGAAAGTCCCGGTAGGCCGACGATAGTTCTACAAAGATGCAACCGGCAGGCTGCGGTGCGCTAAGCGTTCAAGCTCATGGCCGACGCAGAATCGGAGCCGCCAGATCTGCTTGTGCAAACCGCGTCGCAACGGCCCGGCGCCCTGGCACGCGCAACTGCGACGGGAATCGTTGAGCGAGCTTGCTTCCCAGTTGTGGAGCAGCCTCCGGTAGATGCGGTCGTTCCCGTGCATTGCGAACGGCAGCATCTGCGGCCATGCGATGGGCAAACTCAGGGGTATATATCCCATACGGGTCAACTACCGGCGGCCGGGACACCGCTGCGGTGTGCATCCCGGCCATCCCGCCATAAGCAGCCGCCATCGGCCACGCCTGCATGACCCGGCGGCCATACTCGTCCGCCAGGTCCGGCGTACGGGAGTGATAGGCGCCGACAGCAGCGGGCCAGGTCCCAAGCTCCGCCTGCAACCGGCCCAAGAACTGCCCGGCGTAGCGGACGTTGGCGGCGGGATCGAAGGCTTGCTGCAACGAGGCGAACGCGCCGGGATGGTGCATCAAATTGACCTGCATGCATCCGACATCAATGGATTGTATTCCGGATGTGTGGAAGGCTTCGACTGCGGCAGCTGCCTGCTCGGCGTTGTCATAGTAATAGCCGGTGCCGGCGACATTGATGGTCCAGGGCCAGGCAACCACCTTTCCATTGGGCAGCACGCGCCCGCTTTCGGTTCGGGCAATGGCGGATAGGAGCGCGGGCGGCAACCGAGCGGTGCGTTCGACGCCCTGTATTGCTGCCTGACAGGCCAACTCGTCGCCGACAGGCGGAAGCGGTGCGGCGTATACGGCCATGGGCGTGAGAAGACAGAGTGCGATCGCCACGCGCATGATGTCAGGCCACCTGCAAAGTTGCGCCGGCCAGCGACCAGGACGGACCGGGCCGGTGCCGCGCCGCGCAGGACATCTCCAACGAGCGCCCTAGTCGCCCGTCGTGGAAGGCGTCATCTGCATCCAAGACGGCGATCCGTTTACCAAGTGCGGCCCCAACCAGCTTGCTCATTGCACCGGGTTTGCCGCCGTTCTCCGGCAGGCGCAAGCCCGCAACGTCCGACACCTCTGCCGCCAGCCACTCAGCAAGGATACCGCTGAAGTCCGTGGAAGCGTCGTCAGCCACCACGGTCTCGAGGTCGCGCAGGGGCTGGTACATGGAAGACCGGATGGAGGGTTCCAGGGTGGAGGCGCTACTGTAAACTGGGACTGCGACCGTCACGTATAGGTTGTTCCATAGTTCCGCCGTGCTGGCCATCATGACGCCACACCTTCCCGAGCAGTTAACTCAAAGCTCAAGAATGCGCTCCGGTTTCAGCCGGCCACGGACGATATCGGCCATGGCACGGGCGTTGCCCATCAGCCGACCACGGCGGTCATTCCAAGGTTCCGGCCGGATCGAATGCATCAGGTTCGCCGCCACGTTGCGGCCAACGCTGCGAGCAGCACGTCCCAAGGTATAACTTCCTTTCTGGAACAAATAGATAGGGTTTGCAACTTGGGAGTAGCCAAGCCGATGGCCGGAGGTGCGTCCCTGCTTCACCCCGAGATGGACGCCGCGTGCCCCACGCAGTTTGACCATGCGCCCGTATCGTCCGAGGCGATGGGTGAAGTCCACGTCCTCCGACCAGGCATATAGCGGCAGACGTTCGTCGAACCGAATGCCTTGAATCCGGGCGACATCATGCCGGATGGCCATGTTGCAACCGTAGCCGTGTGGTGCTGCGATGACCTCATCACGCGGCGGCATGTGTCCATCCGCGTCTATCATGGCACGTGCTTCGGCAGGACTGAATCCTGGACCCTTGATACCGTCAGCAATGAGGTCGCCTGTGGTCACCACTACGCTGGGATCAGACTGCATGGCGCGCAACGTCGTTTCGACATATCGAGGCGCCATTAGGAAGTCGTCATCTATGAACAGGATGGCGTTGCTGGACCCTAGGTTGCTGGCACCTAGCTTGTCTAATATGGCATTGCGTTGGGCCGGCAACCCCGGCGCTGACATGATGCAGTCCGTATCTGGGGTGTCCAGCCCAGTGATGTCCTGCGGCGCCGTGCAGCACACTAGGACGCGACTGGGACGTAGCGTCTGCAACTCCACCTGAGCGAGGGTCTCGCGAAGTATACCAGGACGGCCTCTTGTAGCAATTCCTATAACAATGCCATTGGGCACAGATATGACTTCACGCTGGCCAGTATCCGACATAGTTGCCGCTTTCACCATCCACTTTGTTCCCTAGCAGGGTTGTATGCATTGCCGCAACAATCGGATGACTCACGGGTGCTTTTGTGAACGCACCCTCCGCATCGTGGTGGACAATTTATCACTAAGGCGTGACAACGCTCGCATCAGGCAACCAGCCCGAGCATTTTGCGCTTGTTGCACTGCACAAACCGGAAGTAGACCCTTAGACCCTAGTTAGCTGGGCCGAACACAACGAGACCATTCATGGAACAGGTTGCTCCACATGCATCTAACGGTCAGCAGGGCTCCCGAGCCAAGTGGCCAGTAGCCATCTTCTTGCCGCAGTTCTCGCTGATGAGACAGGAAGATGGCTCATTGGGGGCTAGTGTCGCAACACTGTCCACTATGGACAATTCATGCCGGAGTCAGCGGACTTTCGTACGGACTAGCAGGCTGCAATGGCCGACACGGGGACCGCGCCACGCCGTGGAGCCGTTTCCTTCCTCCTGGCGACCTGCGTCATGCAATGCCCGCTGAGCAGAGGAGCGGAAATTGCCACTTTTCAAGTCGCGAACGCACGTTCGCGTCGCCGTGAGTTTTAGGGAGCGGAGCCATCCGGTTGTCTTGACAGCGCGGCGCTGCATTTGACTCAACTCCCGTACGAGCGGGACCAGGGTGCCGCCGGGCGCACCATTGTTCTACCAATGATACAAAGGCGTGTGCTGGATGTGGTTCCTGCAACCGTTGTGCTCACTGTAGTTTTTATTCCATCCCGGTCTCTTCCAACCTGCTATCCGGACGAGCAACGGTAAATCGGATGGTCCTACAAGGTAGTTGATGGATGTCAGTCAACGCAGGTGTGACTTGTTGAAGCCGTATGCGTCTTGATGTGGGTTATCGTGCATAGGGAAAATCAAGATTCGGGAGGGAACATGCCAGGTATGTCACACAGGCTCTGAAATGGTTCTTTATTCAAAACAAAGACCAGTAGGATTCACTAAATTTCTACTTCCATGCGACATCCTTGTGCTGTAATCATGTTCATAAGGCTTGTGCTGGGGTGGAATAGCGCTGACGCCGCGACGTCTTGTCGTTGGAGCGTAAACGGTACTATGCAACCCTCAACCATCAGGCACCTGGAATGATTCGGAGACTTGACGCCATCGCAAGCGGCGGGGCAGCCACGGTCGCAGCCACCCTAGATGCTTACACAGGCTTTAGGGTTAGGCGTAGGCTTGCTACAAAGCCCATTTGCGCTGCCGTGCTGATTGCCGCCGATATGATTGCATTTGGGGCTTCGGCCCTTGCTGCGTGGTTCACCGCCACGTCCGGCGTGCTAGCCCCAATGGCCGGTGGAGCTTTTCCAGCTGCATCGCCAGAGGCGCTCCGGTCCGCGTTGGCCCCAGCGTTCATGTTGGGCGGACTGCTGGCCTACTTCCTGGCGAAGGGACATTACAGCCGCCGTCTGCCGTTCTGGTTGGAGCTGCAGCAAATCTTGGCTGGCAGCATGCTCGCATTGCTCTGTAGCAGCTTCGTGGAGTTCAGCTTCAAGACGGATGTGTCCAGGATAGTTGTATTCTGCATTTGGGTGATGTTTCCATTTGCCTTGGTCGCGCTGCGGCACGTCGCAAGGCGCCTGCTGAGCCGAGCAAATCTATGGCAGATCCGCACGGTCATCGTTGGACATGGGGCAGCCGCAGACCGGGCGGCAGAGGCGCTGACGTCCGAGCATAGTCTTGGTTATGCGGTTATCGGGATCATCAGTCCGTCTGCGGTGGCAGGATTGTCCACCGCAAGGCCTTGGACCAGGCTCGTACAACAGTTCCGGGCCGACCTGGTTGTCATCGCTCCCGAGGCCGATGAGACTCTCGACCGCGAACGCAATGAGACGCTAGTGCGGGAGCGCGTGCGTTTCGCAGTCATGCCGCATGCGGAGGGACTGCCTGTTTCGGGTTGCGTGCAGACTTACTTCTTCAGGCACGACCTGGTTATGTTGTCGTATCGTAATAACTTGTCGCAGCCACTCGCGCGCACTGTTAAGCTGGCGCTGGATGCCGTTGGTGCCGCAATCATACTTCTTGTGATCTCCCCGGTGCTGTTGGCCATTGCTGTGTTGGTGAAGCTGGATGGCGGGCCGGTGTTCTTTGCGCACCCGCGGATTGGGGCCGGAGGGCGGCGGTTCCCTTGCCTGAAGTTCCGCTCAATGCGAGTGGACAGCGCCGAAGTGCTGGACCATCTGCTGTCCACCAATCCGGCAGCGGCTGTCGAGTGGGCCGCCACCCAGAAGCTGCGGAACGATCCACGGGTGACCAAGGTTGGTGCCTGGCTGCGCAAGACTAGCTTGGATGAGCTGCCGCAACTTATCAATGTGCTGCGACTGGAGATGAGCCTAGTTGGTCCCCGTCCCATTGTAGATGCGGAACTTGCCCATTATGGGGAGAACATCACCTATTACTACGAAACGCGGCCTGGATTGACCGGTCTTTGGCAAGTCAGCGGGCGTAGCGATACGACCTATCAGAAGCGGGTTCAGCTCGACACCTGGTATGTTAAGAACTGGACGCTGTGGCATGACATCGCGATCCTGGCCAAGACGGTGCCAGCCGTCCTGGACCGAACCGGAGCCCTTTGACCTTGCGTTGGCCATGGTCCTCAACCGCGCCAACGCCGATGAAGGTGTCGCCTCGGATTGCCGCTCATGCTCGGGTCGAACCAAGGCTGCTTCCGCCAGGTGAGGCCTTTACGCCGACCCGGCCCAAGCCCGGCCGGCGGCAGTTGGTCGGGCGTGAGACCGAGTTGGAGCGCATCTTGCAGGCTCTCCAGGAAGAGCAAGCGCACGTCGTGCTCTATACTGAGCGCGGCCGGGGCAAGACGTCGCTAGCCAACTTGGTCATCGAGACACTGCGGCAGAGCGGCGTGATTGTCGCCCGGCATACCTGCGAGGCCGGCAGCACGTTCGACGGGATCATACGCGGGCTTCTGCGCGACCTCCCACGCTCCCTCCTTGCGACGCCGGCCAACGATCCCAGTGAGGTAGGTTGCGAAGCTGCACTCCCACCCCGGGATTTGCGTCCCCGCGACGTTATCGCAGTCATGGACCGGCTGACTTGCCGCGCCCTGGTCTGCGTGGTTGATGAGTTCGATCGCGTCCAGGATAAGGATACCCGGACGCGGCTCGCAGATACGATCAAGCAGGTATCCGACCAGGGCATACCCTTGCTCTTTATGGTTGTCGGCGTGTCGGAGAACCTGGAGCAGATCCTGGGGCAGCACCCGTCCATCCAGCGCAACTTGGTCGCCGTGCAGCTTCCGTTGCTGAGCGACGCCGAGGTTGCCGCGATCATCGAGACTGGAGCGCGACTGGCCGGGTTCACGGTCGTCCCGCCAGTGGCGCAGAATGTCGCCATCCTAGCTCGGGGCAGCCCCTACATGGCGCAATTCATTGGCCTGCGCCTGGTTCAATCTGCCAGGCAGCGGGGCAACGCCGACGTATCCGAAACCGACCTCGCCAATGCCGTCAACCGCCTGCTTGCGGAGGCATCGCCTCATACCCTTGCTTTGCATGCCTCACTCACATCCGGCGCCACCGACGCGGAAATGGTCCGTGCGCTCCTGGCGCTTGCGACTGCGAGCCAGGATGTATGGGGGCGCTTCGCTGTCCTGCCATCCTTCCGAGACGGGGTCGCGGTTGGCCAGAATCTAGTCCGGGCCGAAAGCTGGGCGCGCATTCTTGATGCTGGGGTCTTGCGCGTCGTACCGGAACGGTTTGGCCTTTACACGTTTGCGGACCGAAGCTTAATGCACCACATCATTCTCCTTGCGGCGCATGAAGCGCGGCCTGGGTCGGGCAAGCCGCCTATCCGGCCTGGCAATGCTGATCAAGCTGGGGTAACGGCGTCCGCAAACGGGCGTACAATGGCAGCGGGGGCTTGATGGACATACCGGTCGGCAGTTCAAGCATTGCTCCGTTGGCGCCAGAAGGTATGCAGTTCGCGCCGATGTTGCGCTTGTTGCGCCGCCGTGCCTGGCTGATCGGCCTATTTGCCGTAGTCGCAGCCGCTGGCGCCTATGCTTATGCCAGAACCGTTCCGAAATCCTACACCGCGACCAGCCTGATCGCCGTTGAGGGTGACCGCATTGCCATTCCGGAGCTGCAAGGGGCGTTGCGAAGCGACAGCGCCTCAGACCCACTGCCTTGGGTGCGGACGGAGATGCAAGCCATTGCGTCGCGCGACCTGATGCAGGTCGTGGTTGACAAGCTGAACCTTCAGGATGTGGAGGAGTTCAACCCCAGTCTACAGCAGCCCAGCATGATGCAGCAAATCAAGGACCAGATCCAGTCCTTGTTCCCGAAGCAGCCGGGGACCGAACCGCCGGGGTCGCCGCGTGAGGCCGTGCTCGGCTCCGCGCTTCGGGGGCTAGCGATCTTCCAGGACAACCGCAGCCTGGTGATAGAGGTCTCCTTTGTGTCACATGACCCGGCGTTGGCCGCCAAGATCGTGAACACACTGGTGACAGAATATATCGCAGCTCGTGCCCAGCGGCGTGTGACGGCCACTCAGGGTGCCAATACGTCTCTAACGGAACGTATAGATCAGGTACGGCAAGATCTCTCCGGGCTGGAGAAAGCGATGCGTGACCTCCGCACCAAGGGCGACCTGGTCGGCACACGGGCTGGCAGCGTCGGCCAGCAACAGGTTGAAGAGCTTGCGACCGCCGCAACCCGCGCAACAGTTGAGCGTGCGCAGTTGCAAACCAACTATGAGCGGGCGGTCGCCATTTCCAGCCAGGGATCGTCAGATGCGCTGGCCAACGTCCTCGGCTCTGGAACCGTATCGCGCTTGCGCGACCAGGAAGCTACGGCAACACGCCGTTTGGCCGAACTGACTACCCGCTACGGCTCTGGCCATCCTAGCGTCCGCAGCGTCCAAGCAGAGGTGGCAACGGCACAGCGGCAGTTGCGGGAGGAAACCGGGCGCATCGTGGCGTCGCTTGGAACCCAACTTCGTGCGGCTCGCGAGAACGAAGCCAATATGCAAAAGCAGTTGGAAGTTGCACGGCGCACCGGGGTGTCTGGAGAGAATTCCCGGGCGCAGTTGGACCAATTGCAGCAGGAAATTACGACCCGGCGGACACTGTATCAGACCTTGCTTGAGCGTGCACAGCAGACGGTGGTGCAGCCGAGCGGCAACGAAACCCCGGACGTCCGGGTTGTGGCGATGGCGGCGCCGCCGGCCAGCCCGACTAGCCCTAATATGAAGATTGCTGCAGGGGCCGGTGGGGTTGCCGGCGCTATGCTAGGCTGCCTAATAGTTCTGGCACGGGTTAGCTCCGCAGGGGGTTTCGACCGGCCAGCAGACTTTGCAGCGGCTGGACTGCCGATGCCAGGTGTAGTGTCCCGGGCCGTGCTGGGCCGAAACCGCCGCCGGATCCGTGCGATGCCAGTTCCGGGAGGCAAGGAAGCGGAGGGGCTTCGGACGCTTCGCTTTCGCCTGGCGCGTCTAGGACAGGTCAGCGCACCACGCAGCGCCGTCTTTGCTGGGTTGCGCGATGGGGATGATGCTGCCCGTGTAGCAGTGGCGCTGGCCAGGACGGCGGCGCTGGACGGTGACCGTGTGCTGCTGATCGAAGGCGACCTGGAGTCGCCCAAAGCGGCAGGCCTGCTAGGGGCGGCTCATGATGGCCTTGTCGAGGCATTGCAGGGTAAGGGCAGGTGGTTGGACCAGGTGTCACACGACACCGCAACGCCGTTGCAAGTTCTTGCTACGGTACAGCCGGCGACACGGGCCCACGTTCTGATTGGCAGCACCGCCTTCCAGAACCTGCTGGTAGAAGCCCAGGCGCAATATGACTTGGTTGTGCTGACCGCTCCGGTAGCTGGACAAGGCGATGCGTTGACGCTGGCCCGGCATGCCGATGCCGTGGTGCTTGTCATATGCGCCGCCGACCCCCAAGAGCCTGCCCGGGCCGCGGCATCTCGCCTGAGCGCGATGTCCCGTAATCCGCTAGCCACGGTGCTGATCGAAGGATGACGGCAGTCCTGGCTATCTCTGGGACCGTCCTGCTGTTTCTGGCGGTCCATCCCTTCATCACTTACCCACTTAGCCTATGGGGACTGGCGCGGATTAGGCCCCGGCCAGTGCTGCCATCCGGTCCGACTCCAAACAGGGCCGCGTTCTGCGTTTGCGCCTACAATGAAGAGCGGGTGATACGCTCCAAGGTCGAGAATATGCTGGCTGCTGGTGACGCGCTGGGTGGGCTCGAAGTTTTGGTCTATGTGGACGGCGAAACAGATGCGACAGCCGCTATCGTTCGGGAGTTCGGCGACCGGATCCGTTTGGTCGCATCGCCGGCGCGGCTGGGTAAGACACATGGCATGAATGTGCTGGCCTCTCTGACGACGGCCGAGATCCTGGTGTTCAGCGACGCCAATGTGCTGTTCGCGCCCGACGCGTTGCCGAAGCTGCTCGCACCTTTTGCTGACCCGGCAGTCGGGTGCGTCTGTGGCCATCTCATCTATACCCAGGCCGAAGGCAACGTGACTGCAGCAACGGGGTCGCTGTATTGGCGCCTGGAAGAAGCGATCAAGCGCCTGGAAAGCGCCACCGGTTCAGTTATGGGGGCTGATGGTTCCATATTCGCGTTGCGCCGTGCTGTGCACGAGCCACCGCCGCCCGACCTGATTGATGACATGTATATATCGTTGGCGTCACTATGCCGCGGCCATCGCATTGTCAGGGTAGCGGACGCACTGGCCTATGAGGAAGCGGTGTCGCGTCCGGCGGAAGAATTCCGCCGCAAGGTTCGGATTGCCTGTCAGGCATTCAATGTCCATCGGGCCTTGTGGCCGCGCTTGCGGCGGATGCCGGCACTCGACCTCTATAAGTATGTGTCGCACAAGCTGTTGCGGTGGCTTACGGCCGGCCTGCTGGTTGCAGGCATGCTGTGCTGGGCCGGTGCTATCGTCGCAGCAGAGGCATGGTGGCTGCTTGCAGGTACGGCCATAGCCGGCGCTGTCATTTGCTCGGCCATGCTTACTGCCCGAAGCGGCTTGCTGGCCACCTTGCGCGATATCCTGGGCGCCTTCATCGCAACTGGAATTGGAGTTTGGCGATCCTGGCGCGGGGACCGGTTCCAAACGTGGAATCCGCCAGCCTCCGCACGCATGATCCGCCCGGTGTTGCCTAGCACTGGGGGGTAGGACATGCGGGTCGCGATGATTGACCCGTCGCTCTTCACCCTGCCTTATGACCGCGCCCTAGCCAGCGCGATGGGCCGGGCTGGGCACGAGGTCACCTTATTCGGACGTCGGCCGGGTCCGGATGACAACGGCGCAGAAGGGATCAGCTTGGCGGCGCATTTCTACCGCATGGCGGACAGTCAAGCCGCCCGGCGCCTACCCACCCCAGTCCGGCTGGGGCTGAAGGGGTTGGATCATGCCGCCTCAATGCTCCTGCTACTGCGTCGCCTATGGCGGGAGCATCCCGACGTCATCCATTTCCAGTGGTTGCCGCTGCCCCTGGTGGACAGGCGTTTGCTCGGCATGTTCCGCAGGATTGCGCCGTTGGTCCTGACTGTTCACGACACCAATCCTTTCAACGGCGACCCGTCGGCCAGCCTGCAGCAGCGCGGCTTCTTCCGCAGCCTTGATGAGTTTGACAGGCTTATCGTCCATACTGCACAAGGACGTGAACGGCTTTGCAGCGCCGGCATACTGGCGAATCGGATTTTGGTGTTACCGCATGGGATGCTTCTGGATCCCCCTCCTTACGTTGACGACCCGATGACGGGTCCGCTGACGTTTCTGTTGTTCGGCAAGGTGAAGCCCTACAAGGGCCTTGACCTCCTGATCGAGGCGTTCGCGTCATTGTCCCCTGTTTTGCGCGGGGATGCGCGCATCCGGGTCGTCGGCAAGCCATACATGGATCTGGCCCCGCTGCAGGCGTTGGCGGAGCGGCTTGGGGTGGCCGACCGTCTGGTCATAGATCCGCGCTTTGTCGGCGATGACGAGGTCGCGGGGCTGTTCGAACCGTCAACCATCGCCGTATTTCCCTACCGCGAGATCGAGGCTAGCGGTGTGCTGTCCATCGCGCTTGCTTGTGGGCGTCCGGTAATCGCGTCGAATCTCGGCAACTTCGCGGAAACCATCACGGATGGTGTGCAGGGCCATCTTGTGCCGCCCGGCAACGTGCAGGCGCTCGCTGCAGCAATGACGCACATGCTCTCCGATCGTGACTTCGCCGCAACATGCAGCCGGGAGGCACGCGCTCTGGTGGATGCCGTGCCTAGCTGGGATGGGATCGCCGCGCTGACTGCGGACGCCTATCGGTCAGCAGGCCGGCTGGCAGCATGACTGGAGCCTCAGGGCGCCGGGCCGCCATCAGCTTTAAGATTCGCGACCGACATGACAAGCAGGACTGGAAACAGCATCGGCGCGAACTGCTGATACCCGCCGGTGAACAACAGCAGCACAAGGCCGGGCAACACAGTTGCCCGTTGCGTAACGGTCTTACGTCCAACAGCAAGCAGGGCGACATAGGCCGCGAGCGCCGGGAAGCCGTAGTCAATCGCAATCTTCACCGGGGTGTTGACGGTGTAATCGTAGGAGCGGACCAGCCGCTCACTGCCGCCACCGCCAATCCCGAGCAAGGCTGCCGACGGCTCGGCCGTCATCACGTCGTCCAGCAGCCAGAATGGGGTTATGAAACGCAGGTGGCCGCTGGTGCCCGGGCGGACAATCTCATCGAGCCTGCTGCTGAACGAAGCTGCGGCATCTGGCGCAAACACGAGAGCGCCCCCCGCAAGCAGCCCAACCAAGCTGAGCGTCAGGATGGAAATCAAGATGCCGCGCCGCCCCATGCTGAACGCCGACGAGATGACGAAGGCCGCCAATACAATCCAGCCCGTCCCGGCCATGGACAGCATGAGGCCAGCAGCGAACAGCGCAAGGACTTGGATACGACGCAGCACCAGCAGCTCGAGTATCAGCCCGAATGCCATGAGTTGGGAGAAGATGGACGGCTCGAGCAGGAAGAACCCGTTCGACTTCAGCGCGCTGCCAATGCCCGCTGGGATCTGCAGGTTGTAACCGTCCTCGAACAGCAGGAACGCGGGGACAATTCCGCGGAAGCTGAACAGCCCCAAGCCCACAAATTGTACAACAAACTGAGCGATCCCTGCCGCTGCCACGACCGACAGCAGTCCCGTGACCCGGCGCATGAACTCGCGCTCCGGCACGGGTCTGGCAAAGGACAGTGTGGCGAAACTGGTCAGGATCAAGAACTGCAGCAGCGACGGCAGGACGGTTGCGGTCTGGAATCGGCCTGGAAGGATCTGGCGGTAAGCCATTCCAAGCATCGCCAGGGCACACAGGAGCAGGAACAGCGGCAGCCGGATACGGCTGAATGTCAGGGTGCCGCGCAAGACCCCGACCGCTGCTATCCCAAGTCCGATCGGCCCGACGATGTTGACTGGCTTCGCGCCAGCGGGGATGGCGAAGCGTTGCAGGAACAAGGATGCCGCCAGCACGACGGTTACGAACAGGAATGCCTGCTGCGCATGGTCCAAGGTAGGCCGCCAGGTTGCCGTGCGCGCCGGCTGAACAAGCGTTGTCATGCCGCTACGCTCTACCCGCCCTCACTGGGACGCCGCCTTGACGGCTTGTCGGCACGACAACGACAGGCTGGACTTGTAGGGCCGCAAGCAGATGGCCATCCCGCGCGGTTGCGGGGTGATGGCGTCCAGGCTTGGGCACAAGCGCCGGGCTTCAGAAACGCAGGACTTGGCAACCGAAGCATAGGCGCCTGTGCGGTTCGCCTGCTGCGCCCGTGCAGAGCCGGCGGTTGGCAGCAGGACGGCAAGCCCGACCAACGCGAGGCATGGTAGATGCGGCATATGGCTCATTCCTATTCCGTTTCCTCAACCCTATACCTGTTTGTGCCACCTCGCAGCGGCATTGCGATGGATGCGGCAGCATGAGGTTGCGTGTTTCTTCCGTCTTTGCGACTGGGCTGATGGCGTGCCTGGGACCAACCGCGCAGGCTCAATTGCTCGACCAAATTATCAACCCCAATGTCTCCGGCGTGCGGGTGGAGCCTGGTGTGACTGTGCTTTCGCGCCTGCGCCCCGACTACGACTACGGCGGCATACGGGTCGGCAGCGTCCTGGTTCGGTCGGAAGTAACCGAGGCCGTCGGCTATGACGACAACGTGACCGGAACGTCCACGGGCCGCGGCAGCTCGTTCGTGCAGACGCGCGTCAACCTGGGCGCGGCCACCGACCTATCGCGCTATGGCGCAGCGGTCCGGCTCAGCGTGAACGACAACCGCTACCTAGACCAGCCGAAGCAGTCAGCAACCGACTGGAACGCCTCGGCAGGCGGTTTTTACGAGCTTGGCCGCGACACCGTGTCGCTCGACTACTCGCATGCCAACCTGGTCCAAACCCCACGCGATCTGGATACCCCGCGGCTGGACAGGACCATCGCTTACCGGATTGATACGATACAGGCAGGTTACCGGATTGCCTTCAACCGGCTATCGTTGCGACCGGTGCTCGGCGTGCAGCGTTACGACTTCGATGACGGGACCATCGCCGGCCAGCCCTATCCGCAACGGTTCCGCAACCGTGTAGTCGTGGCGCCCGCCCTGACGGCAGCCTATGAGTTTTCGCCAGGCCGCACGGCCGTCCTGGTCGTGCGCGGCCTGAACGCCAGTTATACGAATCGGCCGGCTGGCTCACCGGTACGGGACTTCACCGACGGCTCGGTTCTGGCCGGACTGGATTTTGCCAGCGGCGGCCTATGGCGCTTTCGCCTGCTGGCGGGATACGAGGTCCGGAACTTCGTGTCGTCCCGGGTCAAGAGCATCCAGGCGCCGATCGTCGAGGGCACGGTGATTTATACCCCGACTGGCTTGACGACGTTAACTGGCAGCGTGGGCCGCCGCATCCAGGACTCGGCCGACGAGACCACCGTCGGCTACACCGAAACGTCCGCAAGGTTCAGCGTGGACCACGAGTACCTCCGCAACGTCCTGTTGCGCGCTCAGGGCGGCGTGTTCCTCGACGAGTATAACGGCGGCGGCAACCAGAGCCTGCTGAGCGGTAGCGCCGGTGCGACCTGGCTTTTGAACCGCACACTGCGCCTGAGCGCGACCTATGACTTCACTACCCGGCTATCCAGCGGCGGTGGCGTAGTCAGCTTGACGCCGACGCTGCGCAGCAGCACCGGCTACTCTGACAACCGCTACTTGCTGCAGCTCGGTATTAGCCTATGACGATCCACCCCATCCTGCCCCGGAGAACAGCATCCATGCGCCCTGCCCTTATCCGGCCCGCCAGACCGACTGCCCGTCAGGTCTTCCGCAGCTTGAGCCTGTGCATGGCCCTTGCCGCCTGCGCACCTGGCCGCAACCTGCCGCAGCTGCCGGACTATCGTGCACAAGGCTACCGCCTGGGCGGCGGCGACCAGATACGCATTATCACCTTCGGCGAGGACCAGCTCACTGGGGAGTTCCGCGTGGATGACCAGGGCCGCATTGCCGTGCCGCTGCTGGGAGGCATCGTGGCGGCGGGCCTGAGTCCACAGGAGCTTGAAACCTCGATGGCCCAGGCGCTCCGCAAGCGCAATCTGCTGCGCGACCCCAGTGTCTCCGTCGAGGTGTTGGCATACAGGCCGATCTTCGTACTGGGCGAGGTTGCGAGGCCTGGCCAATATCCTTATCAGCCCGGCATGACGGTCCTGACTGCCGTAGCCATCGCCGGTGGATTCACCTATCGCAGCGTGCAGGACTATGCGTCCGTCATCCGGACGACTGGCGGCAATTCGATCGAGGGCAAAGGAGCGCCGGGTTCGTTCGTTGCGCCGGGCGACGTCATCAAGGTATTTGAGCGGAGCTTCTAAATGGGACATCCCGGCACCACAAGATGCTGGCCGAGCTAACCTTGCGTCAAGGTTCGTCCGACAGGATACCGCTATTCAAGTTGGGGCGTTCGAGATTGCCGTTGCATTTACGGCGGGGACACGATTGCTGGCAGTTGTTAAGTCGGGCTGCATAGCACCCCTGGTGCCCTGGCCACTGCGATGACAGCTTGGGGGCCACCGGTGCAGACGCCCTGCTGCTTCGGTTGACTTGCAGCGGGGAAGCGCTCGTTTGAGCGGAGGATGGCCGCCAAATTGTTTGAGCTGGCATATGCCAGACCGTGAAATTGTTATGCTCAGTTGCATCTTCGCAGTACGTTGTGGAACGCCGAAGTCCTATTGGGTGCGGGACAGCCTTCCGTTGCTGCCCATTCAGCAAAATCAATCGCTGACACTAGGCTGCAAAGAAGGGGTGAACTCGACAATCTAAAAACCGGCCACTCACCGTTGGGCGTGAGGCGGTGAGCTTGACTGTTACAGCATGGCCCATTTCAGAAGTGCGGCTCCAACCAAGGCCCAAAATACTAGAGCGAGTTTGAGCGCATAGATGACCCCCCGTGCAGGACGCAATACGTCTTGCGACGGGGCTGTGAAGCCGGACAACTCAGCCCGCACCTTAGGCAAAAGCTTGGACATAGCGTTCACCGTTGACATTCTAAATACAGCCTGCATGGCTCGGCTTTCACATTTGCTAATGTAGGTTGCGTAGCCCAAGCATGACACATCGGTTGGGGTATGTAACGCCGCCGTCACCAGTAACACTCAAAATTCGTTGCTGCATTGCAGCAAAACACCGTTAATGCGATATAAGCATGCAACCTAGCACGTTGTCTTAAGAGTTATATTCGGGCATAGGGCATAAAATATTGTGAAGAGAATTCATTCCTATTGCGGCATATTGGGGCAATATATCCCGAGACCTCCGACTGATACCAAGCGGCAGAAGTTCTGACCTGCTGGGTGCGGCTCCATCGTCATTGCGAGGCGCGTATCGCCGCGGCAATCCGGGGGCCGCCAGCGCAGTTCTTGCCGCCCCTAGATTGCCACGCCGCCAAGAGGCGGCTCGCAATGACGAGAGACACTGCCGGTCAAGACTTTCGCCGCTTGGTATGAGATCTACGGAAGAGTCGCTTAACTTTCGGGCCGTTGGCAGCCCGATAATGCGGGACGGTAGCTCATACATGTTCTCCGACAGCCACAGCACCTGGCAGCGGCGAATGGCGGCCTGTCAGCGCTCATACGACAATGCGACTATGCTGGCCGTTTCACGCGGCTTTCCTGTGCTCCCCTGCCCGACGAAGACGATGGACGGGGGAGCACAGGCCGGCTTCCTGCTCCGCACCGGCACCCCGAAAACCGGCGCCAGCCAATTCAGCGTAGGGCAGTCGCAAGCGGGCACTGAGGCCCCTGAATGATCGCCGTCACCACCGTGTCTGTCATTTGATAGTTGGCAGATGATGCAGCGAGTCCCAGGGAGCAAGCTGGCAAAAGTCATCGGCCGTGCCACGTTCGGGCAGTCCAGGCAGCAGCAGGAGACGCCGTGCGGCGAGGGCCGCTCCCTCATCGAGTTCCTCGGCCAGCCCGAGCTTGTGACAGTCTAAACTTCCCGGAGCCGCTGCCATTTTGATTTTCTCACGTAATGGATGCAAATCTGTTGTTGACTGCTATACGCCCGAGCGATTTGTTTTATAATAGAGAATACGTAAAACTGCTCTAATCAACAATATATGTTTTGTTTTGACTTCCAACTATAGTTACTCCTGTCGTAGTTGAACTTGAATTCAACGCGGGTCAGCCGCGAGTTCAAATGCAACAAGCGAGGCCTCACCCATGGCAGTCACCATACCGAACACGCCGTTTCCCCTTGGCGCTTATCTCGGCAACCCCGACAACAGCAGCGCCGCAAACCAAGCGACATACGATGCGAACTACACCAGCTTCTCCCATCTGATGGGAGCCGCGCCGCAATACCTGGCAACCTTCGTTGACCAGAACCAGGCGATCAGCCAGTGGGTCGGCAACTCGCAATGGGCCGCCGTGTCCGCCGCCGCCTCCGCCGCCGCCCGCAGCCAGACGCCGGTGATCGCCCTGCCGCTGAACTCCAACGCCGCCGGCTCAGCAACGCCGGACCAGCAGTTCCAGGCCTTCTCCTCCGGCCAGTATGACAGCACGATCCAGGGCATCGTGAAGGTCTGGGCCCAGGCCGGCTTCACCAACCAGGTGTTCCGCCCGGGCTGGG
>JAABUT010002440.1_pt1 | contig 17950 bp, 10 predicted proteins | sample 5559281 | NCBI WGS metagenome assembly JAABUT01 (sample SAMN10711880, study PRJNA513359) | rock metagenome | isolation source: Antarctica rocks | place: Antarctica: Victoria Land, Ricker Hills nord | collected 2016-01-04 | reverse complement strand
CGAACGGCACGTCGACGTTGACGCGGACCCGCGTCGGGCTGAGCTGCTCGACGGTGCTCTTCACTGCGTGGTCTCCTCGGTGACGGGATCGGGTGGGCGGATCGGGTCGAGAACTGCGGCGGCGCACCGGGGCGCCCAGCGCTGCGTCGGGGTGGCGGGATTCGAACCCACGGCCCCTCGCTCCCAAAGCGAGTGCGCTACCAAGCTGCGCCACACCCCGTGGTCGCTGATCGTACGGGGCGGGTGGGTAGTCTCGGACATCGCACGCGACGGCCATGGCGATCCCGGGGCCGCCGCTGCACGCGGGCGTAGCTCAATGGTAGAGCCTCAGTCTTCCAAACTGATTACGCGGGTTCGATTCCCGTCGCCCGCTCCCAGCGAAGCCGCAGTTCAGTCGGCATGCGGCTCACAGACGGACGAATACGGTTCTCTTGTTGATCTCCGCTCGCCCGCCACGCGCCCAGCACGCAGACGTGCCCGGCCTTGTGCAGGCAGAGGCGGTCGGCGGTGTGCCGCTGGTCTTGAGTGCGGAACGTCGGAAGACCGATGCGCTCGCGCGCCTTGATTCAGCTGCGGAAGCCACCGCGGCCCAGCGGTCGGCCCTCGCCGTTCCTGCACACCAGGGACCGGTCCTGATCCGGGTCGGGGTACGCGGCGAGGTGCTCTTGCGCGCATGCCTCTCCTCAATCCGCTTCGAAGCCGAAGGGCTCGAACTTCAACGTCTTGGCATTCTCCGACACCACCCGAACCTTGTCAGATGGGAAGCCGTCGGCGTTCCTGGCGGTGATCTCCATGGTGACCTCGATGACGGTGCCATCCACGGCGGCAAGGTGTTGCAGCACCTCTTGCGCCACCCGCGTGAAGTCGCGGCCGTAGCGCTCCGGGTTCACCGACACCACGCCGAAGAAACGGGTGTCCTTCGGCGTCACCGGCGCTTCGGCAACGGGACTGGTCGTGCCGGATGATCCCGCCGTCGACGCCGAGGCCGTCGCACCAGCCTCGGCTTCGCCGGATGCAGTTACCGTAGCGGCCTTCTGCTGCTGCGCGGTAGCGATCTTGGGGTGGACGACGAGCACCTGGTCGTGCAGCTGGCCGATCGACCCACCGGCGTAGCTGGCCAGGCCCTCATAGGTGCCGGTCGAGGAGTCGAAGCGCTCGGCGAGGGCCAGGCCCTCTAGCTCCCACATCATCTCGTCCAGCGCCGCGCGCAGCGCCCCTTCCAGCACGGCGCGGTCGCGGAGCCGGGTCAGGTAGGGGTAGCGCCGGTAGTACGACCACAGGTCGCCGACGGCGACATGACCCGCCTCCCACACCGACTTCAGCGGTCCGTCCAGGTCCATCCGGACGTTGCGCGCTCCGTAGCTGGTGGCCAGCAGCCCACCCTGCCGCAGCTTCGCCGTGACCCGGTCGGCCAGGCGGTCCTGCGAGCCCTCTGCCTTGACCACCTGCCACTCCGCCGGCCGGGCCGGATCGGGCTGCTCGGGGACGAACGCCCAGATGTAGGCACCCGGGATGCGCAGGGTGACGGTGTCGTGGGCCTGCGCCCGGCGCTGCTGCGCCTGGGCCTTCTGCTGCGCGGTGAGGTTCAGCTCGTCGCTGCGGCCGCAGATGTTGTCCCAAGCCAGGTAGTCGCGGGTCGCCTCGGCCAGCTCCTCGAAGCGCCGGTCGTCCGGCGCGAGAAAGACCACGGTGTTGCGGTTCGTGCGCTGCCCTGAGCCGCGGGTGTCGAGGCACTGCTGGGCGAAGCGCCTCGCGGCCGACTCGGTGTTGTTCTTGGCGTGCACGTGCTGGGGATGCAGGATGACGAGCTTGGCCTCCTCGGTGTCCGGGACGGCGGCCGAGTCGGCGGGGCACGGGTGTACGGCGGCGAAGTCGCCGCGGCTGCCCCGCTCAGCGGCCAGGCGTCGGCACAGCTCCGCCCAGACCTCCTCGGGGTGCTCACGCAGCCGGTCGGCCTGGTCCTGCGCGGTCCGATTGAGGGTGACCTGGGTGTCGTACCAGTAGCGGGCGCCCTGCACGTTGAAGTAGGTGGCTCGCTGGGACAGCACTTCGAGCGCCGAACCGAAGTTGCCGACCGTGTCGCCCGGTACGGCGACGCCGAGCCAGACGTTCTGCCGCTCAATCCCCTTGTGCGCAGTGTGCAGAGTCGGCGCCGCGCCGACGAAGACGGTGCGCGCGATGCGGCGGGTCAGCGACCGCTGGCCGAACGTGGACCGCTCGCCGTCGATCTGCACGGGTGTCGATCCCTCGCCGTCGACGTCGGCGTCGACGATCGGCTTCCACGCGTCGGGCAGGTACTGCGTCAGCTCGCTGGCCACCGTCGGCACGTCCAGCGGCACCGACCCGGCCATGACGAGCGGACCGGCGTCGCCCGCCGACCACAGCGCGTGGACGACGGCGCTCATCAGCCGCAGCACGCCACGCGTGCGCTGGAACCGCTCGAGCGTGGACCAATCCTCGTACAGCCGGTCGAACAGCTCCGGGTGGATCGGGTAGGCCGCCTTGATCCGGTCTTCATAGGCGACCTCGGCGCAATCACGCGGGAACTCGCCGCGGTGCTCAGCGTAGAACTGGACGAACTGGCGGGCGACCGCGGAGATGTCCCGGCGAGCGGCGGCGTCCGGCTCGACGAACAGCCGGCGCCGAACGATCTCGAACGACTCGTGCGCCGACGCCGGGCGCCACTGGTCAGCGACCCGCCGGACGACGTTCTGCAGCCGCCGCAGGGCTTCCTGCCCGTTGGGCCCGCCGACCTCCAGGTCGCTGCCGCCGGCGACGTCGCCGTCCGAGGAGCTGTCGGACGAAGCCGGGATGGAGATGACGAGCAGCGCGCCGGGGACCGACTTGACCACCTCGGTGAGCGTCTGGGCGAAGGTGAACTGGGTGTCGAAGCTGCCGGCCCGCAGGTCCTCACGGCCATAGAGCTGGCGGGCGTAGGCCACCCACTCGTCGATGAGGATCAGGCAGGGGGCGTACGACGACAGCAGCGTCGTCAGCGCGGCTCCGGGATTGGTGCCGGTGCGGTCGGCCTCGGCGATCAGGTCGTACGCCTGCTGGCCGCCGAGCTGCCAGGCCAGCTCGCCCCAGAGCGTGAAGACCTCGGTGCCGTCGTAGACGGCTGGCTTGCCGGGTGACAGGTGGGTGCCGACGAGCGCGACGCGGCGCACTGGCCCGAGCGCGGTCGGGTCGGCACCGCCCAGGGCCTCCTGGACCTCCTGCGGGTAGTCGCCGGGCGGCCGTCCCGACGCGAGGTGGTACAGCGCCAGCATGGAGTGCGTCTTGCCGCCGCCGAAGTTGGTCTGCAGGTTGATGACCGGGCTGGCGTTGAGGTCGCCGGACAGCCGCCGGGCTCCTCGGCCGACGAGGTCGCGCAGGCCCTCGGTGAGGTAGGTGCGGCGGAAGAACTGGACCGGGTCGACGTACTCGTCGCTGCTCTGCCCTTGGGCGACCTTGTGCAGGTCGGCGGCGAACTCGGCGGCGTTGAACTGCCCGCTCGCGACGTCGACGTGCGGGGTGATGACGTCGCGCCACGGCTTGACGCCGGTGCCGGGCACGCTGACGACCGACGCCGCCTTGACGGCCCGACGGGTCTCGCTCTCGTACTGCGCCCGCTGATGATCCAGGCGCAGCTTGCGGACCTCCTCCGCCTGGTCGGCGGCGCCCGCCGCGATCAGCAGCCGCTCCATGGAATCGAGCGCCCGGTAGGTGTCGTCGGGGTTGAAGGCGTCGTTGTGCGCCCAGCGGTTGCGTACGTCGCGCAGCTCGCTGGCCATCGCCTGCTCCGGCCGGGACAGCCGGTCCTTGAAGACGCGCCACTCCTCGGTCAGCACCTTGAGCAGCACCTGCGGATCGTTCTTGGCGAAAGTCTTGACGCCGCCGTGCTTCGCGTTCTCCCGGGCTGTCAGCAGCGCGACCCAGTCGCCGGCGCTCCCTGCCGCGGCGCTCATGAACTGGTCGACGAAGGGCTCGATCCCGACGGCGAGTAATTCGAACCCGCGACCGATGCGCTCTCTGTTGCTGGTGGCCATCAGTCCCTCTCCTCGGTCAGGTCGTCGAGCGCGGCTTGGGCCCCGACGGCGAGTAGCGGCACCTCGCGGGCGGCGGCTGTCCAGACCAGCTCGAGGTCGACGTCGAAATAGCCGTGGATCACCCTGTTGCGCAGGTCGGCCGCTGCACGCCACGGTACGGACGGATGGCGTTGCCGGACATCGGGTGAGACGCTCGCGCACGCCTCGCCGATGATCTCGAGAAGCCGGACCAGCGCCAACTGCGCGTCCTCGTCCGCGTCGAAGTGGCGGCGGCCGCGCTGCACTCGGACAGCGATCCTGTCGGCTGCGTCGAGGAGGTCTTGGAGTCGCTCGCGGTCACTCCTCACACCGGGACCGCTTCGGCGACAACTCGGGCACGAATGCGGGGCTTGATCCCGGCGAGCGTGGCCACCTGGGTGAGGACGTGCAGCGTGTCCTCTACGTCGGCTGCAAAGGCGCTGAGGGCAAGCAGACCGTGACCCGGCAGCACGTCCACGAGCAAGTCCAGGTCACTGTCCCCGTCGGCCTCGCCGCGGGCGACCGAGCCGAAGACGCGGATGTTGCGGACCCCGTAGCACTTGCCGATCTCCTCGAGCGCAGCGCGGTGCGCCCTCACCGCGTCGAGCGTGATTGACGCGCTATGTCTCGAATCGGTCATCCGGTGTTCCTTTCCCTCGGCAGCGTCAAGACGACTTCGGCGTCACTGATCGTGATGCCGAGCTCCCCACCGCCCTGATCGAGCAACAGCCGGGCGATCCGCCGGATGCCAGTGCCAGCGCGGGTAGCCAACGCCGCCTCTACCACACGGGAGTAGATGTGCGGGTTGCGCGGAACGTGGATGCCGGCACGCATGGCCTCGGCATCAACGGTATTCGGCGGTCGACCCGGGGACCGGACCTCTACGCGGTCGGCGAGCACGAAGATCCGACATGGTCCCGGGATGCTGTAGTCGCGGTGGACGAGCGCGTTGACGACTGCCTCCCGTAGCGCCGCCGGCGGGATCTCCGGCCGGCGCTCGGGCTCGAAGCCGACGATCTCATGAGCGGTGCGCAGATGCAGCTGCAGGAAGGCCTCGACCTGCTGCACCACGGCGAACAAGCCACCGCGGAGATCCGTTCGATCGAGGAGGTCGTTCCCAATGTCAACTCCGGAGACAGCAGCCGCGACGACCTTGCTGGCTTCCAGCACACCCTGCGGTTTGCGCCCGAACATGACGACGCCGGCCACAGTCGGGTGCTCACCGTCGTAGAGCCGCCAGTTGCGGAGGAGCGTGGTGGGGTCGTCGGCGTCTTCGAGGCCCGTGTCGGCCAGGTGACGGCTGACTGCGTCGAGATCGAGGTCCGTGAGGTCGAGCGCGCGTAGCGCGAGCTCGTCGTAGAAGAGCGACTTCGACGCCTGAAACAGCCGGAGTAGCTCCTCCCGGCTGGCTTGACGGCAGCGGGCACCGCCACGTACGTAGTACTGCCCGCTCTTGGTGGCGTACGGGCGCTGATCCCCCTTCGCGACGTTCAGCACCACGACGTCCATGTCGTCGAGTCGGACGATCTCCGGCACGACCGTGACCGGTGGTCGGCACCGCTGGAAGGCGACATCGTCAACGAGCAGCATGAGCGCGTCCGGGTCCTCAATGCCGGTGACCGTCCGGTCCTTGGCGACTCCTACCACGAGCTGGCCGCCATCGCTGTTAGCGAAGCAGACGAGGTCCTTCGCTAGTTCTTCCTTGCTGGCGACTGCCTGCTTGAAGTCGGTGTGTGGATCCTCCCAGCGCAGGATCCGCTCGCGCAGCTCGTCAGGACTCATCGAGACCCCCGTACTTCTCCGCGCGGCGCCGGAACGCCTCCTCGCCGCCTTCGAGGACGGTGCGGATCTCCTCCCGGACGCTCGAGTCGTCGATAGAGGCCCTGGTGCGCACGGAACACCGGCCGTTGTCGTCGGCGAGGCTGAGCACGAGCTCCGCGTCACCGTTCACCGGGATGTTCGCGTTGTGGGTGGCGGCGATGATCTGCCGACGGCGGTCGGGGTCGGCCACCCCCTTCTCGAGCCGGATGAGACCGACAACGTCCTCGTAGACGAACCGATTGTCCAGGTCGTCCTCGGGCTGGTCGAGGACGAGCGGCCGACCGCCTTGCGCGAACAGGAGCAGGAGGAGGGCGGTCGCCTTCTGTCCACCGGACAGCACCGCGAGATCGCGGGGTGCGCCATCGACCATGAGTGCGATCGAAACAGTGTCGTGTGGGGCGAGCACCTCGATCTGCCGGAGCCGCGTGGGGTCGTCGGTCAGCCATCGGACGACGCGCTGCGCATTCGCCGGGCTGATCGAGAACGTGCTGGCTACGGCATCTTCACCTTGCTCGACGGCGCGGGCCAGCTCGACACCGTCCGTGCCGCTTCGGCTGACCAAAGCATCCAGCGCGTCGTTGGTGACACGAGACCCCTTGAGCCCGACGCCAAGACGATCTCGGAAGTCCGCCGTGTCCCCGAGGTACTCGACGCCCATCCGCAACTTGCCGTCGAGCTGGTCATTGACTGTCTCCGCTGCCCTCTTTCGCAGGGCGAAGGCATCTCGCCGTTGGTCCTGCAGCTGGCGCTGCACATCGCGCCGAGCGGTCAGCAGGGCTGCACGCTCCTCCACCTGCCGGCTCAGGGCCGTGACGACGGGCTCCAGGGCTGTCCGCTCGCGCACCGCGTCCAGGTAAATCTGCGGGTTGAGCGCCGTCATCTTCAGTTCTTCCTGCACTCGCCGCAGGTCGTCGAGCAGCGCCGCGACCCGCTGAGGCCACCCAGCTGCCACCCGCGAAAGACTTTCCCCGATACGCAGAAGGTGTGCTGTCGCACGTGCGAGGTCTTGATTGACGCTCGCCGCCGCGCTGACAATCTCGTCGGCGGTGGCGCGAAGGGCGTCGTCGTGCTCGCTCTCAGCGCTACGTAGACCGCCGATGGCTTCCGCCAGCTCGTCAGCGACGGTGGTACCGGCTTCTCGCAGGCTGTCGGCCGCACGCCGGACATGGTCGCGACTGGCGTCGAGACGCGCCCCGTCGGCCTGCAGCTTGCTGTGCCGCTCGAGCTTCCCGGAGACGCCCTGCTGGTCGAAGTAGGCGATCTCGGCCTTCAGGCGATTCAGCCGCTCCTCGTGCTCCTCGCGGCTGCCAAGCTTGCGCTCGACCTCCTCCAGCGCGCGAGCGTTCTGCCTCAGCTCCTCGACAGTGCGGCGCACCCGCACGTCCGCCTGTCGTGCCTCGTCGCCGATGATCTCGTCGAGCAGGCGGCGTCGGAACGCGTCGTCGCGGGCGACCGCCTGGATCTCGCGCTGGAGCAGGATGACCGGGGAGCTGCCGGCGCCGAACAGGTCCATCGGCGCCACCTCGAGCGGCCGGCTGCCCCCGGTGATGTCGACGACGCGTGGCTGCTGGTCCAGCACGCGCGTGACCTCGTACTGCTGAGGTTGGGGTCCGGGCCGGTCGAGGACAATCCGGACTCGTCCGCCGCTGCCCATGGCGTGCCGGACGAGCGAGAGCCGCTCGCTATGGTCGGTGTAAGGAGACACGTCGAGCCCGTAGCGCAGGGTCTCGAGCACGGCTGACTTGCCGGCACCGCGACCGCCGATGAGTGTGGTCATGTCGTCGTTGAAGCGGAGCGACAACCCGTCGAGGAAACCGCCTTCCACTTCCATAGACCGGATCCGCGCATGATGGGCCGGCTTCGGGGGTCGTCTGAGGACGCGAGTCTGTGGATCGTGCAGCGCCAGCCTGAGTGCCTCGGCGTCGATCCTGCTGAGCTTGATCCATGTAAGTCGTCGTCGGCCATCGGTCGTCGTCTTCGTGCCGATCTCGTCGAGCGCCTTGGGATCACTGCTGAGCGTGCAGGCAAGCGAATCGAGGCGCTCCTTCGACAAGACGCCCGTACCCTGCAAATTGATGCCGCTGCTCTCGCAGTGATCTACGGCGTCGATCAAGCCCGCCTTGATCAGCTCAGCCGTTTGCTGCGGTCCCAGCGCACGCAGGACGCCGTTTTTCTCGTTGGCGTGTGCGGCGACAACCGCACAACCGAGCTGCTCCCGGATCGTTCTCAGGCAGTCGTGCAAGGACGAGCGCAGGTCGACATCCTGATGTTCCGTCCGTCCCTCATAGAGCGGATCGATGCCGGTGCCCTGCCCGCGGATCGCCGCATCGATCCGGTCCACCGGAGTGTCAGGGCTGCATAGCAGAAGGAGGTGAATGCCCTTGCCGCCGCCCTGTCCGATGCTCATCTCGGCTCCGGGCAGCACTGCGATCCCACGTGAGGCGGCGGCGTCCCGGATCTCGTCGAACCAAGGCTGACGTACACCTTGGTAGTCGGTCAGAACCGCGACGTCGACACCGCCTGTCACGAGGGCTTCCACGTAACGACGGACCAGGTCGTGACGACCAGGATCAGTACGGACGTCGTCGCCGGCACCAAGCTTGAAGCTGTGCACCCCTGGCGTGTGCAAGTGCAGGTCGACGCAATACCACTCGGCGCCCACAGCAACATCAGGCAGGACGGTCATGCCGGCCACACTGCCTCCAGGATCCGACACGGGCTCACGGTGCGTTGTCCTCGAAGTGGAGCGCGCCCTGCGCCGGAGGTGGCGTGAGCGCGCCGCCGACACGGGCGGCGGCGGACAGATCGGACCAGGACGTGCCGACACCGTTGAAGAGCAGAGCCGTCTGCGTCCATCGGCGCTTCTCGCAGATCGAGTAGAGCAGGTAGGCGAGTTCCTTGGCGGTGTCCAGGTCGACGCGCTGCCCGGCCCCCGCCATGAGCCGAGCGGCCTCCTCGCCGCCGCGCACGTCGAGCGTCTGCGCGAGGCGTATGACGACCTCCCAGACGCTGACCCGCTCGTCGGCGAGCGGGTCCCAGTCGCTCGACATCTCCTCGGGCGGGACGAGCCGGGCCCGGCCGGCACGGGCGCGGAAGACTCCACCCCGGTCGAGACCCGTGACCGAGGTGTTCGTCGCGCGGGACAGAGTGTCGGCGGTGCCGGACTCCGCCTCGTCCCAGCCGAACTGGGAGAACCACTTCACGCAGAAGCGGGTGTCGGCGTCGAAGTCGCCCTCCTGCTCCGACAGCACCTCGTCGAGAATCTGATTGATGAGCGCCAGCGCCGTCCGTACGGTCATGCCGCTGCCGTCGGCCTCGACGACGGTGCGGTACCGCGTGAAGGTCGCCATCCCGGGACCGATGGCGGCCTGAGCAAGGTCCACGGGAGCGATCGATCCTTGCTGCATCTCGCGGAGCGCAGACGGCAGTTCGTCCTTAAGTACCTGCAGGAATCCGCGGCGTGTGGTCGCCTCCGCTGTCGCCTCCCGCGGACGGCAGGCGAGCACGATCGAGGAGGCGAGCGCGTTCGTGCCGATCCCGATGCTGCGAGCACTGCGCTCGGTACGCATCGGCCAGGTGGCCGTGACGGTGAGGCCGGCCTCGATGAGCCCGTTGAGCATCGTCTCCCACCCGGTGGATGCCGTGCCGGCCTCGTCAGACTCTGCCTGTTTGAAGGCGTAGAACACCGTGACTGGCACGTCGGGCGGATGGGACTCGCGGATGCGCCGGAAGGTCCGGACGAAGCCGGTCTCGAAGTGCTCCTCCGCCTTTGCCTTGCTGCCGCCAAATCTGTACGGCGAGGCGATGAGCTCGTCAACCTTGGGCGTGAGCAGCGTCGACAGCAGCTCTGGGTGCACATCGCGCAGCGACCTGCGAAGCCAGACGTAGAAGAAGTCCGACAGGTCGGCGTACCCGATGTTGTCGTAGTACGGCGGATCCGTAGTCACCACAGCGCCGGGGTTGACCGCTGCCTCGGCAGACGCTTGGCGGGCCCTGCCAGCCGGTTGCCATCCGCAGCCAAGCAGCCCAGCCGCGACCCACTCGATGTGGTTCGTGAAGTTGCCGACAGCGGCCGAGAGCGGATTGACCTCGATGTAGTCCCAGGCCATCGGTATGGCCTGTCGCGCGAACGTGTTCCGAACGCCTTCGATCTGGGGGATCCAACTGCAGATGCTGGACGACCAGTCGGCCAGCTTGCTCACGGCGAAGGCGAGGTAGGTCGCGATGTCGGCGGCGTACTGCTCCGCGTCGGCAATCCCGGCGGCGCGCGCGTCGGCCTCGATAGTCTTGCGCGTCTCGGCCACGAGATCGCTGAAAGTGGTCAGCGCGACGAGCTGACGATTCGTGAAGAGATCCGAGAAGGTCTTCAGTCCGTAGTTGACGCACCAGATGTTGCGCGGATCTTCAGCCATCTCCGCGTCTGGCGCATCGTCCGGTCGCGGGACCTCGGCGGATCGGCTGAACTCCGGTGTCGGAGAGAGGTAGACGCGCTGCCGATGTCCCTCGGCGACGACGGCTAGCAGTTGCTGCCCCATCCGCCCGGCCATGCCCTCGCCCTTGACGTAGACGTCGCCGGTGACATCACCGCAGACCAAGCAGGCGAACTTCGCGCCCCGTCCCTGCTTCGGCGAGTCAGGTGGGCCGCTGCTGCCGAACCTCACCTCGAAACGGACCTCATTTCCCGCGATGACCGGCTGCAGCCACGTCGGTCGGTTCTTCTTCTTGGACAACCACAGGCTGCTGACCAGCGGCAGAGTGGCACCGCAAGCCGGGTTGGGACAGGTGACCGTCCGCGCCCAGTTCCAGGCGATGACGGTTGCCGAGCTGCCGTCCGGAAGCGTCGCCTTCGGGTACAGGTGGCCGATGCGCTTCCGCGCCTCGTCTCGCATCCACAGGCCGTAGCGGCGGACGTCCTCGGCCAGGCCTGTTGCCCGAGACCACCCACCCAGACGCGAGTCGGCAGCGCCGGGGAATACGGGCGGTCGATCTGCCCATCGCGGCGGGATCTCGATCAATGCCTTGTTGATTAGAACGGCGACAGGGTTGAGGTCACTCGCGTGCGCCTCGAGCCCGAGACGCTGAGCCTCCAGCGGGATCGAACCGCCGCCCGCGAACGGGTCGAGAACCGCCGGTGGGTCGCCGTCGAAGCAGGCGGCGATCTCCTCCCGTGCCTGCCGGAGCAGGCTCTCGTCGCCGGCGTTCTCCCACACCACGAGCCGTTCGAGCAGGTCGAACAGTCGTCGGCGCTCCACTGCCTGCGCCTCCTCGGTCGGGAAGCGGTCGGGGTGGGCTGACGGGTCGTCGACCAGTTGGGCGAACAGCACCGCCCGACAGGCCGCGAGCGGACGGCGGGCCCACCACAGGTGCATCGTCGCCGGGTGGCCCTTGCGCGGCACGGACTTCTCGTGCTGGCAGGCGCGGTTGATAGCTTCGAGCGGCAGCGCGACCTCGATCAGCTTCCGCTTCATCGCAGATCTCCCTCGCCGCGTCCGCCGAGGCCGGAGCCGGCGTCCAGCACCAACTCCACGACCGTCCCGTCGCCATGCTGGCCACCCTGCATCGCCTCAGTAAGGGTCTCCTCGTCGGCGACAAGGCGACGCTCACCAGATCGACGTGCCTCGACCACGGCGTCGAAGATGCTGCGCCGGAGGCCGAGGGCGAGCGCGCCTGGGAGGTCCGGCGCCATGACGTACTCCCCGTCGTCTCGAATCGACTGTTGTCCGGGGCCGATGGCTGCCAGGAGAGCGCCGTAGTAGGCGTACAGGAAGCGTTCCGGGTCGACGTCCAGGTCGACGCCCTCCTTGTCAGGAGGTGGGTCTACGGCCAAGACCTGCATCTCTCTCAGCCGCGTCTCAAAGAAGGTGATGCAGCCGAGCGCGACGGCGGGCGTGCGCCCGCCGATGCTGCGGATGGCGCCCTTCTGCTGTTGGAGGGTCACCGGAAGTTGAGCGTCCACGTTGTTCGACCGCCCCTTCGCCTCAGCGACCACCCATCCCGATGAGCACGATCCGAACAGGTCGGGCCGACGTCGTGTCGGTCCGAACGAGACGTTGTGTGCGCTCGCGTAGCGGTCGACGTGCATGAGTCTCGTGACGCCAAGACGTTGCCTGCAGAACAGTCCGGTGCCTGCCTGCCCGAGGGCATAGGACAGGTTGACCTTCTCGGACCTGTCGAGCGAGTCGGCCAGCGGCGTCCTCATCACCCGACCGCCCCGCTCGCTCAGGTAAGCAGGGACGATCGCTACGCGGTGCAGCCACTCATAGAGCGCGAGGCGCGGGTAGGTCGCCTCGTCGCCGGGCGCTCTGCCGGTGACGAAGAGGGCGTGAGCCAGATCCGACCAGGTCAGGCTCAGGAGACCTGAGGAAGGGATCGACAGGGCTGCATGAAAGCGCTGCGCTTGGAAGGGCACTCGGAGCGCCGCGGAGTTCGTCGTCACGACGGAGGCCCTCCCTTCGCCCACTCCTTGGCCCAGTCGCCACGCACACCGTCGGCGGCGAAGTCGCCGAAGTCGAACCTCGCGAAGGGGTCGACGAGATAACGGATCTCGTCGTGCTCCGGCCCGTCCGGTGAGACACGCACGAGCGCCAGCCGGTAGCGGTCGGCGTTCTTGCCGTAGAGCACCTCGTTGCGCGTGACGACGAAGTCCTCTGCGCCGGCGATGCGCCCCTTCACCTCGATGAACACCCAGTGCCCGTCGTCCGTACGTGACCGGATGTCGAAGCCGGGGTTGTTGTGCGGCATCTCCTCCGGGTGCCGACCGATGGCGCGCTCGGCGGCGAGCACGGCCGCGACGGCGCGCCGGTCGACTTCGGCGGTGTCCTTGGCGTAGGTGGCGACTGGCGCATCGCGGCGGCCGGCCAGCCGGTCGAGCAGGCCCTGCGGCACGACCAGCGCGCCACCGGCGACGACCGGCGGCAGCGGGCGCAGCGCCTCGTCAGCCGTGAGGTCCTGCAGCCGCTTGTCGAGCCGACCTTCCAGGTCACGGGCACGTCTTTCGGCGTGCTCCGGTGACCGCTTGAGCTGCCGACCGGCGGCCTGCTGGTCGAGCAGGTCGGCGTGCCGGGCATCCCAGTAGTTGATCTCCTGGGTGAGGCGCTGCCGCACCTGCTGCCGGGTGCGGCCGACGGTGGCCCGGACTCGTTCCTGGACCAAGGCGAGGTGGTCGTTGATGCCGTGCTCGATCGCCCAGCTCACCGCGACGTCCTCGACGCCGTGGGCGAGCCAGGTCTCGTCGAGCAGCCCGGGAATCAGAGCCTGCTCGTCGTTACGGACCGGCCGGTAGTCCAGGTACGGCGCCGGGCCGGCCGAGGCCGCCGTACCGTCCCGCCCGATCTCGACGAAGTCGAAGCGCTTGGAGACCGTGCGGGCCGGGCTGTGGCCGTCGTTGATGGACTGGGTTAGCGCGACGAGCAACCGGGGCTCCACGGCCAAGTCGGCACTGTTTACGAGCACGGTGCCCTGCTTGAGCAGCGTGCCGTAGCGCTCGACGACGAGGTCGACGACGGCGTCGAGCAGCGGGTGGCCGGGTGCCAGCAGATCGGCTTTGGCCTTGCCGGCGAGGCGGACGTGCTCGCGCTCGAAGCACATCCGCTCGTACCGGCGCAGCACCGGAGCGCCCAGGCCGACGATCCGGTCACGGTCGCGGATCTCGGCCGGGACGTGGGTGACCTCGTAGCGGCCGGGCTCGCGCTCAGCCAGGCGCCCGCCGAGCAGACGGAACGCTTCGAGGAAGAAGGCCCGGACATAGTGCGGCTGCAGGCGCCGGGCGCGCGCCTCCTCCATCCGCAGCCGCAGCTCCTCGACGTCTGCCTCGGCCAGCACCTGCTGGTGAAGCGCCCGCTCCTCGATCAGCCGGTCGAGCCCGACGCCGACCTCGGCGTCGATGACCTGGTGCAGGCGGGCTCGCACCTCGGGCTGGTCGCCGTACCGGATTGCCTCGATGAGAAGGTCGCGCAGCGGGGTGTCCTCGAAGGCCTCGCCGAGGACGTCGAAGACCTTGCCGGCGTAAGCGCGGCGCTGCTCCTCGATCTTGTCGAGCAGCCGCAGAAAGACAGCGCCCTCTCGGGTGTCCTGCGCGACGAGGTTCCACAGGTGGCAGACCTCGGTCTGGCCGATGCGGTGGATGCGGCCGAAGCGCTGCTCGATGCGGTTGGGGTTCCAGGGCAGGTCGTAGTTGACCATCAGGTGGGCACGCTGCAAGTTCAGGCCCTCACCGGCCGCATCGGTCGCGACCAGGACGACCGTGTCCTTGTCCTGCATGAACAGCTCCTGCGCCGCCCGACGACCCTCGCGGCCGACACCGCCGTGGATCGCCACCACGGGGTCGTCGCGGCCGAGCAGCTGGCGGATCTGGTCGACCAGGTAGTTCAGCGTGTCGCGGTGCTCGGTGAAGATGATGATCTTGCGTCGGGAGCCGTCGGCGTCGTACATCGACTCCTCGTCGAGTAGCAGCGCGCGCAACTCGGTCCACTTCTTGTCCTCGCCCGACAGCCGGACCCGCCGGGCGATCTCCTCCAGGTCGGCCAGGATGCGGATCTCGAGGTCGAGCTCCTCGAGCGTGCGGGCGGCGGAGGCCGCATCGACGACGTCCTCCTCGGCGGTCTCGCGCTCCTCGCCGGTCAGCTCGTCCACGTCGTCCTCGCTGATGTCGAGGTCGCGGCCGAGCAGCTCGTCGAGCCGGCGCTGCAGCGCCGCGCCCTGCCCGGTGCGGCTCGCGTGCAGGTCCTGCCGCTTGCCCTCGAGCCGTCGCCGGCGACGCTCCAGCGAGCGCAGGATGGCCTCCGGGCTTGAGGCCAGCCGGCGCTGCAGCACGGTGAGCGCGAAGCCGACCGTGTTGCCGCGCCGTCCCTCGCCCTCGGCCTTGAGCTGCTCGGCGCGGTTCATCTGCTCGCGGACGTAGGTGGTGACCGCCTCGTAGAGGTCGCGCTCAGCCGGGGACAGCTCGTAGGGCAGCGTCTGCGCCCGGCGCTCGGGAAACAGCGGCTTGCCCTCGAAGGTGAGCAGCTCCTCCTTGACCATGCGGCGCATCAGGCCCTCGCTGTCGACGGCGTGGACGCCGTCGCGATACCTGCCCTCGAAGCGGTCGCTGTCGAGCAGGGCGAGGAAAAGCTGGAAGTCCTCCTCCTTGCCGGCGTGCGGGGTCGCGGTCATCAGCAGCAGGTGCCGGGCTACGCGCCCCAGCAGCCGGCCCAGCTCGTAGCGCTTGGTCGTCTGCAGCTCGCCGCCGTAGTAATGCGCCGACATCCGGTGGGCCTCGTCGACGACGACGAGGTCGAAGTCGGCCTGCTCGAGCTGCTGCTGCAGCTCCTCGGACCGGGAGAGCTGGTCCATGCGGGCGATCATCAGCGGGTGTCGCTCGAAGACGTTGCCGTCGAGGGTGGCGTCGATCAGGCTCCGCGTGAGCAGCTCGAAGCGCATGCCGAACTTGTCCAGCAGCTCCTCCTGCCACTGCTCGACCAGGCTGCCGGGCGCGACGACGAGGCAGCGGGCCAGGTCGCCGCGCAGCACCAGCTCCTTGATGTAGAGCCCCGCCATGATCGTCTTGCCGGCACCGGGGTCGTCGGCGAGCAGGAAGCGCAGCGGCGTGCGGGGCAGCAGCTCGCCGTACACCGCCTTGATCTGGTGCGGCAGCGGGTCCATGTTGCTGGTGCTGACCGCGAGCATCGGGTCGAAGCGGGCGGCCATGCGGATGCGCAGTGCTTCGGCCGCGAGCCGGAACAGGGCCGGGTCGCCGTCGAGGGCGTAGGCGCGGGTGGCCTGGCGGACGGTCAGCGCCGACTCGTGGTCGCGGTAGAGCAGCCGCTGGTCCACCGTGCCGGTGTCGTCGCGGTAGGTCAGCGTGATCGCGTTCGAGCCGTGCCAGCGGACGTCGACGACGCTGACCTCGTGACCGACGAGGACGCCGGTGACGCGAGCGCCGGGCATGAGCTCCTCCAACCGGGCACCGATCTTGTAGACGCCCGGAGCGACCTCGGTGCGTGCAACCACCGAGCCGTCTTTGTCCACCTCGTCCACGCTAGTCCCTGGCACCGACATCCGGAGGTCACTCACCGGGCCGACGAGCGGCGCGGCGTCGCCCGACTCGGGGTTACGACGGCGGGTTCGTCCCGACAGCCGGACGGCGACGTCCGGTATCCGCCTTCCGCTCGCCGCAGAGGCGCCCGCATACCGCTGCAGTTCCGCCTGGAGCCCTTCGGCGGCGGATCGTGCGGCGGCGGCATGCGCGGCTCGCTGCTGGCGGCAGCGGAAGACAACCTGCGTCCGGGCGGCCTGTCGTGATGGTGGCACCATTCAGCGTTGAGCGTCACGATCCCGCGACATGGATGCGACTAACGGGCCGGCTGGCGGACGCCGGTGCAACTGCGACGCTGGTGTGGCTCCGAATCCCTGGCGAGGAGCTACTGGGCCGTATGAGCGCCCGAGCCGCCCCCCGCGATCAGCGTAAAATTGCCGATGGCGCGGCGTACCTTGCACGAACCAGCCTCGCCCCACCTGTCGTGCCGCACGTTCCCATCGACGCAACCACTAGCCTCAACGCGCAGTGCGAAGCGGTGATCGCCGCTATCTCGCGAGTAGCCGTTGTCCATGCGGACCAGTCCTCGCACAATTCGAGTGAGAGGCACCGCCTTCTGATATCCGAGGAATCCATGCTGGGAACTTGGTCCGTTGGTGTGCAACCGATCGCCCTGCCGTCCAACCAACCTGCCGACCGGTTCTACCTCGGCGGCGTGCGGATCGCCGCCTTCCGTGGGACCGCGGCGGCAGGTGACCACGTTCCCGAGGACTGGATTGCTTCAACCACGACAGTTGCCGGATGTGACGCCCTAGGCCTCACCTTCCTCGATCACGGACACTCGCTGCGCGCCGCGATCGCAACGAATCCAACGGCCTGGCTCGGGCCACACCACACGGCGAAGTACGGCGCAGATCCTGCCCTTCTCGTCAAACTGCTTGACGCTGGTGAGCGACTCCCGGATCACGTGCACCCAGACGACGCATTCGCTCGCCAGCACTTGTCTTGCCGTACTGGCAAGACCGAATCCTGGATCATCTTGGAGGCCGAGCGAGGCGCGCTGGTGCATGTGGGCTTCCGCGAGAACGTCGAACAGGGTCGGCTGGCTTCCTGGGTAGCCGCGCAGGATCGTGACGCCATGTTGTCGGCGCTGCATGGTGTCGAGGTACGAGCGGGTGACACGGTCTACGTTCCCGCTGGCCTTCCCCACGCCATCGGGGCCGGCATCTTCCTGCTAGAACTCCAGCAGGCGGCTGACCTATCCCTGCTGCTCGAGTATGCGGGTTTCGCAGTCGACGGTCCTCGAGATGGGCATCTCGGCATCGGCTTCGGCGCGGCTCTACGATGTGTTCAACACGAGGCAGTATCGCCCGCGCAGCTAGACCAGCTGCGCGGGCGGTGGGACGACGACCACATCTTCCCCGCTGCTGCCGACGAGTTCTTCCGCGCTGGTCGGCTCGCCGGTCACCTGGACACCATGTTGGCGCCCGGTTTCGCGGTGCTCGCCGTGTTCGCCGGCTCAGGCCGACTGACTTGGGGGAACGATAGCGATGGCGGCCTAGACTTGCGAGCAGGGTCGACGATCGCTGTTCCGTTTGGCGTCGGGCCGGTGCGTCTCCGCGGCGCACTGCAAGTCCTACAGTGTCGACCACCCGTATGAAGCCCGGGGGTTTGCTCCTGGTTCATCTTGGAGCAACTCGGCGTGGTGTTCGGACAGCACCGCGCAGACGACAGCGACAGCAAGGCCGCCGCCAGCACCGTTCGTCACCGGCTGCGATTGAACGCGCCAGCTGAGACGACGACCGGCCGAAGCTTGGCCGGCAGGCTCACCGAGGTCAACCCATCCCGAGCTCCAGGACGCGGCTGCCGGGCGCCTCGAAGGTCGGGTGCGGATACTGAAGTATTAACCTGAGAAGGTATGACCAAGTACTACTTGGGCGGTCACTAACCCGGATCTTTCACCGCCTGGCTGAGTGGCCGCCGGCTCGGGTTGGGGTCGTTCTCGGTGGTGATCTTGGCATCTGGGTGTGACTGTTTGCCCGGTGTCGTCTCGGGTGGGCGCCGGGTCCAG
>JAABUT010002437.1_pt1 | contig 17969 bp, 16 predicted proteins | sample 5559281 | NCBI WGS metagenome assembly JAABUT01 (sample SAMN10711880, study PRJNA513359) | rock metagenome | isolation source: Antarctica rocks | place: Antarctica: Victoria Land, Ricker Hills nord | collected 2016-01-04 | reverse complement strand
CGTTGGACTTGCAGTGGACGACGACGAAGCGTTGCGGAAGCGCAAACCCGTCCACCATCGCCGATGCCGCGGCGTACGGTGCGAAGACGGGCCCGTCGGCCAGCGGCGGTATGCCGGCAGCCAGGCAGTTCAGCGTCAGCAGGCTGCCGTGGTCGTAATAGGTTTCGTAGGTGATCCGGCCGGGCGGGCCGGGCTTGTGGAAGGACACGCCGCACCTCGGGCACGGCCGCCCGCTGATATGCAGGTCCCAGACGGTGGCACCCACCCCCGAACCCCACAGCAGCAGCCACTCGGTCATGCACCGGACGGTCACCACCCGGTCGACCGACGGGTAGTTTTCGATAATTCTTCAGTATGGCCTGCGCACGAACCAGCGGACGCGCGCGTGCGGCATGGTGGCCCGGGCAAACCGCGCCACCGGTTCCGCCGCCAGCACGTCGCCCATGTGCTCGACCAGCGCGATCGAGACCGCCGGCCGCCGGGACAGCAGCAGGCGGACGTAGTTGAAGCAGAAGCTGGCGAGCACGGCCGCCAGATGCGCGGCGACGCTCCGGTTGCTGCGGGCGCGCCGAAGCATCGCCCGCAGTATGGTCCAGGGCTTTGGCCGATCCATCGTCACGCATTCCGTCCCGCGGTTGAAACCACCTCGCTGACACGTCCTGCGACGCAAGGAAGTCGTTTTATGGCAACGGTCTGTCAGCCTTCCTCGAACCAGGTGCGGCCGTCGCGTTCGATCAGCGCGATCGCGGCCGACGGTCCCCAGGTGCCGGAGGTGTACGGCTTCGGGGCCGCGGTGCCGGCGGCCCAGGCATCCAGGATCGGGTCGACCCAGCACCAGGCCGCCTCCACCTCGTCGCGGCGCATGAACAGGGTCTGGTTGCCGCGCACCACATCCATCAGCAGGCGCTCGTAGGCGTCCGCGTTGCGCACGCCGAAGGTTTCCGCAAAGCCCATGTTCAGCGGCACGTGGCGCAGCCGCATGCCGCCGGGGCCGGGGTCCTTGATCATCAGCCACAACTTCACGTTCTCGTCGGGCTGCAGGCGGATCACCAGGCGGTTGGCGCTGATCAGGCCGGCGGCCTCGTCGAACACCGAATGCGGGATGGAGCGGAAGGCGATCACGATTTCGGACACCCGGTTGGCCAGGCGCTTGCCGCTGCGCAGGTAGAACGGCACGCCGGCCCAGCGCCAGTTGGCGATCTCGACCTTCAGCGCCACGAAGGTCTCGGTGTTGGTGTGCGCGCCAAGCTCCTGCGCATAGGCGCTGACCGGGCCGCCGGCCGAGGCGCCGGCGCGGTACTGGCCGCGCACGTTGCGGTCGTCCTGCATCGGCACCAACGACTTCAGCACCTTCAGCTTCTCGTCGCGCACCGAGTCCGCCGCCAGGCTGGTCGGCGGCTCCATCGCGGTCAGGCACAGCAGCTGCAGCATGTGGTTCTGCACCATGTCGCGCAGCGCGCCGGCGGTGTCGTAATAGCCGGCGCGGCCTTCCACGCCCAAGGTCTCGGACACCGTGATCTGCACGTGGTCGACATGGGCGGAGGTCCACAGCGGCTCGAACAGGGCGTTGGCGAAGCGCAGCGCCATCAGATTCTGCACGCTCTCCTTGCCCAGGTAGTGGTCGATCCGGTAGATGCGGTCCTCGGCGAACACCGCGCCGACGGCGTCGTTCACCGCGCGCGCCGAGTCCAGGTTCTTGCCGATCGGCTTTTCCACCACGATGCGCGCCGGCGCCTCGGCCAGGCCCAGCGCGCCCAGGCGTTCGCAGATCGGGCCGAACAGCTCCGGCGCGGTGGCGAGATAGAACACCGGGATGGCGCCGTCGCCGGCCGCCAGCACCTCGCCCAGCAGCGGCCAGCCGGCGTCGGTGGACGCGTCGGCGGCGACGTAGCGCAGCCGCCCGATGAAGCAGACCATGGAGTCGTCGTCGCGTTCGGCTTCGGGCACATGTTCAAGCAACGCTCTGCGGGCGAGCTTGCGGAAACCGTTGTCGCCGAGGTCGCGGCGGGCGACGCCGATGACCCGCGCCGCCTCCGGCATCTGGCCGGCCGCCCAGCGCTGGTACAGGGCGGGGATCAGCTTGCGGCCGGCCAGGTCGCCGGTGGCGCCGAACACCACCAGATCGAACGGGTCGACGGCGATCACACGTGCGATCATCTGTGTCAGCACTCCGTAACGTGCACGGCGAGGCCGCCGCGGGAGGTTTCCTTGTATTCGGCGCGCATGTCCAGCCCGGTCTGGCGCATGGTGGCGATGGCGTCGTCCAGGCTGACCCGGTGGCTGCCGTCGCCGGACAGCGCCAGCGAGGCGGCGTTGATCGCCTTCACCGCGCCCATGGCGTTGCGCTCGATGCACGGGATCTGCACCAGGCCGCCGATCGGGTCGCAGGTCATGCCGAGGTGGTGCTCCAGCCCGATCTCGGCGGCGTTCTCCACCTGTGCCGCCGTGCCGCCGAGCATCGCCGCCAGCCCGGCGGCGGCCATGGCGCAGGCGACGCCGACCTCGCCCTGGCAGCCGACCTCGGCGCCGGAGATCGAAGCGTTCCTCTTGGCCAGACCACCCACCGCGGCTGCGGTCAGCAGGAACGTTTCGGCGCTGTCGGCGGGCGCGTCGGGGTAGTACTTGCGCCAGTAGCGCAGCACCGCGGGCAGCACGCCGGCGGCGCCGTTGGTCGGCGCGGTCACCACCCGGCCGCCGGCGGCGTTCTCCTCGTTGACGGCGATCGCCCAAAGGCTGGCGTGGTCCATCGCCTCGGTCAGGCCGTTGAAGTTGCGGCGGCCCTTCTCGTCCAGGCGGGCGGCCAGGTCACGGGCGCGGCGGCGCACCCGCAGCCCGCCGGGCAGCTCGCCGTCGCCGGCCAGGCCGCGGTCGATGCAGGCGTCCATGGCTTCGGCCACCACGGCGATGTGGGCGCGCACGTCCGCGGCGGGGCGCATCGCGCACTCGTTGGCGAACTGCAGTCCGGCGACGGAAAGCCCGTGCCGCGCGGCCATCGTCAGCAGGTCCGCCGCCGTGGCGAAGTCATGCGGCAGGGCGACATCCGGGCCGGTCGTGGCGGCCTCCCCGTCGCGCACCACGAAGCCGCCGCCGACGGAATACCACAGCTCGGTCGCCAGCACGCCGCCGGCAGCGTCCAGCACGGCGAAGCGCAGGGCGTTGGGATGGCCGGGCACGTGGGTTGTCATGTCGAACACCACCTCGACCGGAAGCGCGCCCAGCCCAGGCATGTCCAGCACGCCGGCCTGCGCCGCACGGGCGGGCAGGGTGCGCACGGCGTCGGGGTCGGCGGTGTCCGGCGCCAGCCCGGCCAGACCGGCCAACACGGCGACGTCGGTGGCGTGGCCGCGGCCGGTCCAGGCCAGGGAGCCGTACAGCGTCACGACGACGCGGGCAGGCGGAGCGGCCAGGGCCGGCAGGCCGGCCACAAAGCCCAGCGCCGCGCGCATCGGGCCGACGGTGTGGAAGCTGGACGGTCCCAGGCCGATGCGGAACAGGTCGAACACGCCGATCAACTGCGACATCGCGGCACTTTCACCTCCGTTGCGCGCATGGTACGCCAGAACCGTCGCAGGCGACAGCATCGGGGGGGAAAGCCAACATGACAGGCGTGTTGTCGGGGCTGCGGGTGATCGAGCTGGGCCAGGTGCTGGCCGGCCCCTATGCCGGCGCCATCTTCGCCGACCTAGGCGCCGAGGTGTTGAAGGTCGAGCGCGCCGAGGGCGGCGACGACGCCCGCGGGATGGGTCCGGCCTTCCGGCACGGCGACGCCCTGACTTTTCATATATTCAACCGCGGCAAGCAGTCCCACGCGATCGACATGCGCCAGGCTGCCGGGCGCGGAGCGTTCGAGGCGCTGGTGGCGACCGCGGACATCCTGGTGCACAACCTGCGCCCCGACGTGCCGGCCCTGCTGGGTATCGACGGGCCGAGCCTGACGCAGCGCCATCCGCGGCTGATCTACGCCGCCATCTCCGCCTTCGGCCATATTGGCCCGATGGCGCTGCGGCCGGGCTACGAGCCGCTGATCCAGGCCTACAGCGGGCTGTCCAGCCTGAACGGCGGCCCGGACGACCCGCCGATGCGTGGGGCGGCGTCGATGTGCGACCAGGGCAGCGGCATGTGGGTGGTGATCGGCGCGCTTTCGCTGCTGCACCGGCGCACCGTCACCGGGCGCGGCGGCATCGTGCAGGGGTCGCTGCTGGAAACCGCGCTGGCCTGGGCCGGCCAGAAGATCGACGCGCTGGCCAACACCGGCGAGCTGCCGGCGCGGCATCGCTCAGGCCATCCCAGCCTGGTGCCGTACGAGGCGTTCGACGCCGCGGACGGGCCGTTCCTGATATGCGCCGGCAACGACCGGCTGTTCGCCAAGCTGGCCGAGGTGCTGGGCCGGCCGGACTGGGCCGGCGACGAGCGCTTCGCCACCAACCGTGCCCGGCTGCGCCACAAGGCGGCGCTGTTCGCGCAGATGGCGCCCGTCCTGCTGGGGGCCGCACGGGCGGACTGGATCGGGCGGCTGGAAGCGGCGGGCGTTCCGGCCAGCCCGATCCACTCGCTGGCCGAGGCGCTGGCGGAGCCGCAGGTGCAGGCTTTGGACATGTTCCAGATGGTGCCGGGAGAGGATTTCACCTTGACCGCGCTGCCTTTGACGCTGGACGGCAGCCGGCCGCGGATTGCCCGCGGCGCGCCGCGGCTGGGCGCGCACGGCCGGGGTTGAACCCAGCCGTGCGCAACGTTCAGGTCAGATTTTGGTGGCGCGGACGGCCAGCGCGTCGAGCTTGACGCAGGTCTGTTCGTCGACGTTGCCGCTGCCCATGATGTCGCCCATCTCGGTCATCATCTTGGCGACGGCGTCAGGTTTTGCGGACACCTTGGCCATCAGCGTTTCGGAGACGGTGCCGGATTTGGTCATGGCGCTCTCCAGTGTGCAGGCGGCCATGGCCGCGCCGGACATCGAGACGGCAACGGCGAATGCGGCGGCGGCGAGAATTCGTGACATCGTGATGATCTTTCCGGAAAAAGCGTTGCACACGTCGGGGTATATGCTCGGAAACGTTACGAAATTGCAAACGTCGTCGCCAGTCGGCCTTGGTGAGCGGAGCGTCGCTGTACGTCATGCTCCCGGATCCCGACCTGGTATGCCTCGCAATCCTTATAAATACAGTGTCGCCATGTCACAGGGGCTCGGCAGCAAAGGTGGAATGAACGGCGGCTGAACGTTGTTTCGTTCCAAAGGATCAAATTCAGACCATTGTATTCAACCTGCGTTGCTTGCCGTTGTCCCGGAACTCAAGCGAGTCTTGTTTGTTTACTCTGGATTGTTTGTCCTGACCTGATGCAAACCCTTCTGTTGAACGGAGACCACTCCTGTGAACTCAATCCGCCGCCTGGCGCTCGCGACCGTTTCCCTTGGTGCGTTGACCATGTTGGGCACGGTTGCGGCGCCGGCTCAGACCGCACGCCCGGCCACGTCGGCCAAGCCCGATGACAGCGGCACCATGCAGCGGTCGAGCAAGGACATGCAGCGGGTCCTGGAAAAGCTGATGCAACTCGGCGCCAAGCCGATCGGCACGCAATCCGTCGAGGAAACCCGCCGCGGCCCGACGCCCGCCGATGCGGTGAAGGCCGTGTTGCGCGACGAGGGCAAGGACCCGGCCGCGCTGACGGCGGCGATGGCCGTCAAGAAGCAGGACATGACCTACCCGACGGCCGGCGGCACGCAGGCGGTCCGCATCTACACGCCGGCGGCCCAGGGCCAGCAGGCGCTGCCGGTTATCGTCTACTACCACGGCGGCGGCTGGGTGATCGCCGACCTCGACACTTATGAGGCATCGGCGATGTCGCTGGCCAAGAAGACCGGCGCCATCGTGGCCAGCGTGGAATACCGCCACGCCCCTGAGCACCGGTTTCCGGCGGCGCACGACGACACCTTCGCGGCCTATAAATGGGTTGTCCAGAACGCGGCGCGGTTCGGCGGCGACCCCCGCCGCCTCGTGGTCGCGGGCGAGTCCGCGGGCGGCAACATGGCGCTCAACGTCGCCATCATGGCACGCGACCAGAACGTCCAGGCTCCCCTGCACATGCTGCTCGTTTATCCGGTGGCGGGCACCGACCTCGCCACGCCGTCGTACAAGCAGAACGAGCACGCGGTGCCGCTGAGCAAGGCCGCGATCGAATGGTTCGTCAAGAACACGATAGCCAAGCCGGACGACGTGCAGGACCCGCGTTTGAACGTGGTCGGCCGCGCCAACCTCAAGGGCCTGCCGCCCGCCACCATCATCGGGGCCGAAATCGACCCGCTGCTGTCCGAGGGCAAGACCCTGGCCGACAAGCTGAAGCAGGCGGGCGTGAAGACGAACTACGAGGAGTATCCCGGGGTCACCCATGAGTTCTTCGGCATGAACGACGTCGTGGCGGCGGCGGAGACGGCGCAGAACTTCGCTGCCAAGGATCTGCTCGATGCGTTCCTGGCCAGCGCCGGCCGCTGACCTCACGAACGAGTCAGCGTCCGTCTGCCGACGTCAGTCTGATGACGTGTTCTGCCGCGTCGTCAACGGTCGTGCGCGAGTACAGCAGCGGCACGTATTCGCCGGCCGCCCATCGCGGCGCAAGGTCGGCGTAATGCGGGCTTTCGGGGTTGCCGGACTGGCCCGGCGCGTTGATGGCGCGGCTGTTGTCCCACGCGCCGACGTCCAGCACCATGCGGAACGATGCTCCGGCGGTGACGCGGAAATCGCCGGGGCGGTAGCTGGCGTTCATCACCGTCGAGCCTGATCCACCTTTGGCCAACGGCCCGACGCCGGGAAGTGCCGCCGACGTCGCAGCCAAGGGATGTGGGAAGCGGCCGTGATGCAGGCGGCCCCAGGCCCAGCCGGCCTGTTCGGCGCCGAGCAGCACCGCGCACTCGGCGGCGGCGGCCCGCAGGCTGCGCGTCAGCACGCCGTCGCGGTCGGGCAGGCGCTCGTCTGGCTGTTCCAGCAGCGCCAGCAGGGTTTCGTGATCGGCCGGCACCAGCAGCGCACGCACGGCAGGGTCGGGCGCGATCAGGGCCAGCAGCGCCGGCTTGAGGTGCCGGGTCCACCACACCTCGAACAACGCGGCGGCGGGGCTGTTGCGGCCCAGGCGGCAGTCCCAGTCGGTCAGCAGCCCGGCGCCGGGGATGCCGTCCAGCAGGCTGCGCACCCGGCGGGCGGGGATGGACAGATCGTCGACCTGCAACGCCATCGCATCGTCGAGCGAATGGCGGTTCTGGGTTGCCAGCACCTCGACGATGCGGTCGATGCGCGCGTGCTCCGACCATTCGAAGCCGATGCGGCGCTCGTCGATCGGAAAGTCCGGCGGCAGGTTCATCTCGTTGGCGGTGGCGACGAAGCCGCGTGCCGGGTTGACCGCCGAGGGCAGGTCGACGGCGGTGTGGAAGCCGGCCCATTCGTAGCGGCCGTCGCCCGGCACCGGCAGCAGCCCGTCCCAGTTCGGCCGGATCGGCGCGTAGCCGGCGGCGAACCAGGCGATGTTGCCGTCGGCGTCGGCGTAGACCTGGTTGACCGACGGCGCGATCCATTTTTCCAACGCCGCCCGGAAGCTGGCCGGCGTCTTCTGCTCCATGCAGGCCAGCGAGGTGAAATAGGCCGAGGCGCCGGGCTCGAACCACACCGACCGCACAACGAAGGCGCGTCTGGCGGCAGGGTCCTCGAACACCACCGGGCCGTGGCGGGTGAACTTCAAATCCACGGTCTGGTCAGGTGCGCCCTTCACGGCGACGGTTTCCGTCAGCACCCGCATCGCCTCCCAGCCGTCGCCGTAGCGATAGCGGCCGGCACCGTCGGTTTCGTAGACATACAGGTCCTCCTGATCCATCGGGAAGATGGTCAGGCTGAAGGCGGCGTGGCCGTTGTGGCCAAGCGAGATGCCGGGCAGGGCCGGCTCGCCGGCGCCGATCAGGTCGATGCCGGGGCCGGTCAGGTGCACGATATAGCGCAGCGACGGCAGCGCGTGGGCACGGTGCGGGTCTGACGCCAGGATCGGCCGGCCGGTGCCGGTGCGCGCGGGTGCCACCGCCCAGTTGTTGGAGCCTTCGGCATACACGTCGCCAAGTTCGGTCACCTTCGTCCAGCGCCAGGCCTCGTCCAGCGTGGCCGCCATGCGGGCCGGCGTCACATCCAGTCGTGCGGTGGCCAGGCGGAACACGTCGAGCACTTCCGGCGTGATGCAGGCGGGGTCGAGGCCATCGGGGATGATCGTCTCCCACTGCGGCTCGATCTGCTTGCGGGCGGCGTCGGTGCGCAGGTCGGCTCGCGCCAGCACCTGGGCGCGGGCGGCTTCCGACAGCACGTTGCGCACCAGGCCATGGCTGCGGACGCGCACCACGTCGGCGGCTTCCCAACGCGCCGGGCGGGTGCCCATGACGGCGAACTCGGGGGGCAGCAGGCCGGGGTCGGCCTCGGTGGCGGCGACCCAGGCGTTCAGCCCGGCGGCGAAGGCCTCGGTGATGGCGCGGGCCTCGTCAGTGCCGTAGGCGGCCCATTCGGCGTCCATGTCGCCGCGATACAGGAACAGCCGGGCCGCGCGGTCCTGCGCCAGGAAGCCGGGGCCGAAATCGGCGGCCAGCAGGCCCAGGCCGCGCTTGCGCCAGATGTCGAGCTGCCACAGCCGGTCGCGCCCGGCGTTGAAGCCCTGCACGAAGAACACGTCGCGGCGGGTGCCGGCGCGGATGTGGGCGATGCCCCACGGGTCCACCACGATCTCGGCCGGCTGCTGCAGGCCCGGCACGACATGATCGGTATGTTTCATCAGATTGCATCCAGCGGCCAGATCGGGCGCCGCACATGGGTGAAGCCGGTGCCGCCCGGGACCGCGTGGCGCCAGACCTGCGCGCCGAGGCCGCCGCCGTTCACGGTGATCACCTCCCGCGCGAGCGGCTCGAAGGCGGCGCGGAAATGGTGGTTGGATTTGACCGCAACGGTGTTCTTGCGGGTCGGGTCGATGCCCAACGAGGTGAGCTGTGCCGTGTCCGTCGCCTGGCCGTTGTTGGTGATGACGGCGATGTCGATGCTCCCCGAGCGGAACACCATCGACAGCCCGTGGTCGCGCCACACGCCGTTGCCCATCGGGCCGAAGGTCTGGAACGCGCCATCGGTGATCGCCACCACATGCCCGGTCAAGGACAGCGGCCCGCCGCCGGCCTGCGGGTCGTGCTTGCCGCCCAGCGACAACGTGCCGGTGCGCCCGACGCCGATGCGCAGGCCATCCAGCACCGCCTGCGGGTCGCAGATGGCGTAGAACGCGGTGTTCCGCAGGTCGGCCGCGATCATCGCCGCCAGCAGGTTCGTCGAGTCGCCGTAATGCCCGCTGCCGGGGTTGTCGGCGACGTCGGCCATGACGAGCGGCCTGTCGGACGATCCTTCGCCGGCCTTGGCATGGGCGACCGCCTCGGCGATGCCGCGGTGAACGACGCTGGCGAAGTCGCGGGTGGCCCAGGCGTGGTCCATCATTTCCTCGGCGATCATCTGGCCGATCGGGGTTTCGCCGTCGGTGGTGACGGTCACGCTGGGTCCGATGTCGTGGATGTCGGCCGCGGTGAAGCCGGCGCAGACGCTGACCGCCAGGACCGCGCCGGACGCCTCCAGCGCCTCGCCGCGGTCGATCAGCTCGCGCATCGGGCCGGATTGGGTGCGCCCGCCGTCCAGCCCGCGCAGCATCGGGCGGCGGGCGATGACGGTGCGCGGTTGGATTTCGCCGGCCATGGCGCGTTGCAGCAGCGCAGCCCCCTGCCAGGCGCGCTCGTAATAATCCACGTGCGGGTAGGTGCGCACCGCGATCAGCGCGTTGGCGGCGCTGGCCATGCGCTCGGTGACGTTGCCGTGCAGGTCCAGCGTCACCACGATCGGCACGTCCGGGCCGACCATGGCGCGCAGGCGTGACAGCAGTTCGCCCTCGCCGTCCTCGTGGTCGTCGGTGACCATGGCGCCGTGCAGGTGGAGCAAGGCGCCGTCGATGCCGTCGGCACCGTCCAGCAGCAGCCTACAAATTGTCTCGTAGGCTTCGGTCGTGACCCGTCCGGACGGGTTGGCGGAGGCGGTCACGGGGTGGCTCAGGGTCCAGCCGAACCTGTCCGCGGCTTCGAAGGTGGCGCCGAAGTCGGTGCGGGTGCCCAGGCGGGCGACCTTCAGCGCGTTGCCGGTCAGCAAGGTGCCGCGACGGAAGCTGTCCAGGGTGGTCGGCACCACGCTGAACGTGTTGGTTTCATGCGCGAACCCGGCGGTCAGCACCCGGTAGGCCATCGGCGTCTCCTTCATCCGTTGGCGACGGTAGGGCCGATGCGCCGTGCTGCGCCAGCCACGCGCGGCCGGCGGCGTGGCCGGCGGTGGTCAGGGCGTAGACGCCGCGGCTGACGTGCTCGAAGTAGCCGTGCACGTCGCGCGCCAGGATCGCCCCGGCGTCGGGGCAGGCCGGGCGCAGGTCGCGCGGGCGCTTGGGGCCGTCGAGCATGCCCGCCGCGCAGTTCAGCGCCTGCTGGCGATAGGCGGTCATCACCGGGCGCCGGCTGGTGCCGCCGACCGCCGGGTCGCCGCGCCGGCGGTTGAACTCGCGCAGCAGCAGGTTCTTCCTGCGGGCGTTGCCGCGCGGCCGGTACGGTTCGGGCGCCACCACGATCTCCACGTGGCCGCGCGGCAGGCTGACGGTCAGCAAACCAATCCCGAGCAGGCGGCACAGCCGGTGTGCCCGCTTATCCTGGTCGCGCCCGCGCCTGGTGGCCGGCACCGCGATCCACACCTCGTCGGCGATCGCCATCCGGTCGGTCGCTTGCAACAGCAACTCCAGCGACAGGCCGAGCTTCAGTTCGGTGACGACCACGAATTCCGGGGTGCCGTCCCGCAACGCCACGATGTCGCAGCCGCGAATTTCACCTTTTGCCGTGTACCCAAGACGTTCCAGGAACGCCTTCACCGGCGGGTACAGCGATGCCTCCGCCACGCTCAACCGGCAAGCCAGCCGAGCAGGTTGCCCCACAGCTTCGGAAAGGCAGGCCAGTCCAGCGCGGCCTGCGGTAGCCAATGCGGGCCGATATCGCTGGTCCAGGCCAGGCTGCGGCCTTTGCCGTAGGCGCCGGTGACCAGCAGCGGGTGGCCGCCCTCGTCGTCCGGCATGCGCGCCAGCACGGTGGCGCCGGGTTTGGCGACCACCTCGTTCAGTCCCAGCAGGGTCGGCCAGTCCGATGTCACGCTCTCCAGCAATGCATGATCCGCCGCGGCCGACGGCACCTGCGGGGAGAAGCCTTCCGGCACCTCGATGCGGTCGTCGTAGGGGTGGATGCGGACCGGCAACACGTCCTCGATGGCCGTGCCGCGGTAGCGTGCCCCGCCGTTGATGCCCTGGAAGCTGTAGTAGCCGCCGATCATCCCCAGGCCGCCGCCGAGCGCCACGTAGTCACGCAACAGTTTCAGGCGGTTGGGAAAGGTTTTCGAATGCAGCCACACGTCGGGATGCAGCAGCAGCGTGTTGGCGCCGATGTCGCTGAGCAACACCGCGTCCCACTCGGCCAGAGCCTCCAGGGTGGACGGGAAGTCGGTGGCGGCATCGTGGGCAGGCATCTGCACGATGTCGAACGGCAGCGGCTTCAGGGCCTTGATGAAGGCATCCGCGCCCTTGTGGAAGGTCACCGAGCCGAACTGATCGAAGCCCTTGATGTGGGTGGCGTTGGTGACCCAGCTTTCGCCGGCCAGCAGGATGCGCCGGTTCATCGCCTAGACCAGCCGCGTGTCATACAGGCGGAACACGGCGTCAGGATACTGCGTCCACTGCAGGTTGCTGCGCGACGCCTGCAGGATGGCGTCGAAGTGGAGAAAAAGCATCGGCGCGTCGGCGGCCAGCAGGTTCTGCGCCTGGTGGTACAGTCTCACCCGCGCGGCGCGGTCGGTCAGCGAGCGGGCCTCGCGCAGCAGGACGTTCATGGGGTCGCTGTCGTAGCCCGGGAAATTGTTCGGGCCGCCCTTGGTGAAATACAGGAACATGTTGCCGTCGGGGTCGTAGCGCCCGCTCCACGGCGACATGCAGACGTCGAAATCGCGGTTGCGCAGCACGGTGATCAGGCTGGTCGGGTCGATCTGGCGCACCTCCACCTTGAAGCCCGCCTCGCCTGCCTGCGCCTGCACAATCTGCGCGGCGCGCACCATCTGCGGCGAGTTGGTGACGGTGATGGTGACCGCGGGATTGGTGGCGCCGGCCTCGGCCAGTAGCCTTCGGGCCAGGGCAGGGTCGTGGCCGGGTGGCTTGTAGGTGCTGTCGAACGCCCAGGAGACCGCCGGCGACAGCGGGCCGAAGCCGGGCTGGCCGGTGCCGAAGTAGACCACGCGCTGGATCACCTCGCGGTCCACCGCAGCGGCGAAGGCGCGGCGCAGGCGGACATCGTTGAAGGGTGCGCGGGTGGTGTTCAGCGACCAGGCGTTGAAGCCCATCGAGGGCATCTGCGACACCTTCACCCCCGCCTCGCGCGACAGCGCCGCCACCGCCTGCGGCGGGATGCTGTCCACCAGCTGGAGCGTGCCGCTGCGCAGGTTGGCCAGCCGCGCCGTTTCGTCGGCGATCGGGCGGAACACCAGCCGGTCGAAGCCGTGGTCCGATCCGCGCCAGTAGCCAGGGAATTTTTCCAACACCAGCTCGGCGTTCTTGGTCCGGGACACGAAGCGGAACGGGCCGCAACCGACCGCCTTGGTGGCAAAGTCCGGGCCTAGCGCCTTCAGGGCGGCCGGCGACACCAGCATGCCGGCGCGGTTGGTCAGCACCAGCGGCAGCGGCGCGTAGGGGGCGGACAGCCGGATGGTGAAGATCAGCGGGCCGGTCACCTCCACGCCGGCGAGCGGCCCGAAGTCAGCGCGGCGGATGCTGCCGACCGCCGGGTCCATGTAGCGGTCGATGTTGGCTTTCGCTGACTCCGCATCGATCGCCGTGCCGTCGTGGAATGTCAGACCCGGTTTCAGTGTAAACGCGTAGGTGAGCGGGTCGGTGATTTCCAGGCTGGCAAGGCCCGGCGAGATCTGGCCGTCCGGCGCGGCGACCAGCAGCGTTTCGTGCAGGTTGTACATCACCTGGTTCTCGAAGAAGCTGCCGGAGAAAGCCGGGTCCAGGGTCACCGGGTCCGACACCACGCCGATGTTCAGCACGCGCGCCGCCGGCTGCGCGTGCAGGGCAGGGGCAGCCAGAAGCGCCGGAGCGGCCAATAAGATGCGGCGGGTGAGTTTCACGGAATTCTCCTCAAAGCGATGTCGCGTCGCGCGGATCGAGCCGGTCGCGCAGGCCGTCGCCCAGCAGGTTGAAGCCCAGCACGGTGGCGAAGATCGCGGCCCCCGGGAAGCAGGCCAGCCAGACCAACTGGTCCAGGAAGCCGGTGGCGTCGCGCAGCATGTTGCCCCAGGTCGGCGTCGGCGGCTGCACGCCAAGGCCCAGGAATGACAGGTACGACTCGGTCAGGATCGAGGATGCCAGCAACAATGTCGCCTGCACCAGCACCGGCGCCAGCGCGTTCGGCGCCACATGACGGCGCAGGATGCCCACGGTGCCCAGCCCGGTGGCGCGGGCGGCCTCGACATAGTCCGTCGCCGCCACGATGCGCGCCTGCGCCCGGGCCAGGCGGGCGAACACCGGCAGGTTCACCGCCGCGATCGCCAGCGCCGCGTTGACCGCCGAAGCACCCAACGCCGCGGTGACGCCCAGCGCCAGCAGGATGCCCGGAAACGCCAGCAGCACGTCCATGCAGCGCATCAGCACGCGGTCGGTCCAGCCGCCGAGCACGCCGCAGACCAGCCCGATCGGCGTTCCCAGCGCGCAGGCGCCGGCGACGCTGCCCAGCGCCACCAGCAACGACACCTGACCGCCCTTCAGGATGCGCGCCAGCACGTCGCGGCCGAGGTCGTCGGTGCCGAGCGGATGGGCCAGGCCGGGGCCGTCCAGCACGGCGGCGAAATCGGGCCGCTCGGCCGACGGCGGCCACAACGATGGACCGAGCACGGCGGCCAGCACGACGAAGCCCAGCAGGGCACAGCCGGCGGCGCTGCGCGGGTCGGCGAGCAGCCGCCGCAGGACGGCCGGCCTCACGCGCGCTGCCGCGGGTCGAGGGCGGCGCACAGCATGTCGGTCAGCAGGTTGAGCAGCACGAACAGGGTGGCGGTCAGCAGGATGGCGCCCTGCACCACCGGGTAGTCGCGCGCGAAGATCGCATCGACCACCAGCTTGCCGATGCCGGGCCAGGCGAACACCGTTTCCGTCACCACCACGCCGCCGAGCAATTGGCCGAGCTGGATGCCGAGCAGGGTCACAATTGGAATGAGCGCGTTGCGCAGGGCGTGGCGCCACACCACCCGGCGCTGCGACAGCCCCTTGGCCTGGGCGGTGCGGATGTAGTCGGCCGGCAGCACGTCCAGCATGGCGGCGCGGGTCATGCGCATGCTGGCCGCCGCCAGCGCCACGCCCAGGGTGGCGGCCGGCAGCACCAGGTGGTGCAACGCGGCCAGCGGATCGCTGGTGAACGGGACGTAGCCCGACGACGGGAAGATCGGCAAGGCGATAGACAGTCCAAGCACCAGCAGGATCGCCAGCCAGAAGGAGGGCAGCGACAGCCCGCACAGGGCGGCGACCGACACCACGAAATCGGCCGGCCGGTTGCGCCGGGTGGCCGCCACCACGCCGGCGGGCAGGGCGATGCACACCGACACCGCCAGCGCCGCCAGCGCCAGGATCGCCGTCGGGCCGATCGCCGCCCCCACCATGCCGAGAACCGGCCGGCCGCTCTGGATCGAGCGGCCGAAGTCGCCGACCAGCACGCGGGCGAACCAGGCCAGGAAACGCACCGGCAGCGGCCGGTCCAGCGCCAGGCGGGCGCGCAGGGTGGCGATGGCCTCGGGCGACGCCTCCAGGCCCAGCATCGCCGTCACCGGGTCACCGGGCACCATCGCCAGCAGCGCGAAGGTCAGCAGCGACAGGCCAAACAGGATCGGCAGCAGCGCCAGCAGGCGGCCGGCGAGATCGCGCATCAGGGGGTCGCCAGCCGGTTCATGCGTTGAGCATCCCGGCCCGCCGGGGTAGCGTCAACTTCCAGCATGAAACGAGCCAGATGCCAGCAAAGCCGGTGTTCCGCACCAAACCCGACGCCATCCACGCCCTGTTCGGCCGGACCAGGGCGGTGATCGGTGTCATCCATTCGCGTCCGCTGCCGGGCGCGCCGGAATACGACGGCGAGCCGATGGAGTCGATCATCGCGTTTGCCACAGCCGAGGCTGCGCGCTACCGCGACGGCGGGCTGGATGGGCTGATCGTGGAGAACCACGGCGACATCCCGTTCGCCAAGCCGGACGCGCTGGGACCGGAAACCGCCGCCTGCATGGCGGTGATGACCCGCGCGGTGATCCAGGCCACCGGCCTGCCGACCGGGGTGAACGTGCTGGCAAATGGCGCATTGCAGGCTCTGGCGGTGGCCAAGGCCGCCGGCGCCGGCTTCGTGCGCGTGAACCAGTGGGCCAACGCCTATGTCGCCAACGAGGGCTTCATCGAGGGGCCGGCTGGGGCTGCCGCCCGCTACCGGGCGATGCTGCGCGGCCGCGACATCCGCATCTTCGCCGACGTGCACGTGAAGCACGGCGCGCATGCCATCGTCGCCGACCGCGCCATAGGGGAGATGGCGCGCGACGCCGAGTTCTTCGATGCCGACGTCGCCATCGCCACCGGCCAGCGCACCGGCGACGCCGCCAGCCTGGATGAACTGCGCGCCATCGCCGACGGCACCAGCCTGCCGGTGGCGGTCGGCAGCGGCGTCAACCCGGACAACGTCGGCGACATCTTCTCGCTGGCGGGCGCGGTGATCGTGGCGAGCTGGCTGAAGCATGACGGCGTTTGGTGGAACCCCGTCGATCCGGATCGGGTGGCGGTGTTCATGCAGGCGGTCGGGAAGGCGCGTGCCTGAACAGCCGAGATTGTTCGTGCTGGGCAACGCCAGCATCGACACCACGCTGAACGTGCCCCGCCTGCCGGCCCCGGGCGAGACGATGATGGCGACCGGCATCCGGCGCAGCCCCGGCGGCAAGGGGCTGAACCAGGCGGTGATGGCGGCACGATCCGGCGCCCGCGTGCATTTCTGCGCGCCGCTGGGCACCGAGCCGGAGGCCGCCATCCTGCGCGACGCCCTTGCCGCCGAAGGGCTGGCCGAAGTCTTCCTGCCCGATGTCGGCCAGCCCACCGACCTGTCGAGCCTGATGGTGGCGCCGGACGGCGAGAACTGCATCGTCAGCACCGGCGCCTGTGCCGACGCGCTGACCGCCGCCCACGCCGAGACCTTCCTGGCCGGCATGCGGCCGGGCGACATGCTGCTGATGCAGGGCAACCTTTCCCTGGCGCTCACCCGTATGGCCGCGAACCGGGCGCCGCGGGTGATGCTGAACACGGCGCCGCTGCGCTGGAACTACGCCGGTGTGCTGGAGCACTGCCAGGTGGTGATCGCCAACCGGTCGGAAGCGGCCAGCCTGACCGGCCTGGACGACCCCGCCGCCGCCGCATCCCGGCTGGCGGCTGGCGGCTGCGGCATCGTGACGCTGGCGGCGGCGGGCTGCGTGGTGGCCGATGGCGGCGTGACCGTCCATCCGGCGGCGTCGGCTGCGGCGATGGACAGCAGCGGGGCGGGGGACGTGTTCTGCGGCGTGCTAGCAGCCTGTCTGCTGCACGGCCTGTCGCTGGCGGACGGCGTGACGGCCGCCCAGCGTGCAGCGGCGGTCAGCGTCGGACGGGCGGGATGCTACCCCTCGTTTCCCGGCCGCGCCGAGATGGCGGCGATCATCGGCCGGTGAATACGGGGGGGCGCTTCTCCATGAAGGCGCGGGTGCCCTCGGCGTGGTCGGCGCTGGTGCCGCACTGCGCGATCAACGCTTCGGCGCGGGTCCAGTCGCGGTCGCCTTCGCTGCGTGCCAGCTGGTCCAGCGTCGCCTTGGCGGCGGCGATGGTCAGGGGCGCGCCGGCGGCGATGCCGGAGATGTAGTCGCGGGCGAAATCGGCCAGTCCGGCCGCCGGCAGCATCCGGTTCACCAAGCCCATGCGCAGCATTTCCGGCGCGGTGTACTGGCGGGCGGTGTAGATGATCTCCTTCGCGGCGGCCACGCCGGCGATGTCGACGATGCGCTGCAGCCCATCGGCGCTGTAGCCGATCGACAGCTTCGCCGCCGGGATGCCGAACCGCGAGTCGTCCGAGCAGATGCGCAGGTCGCAGCTGACCGCAAGCCCCATGCCGCCGCCCAGGCACCAGCCACGGATGATGGCGACGGTGGGCTTGGTGACGGCGTAGACGGCGGCGCAGGCCACGGCGAAGGGACCGCCGCTGCGGGTGACGGCGGCGCCGCGGGCACGGTCGCCCTCCATGCGGGAGATGTCGGCGCCGGACACGAACGCGCGGTCGCCGGCGCCTTGAAAGGTGATGACGCGGACGGCGGGATCGGCCTCGAACGCCGCCATGGCCTCGGCGACCGCCAGCCACATGTCGTTGGAAACGGCGTTGTGGCGGGCAGGATTGTTGATCGTCACACGCCCGATGGCGCCTTCGCACGCGGTGATGATCCGATCGTCCGGCATTTTCGCCTCCTGTCTTATGCAGGATTTAATCTTGGATGGCGGCGCCGTCCAGGATGAGGCCGCCCGTACAGCAGAAAGCCGGCACGCCTGAGCGTGCCGGCTTCGCTTTAGGTCAGATCTACCGAGGCTGCGGTTACTTCGCGCCCTGCAGGCGGGACAGCTCACGCGTGTTCAGCATGTCGGCCTCGGAGTCGCGGGCCTGCGTCGCGCGGACGCCACGCCGACCTGCATTGGCCGACGCCATGTGGCGGACGCCACCGCGACCGTTGGCCAGACGGGCAGAGCCACCTTCACCAGCGGCCAGGCGGGCCGCACCACCCTCACCGGCGGCGAGGCGCGACGCGCCACCTTCACCAGCGGCGAGACGC